>Ga0157370_10003491_pt1 | contig 18436 bp, 20 predicted proteins | sample C35metaG_FD_113463 | JGI IMG/M metagenome (GOLD analysis project Ga0157370, IMG submission 113463) | Corn rhizosphere microbial communities from Kellogg Biological Station, Michigan, USA - C3-5 metaG | ecosystem: Host-associated > Plants > Roots > Rhizosphere > Soil | place: USA: Michigan...
GAGATCAACGCCGGAGTTGTCCGCTTTGACGCGAACCTTGACGTTGTAGTCAACCACTCGTTTGACAGCTACAAGAACCTTCATGGATTCCTCGTTACTCTCCGGTGAATAAGAAGTCGCCAAAAGACAATGGCGGGTGATGCTCGTCGGCCGGAACCGACGGTCAGCCTACAGCACGGCTAGCGCAAAACCGCCCGTATCTTGACCGTATCGCCCAAACGGGTCAATACGACAAAATGGCCACTTTAAGCCGTGTAAACCTGATTCTAGCAGGCTATTAAGAAATTCAAACAAACGTTTGTATTGGACCCGTCGGGGTCCGTGGATATAATGCGCCGACACAGCTCACGGAACGAGCCCGATCCTCAAATAAAACATAGATAGAGCCTGAGTAGGAGATTGCCTGTGGAACGCGAATTTATGGAGTTCGACGTCGTCATCGTTGGCGCCGGCCCAGCGGGCCTGTCCGCCGCCTGCCGACTGAAGCAGAAAGCCGCCGAAGCGGGTAAAGAGATCAGCGTCTGCGTAGTCGAGAAAGGCTCCGAAGTCGGCGCCCACATCCTCTCCGGCGCCGTGTTCGAGCCCCGCGCACTGAACGAGCTTTTCCCCGACTGGAAAGAGCTTGGCGCCCCCCTCAACACGCCGGTCAAGCGCGACGACATCTATATGTTGAAAGACGCCGAAGCCGCCATCAAAGTGCCGAACCTGTTTGTGCCTAAAACCATGCACAACGAAGGCAACTACATCATCTCCCTCGGCAACCTCTGCCGCTGGCTGGCGCAACAGGCTGAAAACCTGGGCGTGGAAGTCTATCCAGGCTTTGCCGCGCAAGAAGCGCTGATCGACGAAAACGGCGTTGTAAAAGGCATTCTGACCGGCGACCTGGGCGTTGACCGCGAAGGCCACCCGAAAGAAGGCGTGTACACCCCGGGCATGGAATTGCGCGGCAAGTACACCCTGTTCGCCGAAGGCTGCCGTGGCCACATCGGCAAGCAGCTGATCAAGAAGTACAACCTCGACAGCGACGCCGACGCCCAGCACTACGGCATCGGCATCAAGGAAATCTGGGACATCGACCCGTCCAAGCACGAGCAAGGCCTGGTGCTGCACACCGCCGGCTGGCCGCTGGATATCGTCGGCACCGAAAACACTGGTGGCTCGTTCCTCTATCACCTGGAAAACAACCAGGTAGTAGTCGGCCTGATCGTTGACCTGTCCTACGCCAACCCGCACCTGTCGCCGTTCGACGAGTTCCAGCGCTACAAGCACCACCCGGTGGTCAAGCAGTACCTGGAAGGCGGCAAGCGCGTTTCCTACGGTGCTCGCGCCATCTGCAAAGGCGGCCTGAACTCGCTGCCGAAAATGGTGTTCAACGGCGGCGCGCTGATCGGTTGCGACCTCGGCACCCTGAACTTCGCCAAGATCAAAGGCAGCCACACCGCCATGAAGTCCGGCATGCTCGCCGCGGACGCCGTGGCCGACGCGCTGTTCGCCGGTAGCGAAGGCGGCGACCTGCTCAACGGTTACGTCGAGTCGTTCAAAGCCAGCTGGCTGTACGACGAGTTGTTCCGCAGCCGCAACTTCGGCGCGGCGCTGCACAAATACGGTCCGCTGCTGGGCGGCGCGTTCAACTTCGTTGACCAGAACCTGTTCGGCGGCAAAATCCCCTTCACCCTGCACGACAACAAGCCGGATTACGCCTGCCTGAAGACCGCTGCAGAGTCGAAGAAAATTGCCTACCCGAAACCGGACGGCAAACTCAGCTTCGACAAACTGAGCTCGGTATTCCTCTCCAACACCAACCATGAAGAGGAACAACCCTGCCACCTGAAGCTGATCGACCCAAGCATTCCGCTGCTGAAAAACCTGCCGCTCTACGACGAGCCTGCGCAGCGCTACTGCCCGGCGGGCGTGTATGAAATCGTGACGCAGGAAAACGGCGAGAAGAAGTTCCAGATCAACGCCCAGAACTGCGTGCACTGCAAAACCTGCGACATCAAAGACCCAGCCCAGAACATCAACTGGGTCGCGCCGGAAGGGGCTGGCGGTCCGAACTACCCCAACATGTAATAGCGTTGGGTAAAAATAAGGGCTCCCTCGGGAGCCCTTATTTTTTCCTGCCCCGATCGGCTGCGCGTCGGCCGGGCTGCGTTAAAAACGCTTTCTGAATGCTCATTGGCTACAGCCAACTGCGCTTCAAAAACCGTTTTTGCCTTGTGCGGCTCTAGCTCGCTCGATCTGCTTCTCGTGAATTCCAACCCAAAGCCAAAGAGGCCATTACGCCAAAGCATCGAGGCTGAAGCCTCTCCTACGGGAATCGTGTTTTTGTAGGAGAGGCTTTAGCCTCGATTCCTGCAAATCTCGATTGGCCGCATGGCGCAATCGTCACCTATTCGCGGCATCAATCCGGCTGGGGCGCGATGGGGAAAAATTCACCGCCGCTCCACACACCCAGCCAGCTTTGGCCATCGATGTCGCGGGGCACCGCCAACTCGACCAACTGGTAAAACACGTTGCGGTGAATCAGCGCCTCCAGGTTGGTGCGCACATGCACATACGGCGCGGGCTCCTCGGTCGTCGGGTCGATCACAAAGCGCATCGGGTGCTCCGGCCCCGCCTCGGTCACGTCTTCCACGTTGGTGGTGAAGCGCAGCACCTGTGCCTCGCCCTCGCCTTCCACATCAACGCTCACGGCTACGAACGGCGCGTCATCGACGGTGATGCCGACCTTCTCGACCGGTGTAATCAGAAAATAGTCATCGCCGTCTCGGCGGATGATGGTGGAGAACAGGCGCACCATGGGTTTACGGCCAATCGGCGTGCCCAGGTAATACCAAGTGCCGTCGCGGGCGATGCGCATGTCGATGTCGCCGCAGAAATCCGGATTCCACAGATGCACCGGCGGCAGGCCTTTGCTTTTCGGAATTTGCCCGAGCAGGTCGCTCGCCTTGCCTGGATCACTCATGCCCTCTCCTATCTATTCATTCAAACCCAGCAGACGACGCGCGTACTCCTGCATGGGCGGCCCAACCAAGTCGTCGGGCTTGTTGTCGTAGAGCGTCAGAAAACCACCACGGCTACGGATGCGGGCGGTGTCTACCAAGTAGCGCGTGTTGGTCTCGATCAGCATCACTTGAATCACGCTGTGGTCGACACCCAGGCGATCCAGCGCTTCCTGATCGTTCCATTCATCCTCAGTACCGATGCGATCATCAGCGCCGGCGAACCGCGTATACAACAGGTAATTCGCGCCCGCAGCCCGTGCCTGGCTCAACGCTTCGTCCAACCCCGCCGGCTGCTTGGCGCGACGGACCATTGGAAAATATTCGACAAAGCCATTGAACGCCTGTTCCGCCACTATGTTTGGGCGCGGTGCATGGCCGCCCGGCGGAACGAAATGCCCCTGGGCTATATAAATGAAGGAATCAGCCTGCAAACGCCACGGGCTGGACCGGCGGATATCGCTGTGGTCGAGCAATCCGGCATCGCTGAGTTGATTGAGAGCGCCATCGCTCAAGTCGCTGACTTTCATGCAGCCCCCGAGGGCCAGCAGCGTCAGCAGCATAATCAGGCTACGCATAGTGAGTCTCCGCACGCCGGTGACAGAAAGCCGGCGCATAACGCGCAGGCTTGCAGCTTCCGCGCCAGGCTTCAACTCAACGCCCAGAGAACGCTCACTTCACGGCCAGGAAAACCAGGAACGAGGCAGCCAGCGCGCCCGTGGCCACCAGCGCAAACGAGGTATACGCGGGAAGTCCGAGACTCGCGCCCACCGTGATCGCTGCGGCCGCGCAGCTCATTTGCAAAAACCCCAGCAGTGCCGAGGCAGTGCCGGCTTGCTTGCCAAATGGATGCAGCGCAATGGCCGTACCCAGCGGATTAACAAGCCCCATGCCCAACAGAAAAACCGTCTGAGACACACAGAACGCCACGAAATTATCGGGCGCAATAAACAACCCCGCGCTTCCCGCCAACGCCGCCACGATGCCACAGCGACCCACGAATGCAGGGCCTTTGAAGCGCGCCAGACGCGGCGCCGTAAATCCCGCGCCAAAGACCACAAAAACGGTGGCGGCGAAAAACACGCCCAGTTGCAGCGACGACAAGCCGAAGCCGCCCATCAAGATCGCCGGAGCCATGGAGAAAAACGCATAGAGCGTGCCGATCACCAAACTCACCGACAACGCCGGCGCAATAAAACGGCGATCCAGCAGCAACTGCTTGTAGCTCGAAAGAATCGCGCCGATCGAGAGCTTCACCCGGTTGTCGGCACCATGGGTTTCGCCCAGCCGCGCCGCGTAGTGAACGGCCAGCACCACCGCGAGGATCGCCACGAAACCGAACGTCGCACGCCAGCCGAAAAAGCTGCTGAACAACCCGCCGAGTAGCGGCGAAAACCCCGGCGCAGCGGCCATAGCTACCATGATCATCGCCAGCGTTCGGGCAAGCTCGTCGCCGTCAAACAGATCGCGGGCGATAGCGCGTGACAGCACCGACGTCGCGCAAACCCCCAGCGCTTGGACGATTCGCCCGGCGATTAGAACGGATAACGTGTGCGACATCGCGCAGACGGCACTGCCCACAACGAACAACACCACGCCCGCCATGACCAACCGGCGGCGACCGAAGCGGTCCGACAGCGGCCCAACAAACAACTGGCCCAAGGCAAACGCCAGAAAGAAGCTGCTAAGCGTGGCGCTGAGTTCAGTCACCGAAGCGCCCAGATCGCTCGCCATCGCCGGGAAGGCCGGAAGAATGATATTGGTCGCCAGCGCACCGAGAGCGGCGAAACCTGCCAACAGAAACAACAACTCTCCCGTCAGACGGATTGGCGTCTTCATCGTCGCTACGTTTTCCTGCGCGGGCAGGCGATTGTGTTCAGTGGTTTCCATTGCGGACATCCGTATGGCTGCAGTGCAACAAGCCCGTAGGCGAGGAAAGAGCCGAGTGGCAGTCGGACTCTGCGTTAAATATCAACGTGGGTTCAGCGCGTGACATCGGCTTCTTCGCCGAGCGAGGCGATACAGCCGTCGAGCAGCTCGTGCAACAAGGCGACGCGCTCGACGCCGAGCTGTTCGTTCAGCACCGTTTGCGCTTGCTTCCAGGCCACCAGGCCCTCCTCCCGCTTGGCCTTGCCAGCGTCGGTCGCCTCAACCAAACGGCTTCTCGCATCGCCTCCGGCGCCCACGGCAACCCAGCCCTGGGTCACCAACGGCTGCATATTTCTGCTCAGGGTCGAGGCATCCATTTGCATGCGTTTCGCCAGGTCGCCGGGGCGAATCGGCCCGAGCTTGACGATGTAGGAAAGCAGCGCGTACTGCGTGTTTTTAAGACCGGACTGCGCGACAAAGCTGTCGTAGTGACGCGTGACGATACGGGTCAACTGACGGAGCTTGAGGTTGGTACAGCCCTGAGGAGTGATCGGCTTGTTCATGGGCTTGAGTGTATATGCAACAGTTGCATATGCAATCATTCACGCGACGAGTAAGTTCGGCGCGAAGCGTGATCGAAGGGAGTGAGTGTTGCGAAGAACCGCGCCCCCGTGGGCGAGAGGCACGAATAACGAGTTAGCCGCCGATGATTTTCATCACGGTAACGCCGCCAGAAAAGGCGACCTCCTGCTTGTCCCCCAGCGCTTTCATCAATAGTCCTTGCAGCGCAGGCAAAGCTTGGTGGCGGGGTTTTTCCAGCAGGTCGCCAACGTAGTGGCGATTGCTCGAAGACAGGCAACCATGCAACCAGCCGGTGGACGACAGGCGCAGGCGAGAACAGGTACGGCAGAACGGCACGCTTTCGTTGGCAATAACGCCAAAATAGCCGTGGCCGGGAATCTGATAACGCAGCGCCGTAGCATCCAGCGGCGCGTCGGCTTGCTGGTAGTCGTAACGCTCGCCAATCATTTCCAGCAGCGCCGGCATGCTGATGAATTGCTGCTGAAAGCTGTTGCCATCACGGGCCAGGTGGCCCATGCGCATCAGCTCGATAAACCGCAGTTCAAAGCCCCGCTCCAGGCAGTAGTCGAGCAGCGGCAGCACTTGATCAAGGTTTTGGCCCCGCAGCGGCACCATGTTTAGCTTGATTTTCATGCCCGCCGCCCGCGCCTGCTCCAGACCGTCGAGCACGGTGGCCAGGTCGCCACCGCGAGCGATTCGGCGGAACGCGCTCGGGTCGAGGGTATCGAGGGAAACATTGAGTCGGCGGATACCGGCTTCGCGAAGAATCGGCAGTTTTTTCGCCAGCAACTGACCGTTGGTAGTCAGGCTGATATCGCGCAGGCCCAGCGTGCTGACGCCTTGCAACAGCGCCTCCAGCTTGGGGCTGACCAGCGGCTCGCCACCGGTAATGCGCAATTGCTCGATGCCGGCCGCCTCGATCAGGTAAGCCACGCCACGAACCAGGGCATCGGCCGACAGTTCGTCTTGCGCTGCGACCAGGCGTTTACCGTCTGGCACGCAATACGTACAGGCGTAGTTACAGGCGGCGGTCAGACTGATCCGTAAATTGCGGAAGCGCCTGCCCTGACGGTCAACGATCATGGATGACTCCGGCGAAGAATAGGCCGGAGTATAAGCCCGCCGTCAGCCTCTCTGCATGCCGTACATGCCGAAATAGACTGACTGAATGGGTTCAGATGACTGGAGGCTCGCCATCGCGCTTGCGCTTGTTGCCCATGCGCACGCCGATGTCCATCAGGAATTGGAAAAAGCCTTCCTGGTCTTCCAGCACATTGCTCCAGAACGGCGAGTGGTAAAGCGCCACGGCGCCATGTACCAGCGCCCAGGCGGCGCAATAGTGGAAGTACGGAGGAACGTCTTCCAGCTTGCCTTCGGCGATACGGCCTTTGATCAGCAAGGTAAGGCGTTCGAAGTTGGAAGCGCGAATTTTGTGCAGTTGCTCGACCATTTCCGGCACTTGATTGCCCTTGACCACTTTCTCTTCCAAGCGGTCGAACAGGCGATAGCGCTGCGGGTCGCGCATGCGGAATTCGAAATAGGCGCGGGACAACGCTTCCTTGTCGCGGTCCACATCGGCCGAGTGCAGCAGCTCGTTCAAATCCCGCTCGTAGTCGAGCATCAGACGCAGATACACCTCAGCCTTGGATTTGAAGTGCTTATAGATAGTGCCTTTGCCAATCCCTACGGCGTCGGCGATCATCTCGACCGTGACGCTATCCTCACCCTGTTCTAGGAAGAGTTTCAGCGCGACATCGAGAATCTCTTGCTCGCGGCGGCGAAATTCACGGATCTTTCGGGGTTCTTTCTGCATAGGAAGAGACTGCGGAGGTCAAAAATCGAAGCCGCGTATTATGCCTATTTAGTGCCAAATTGCACGGATCATCAGACCATGTACGCCTTTCATGACGAGTTTAAGCAAGATCCTGGCTTGCGATATCTCAATCACGCCGCCGTTGCCCCATGGCCACGACGCGCCGCGCAGGCAGTTGCGCAGTTCGCTGAACAGAACGTGCTGCTGGGCGCACGTGACTATGCCGATTGGATGAATATTGAGCAGCGCCTGCGCGAACGCTTCATGCGTCTGCTTAATGCGCCGTCCACCGACGACGTGGCGCTGGTGAAAAATACCTCCGAGGCGCTTTCGTTTGTGGCGTTTGGTCTGGACTGGCAGCCGGGCGAGCAAATCATAATCAGCGACGAGGAGTTCCCCTCCAACCGCGTGGTGTGGGAGGCCCTGGCGCCATTGGGCGTCGAGGTGGTGCAAGTCAGCCTTAGCGGTCTGGACCCTGAGCAGAATCTGTTGAATGCCTGTGGTCCGAAAACGCGCTTGATGGCCATCAGCGCGGTGCAGTTCGCCAGCGGCCTGCGCCTGGATTTGACCAAGCTCGGCCATGGCTGCCGCCAGCGCGGTGTGCTGTTTTGTGTGGATGCCATCCAGCAATTGGGCGCGCAGCCCTTCGACGTGCAAGCCAACCAATGCGACTTCGCCATGGCCGACGGTCACAAATGGCTGCTCGGCCCAGAAGGCCTAGGCGTTTTTTACTGCCGCGCGGAAATGCGCGAGCAACTAAAACTGCACGAATACGGCTGGCACATGCTCGAGCGCATGGGCGACTACACCCGCACAGACTGGGAGCCTGCCCGCAGCGCCAGGCGTTTCGAGTGCGGCAGCCCGAACATGCTCGGCGCCATGGCGCTTGAAGCGAGCCTGTCGCTGTTGGAAGAAGTCAGCATGGTGCGCGTGGGCGAGCTGATTGAGGAACGCGTGCAGTGGTTGCAAGACGGGCTCACCGCCCTGCCCGGCCTCACGCTGCACTCGCCACTGAATCCGCTGCGGCGGGCGGGCATCATCACCTTTAGCGTTGATGGGCATGACACGCAGGCGCTATATCAGAAATTGAAAGCGCAGGACGTGGTGTGCATTCCGCGCGGCAAAGGCATCCGTTTGTCGCCGCACTTTTACACCGAAGCGCGGGTGATAGAAGAAACCCTGGCGGTGCTTCAGCAGGCAATTGCTGGCTGAGCACTCAACAACGGCGCCGGTATTCCAAATATGTTTAAGCAGGCGGTTGGCGGCACTGGCGGATCAGCGAAGTTCGCCAATACTGAGGGTTACTGGCGTGGGCATCTCCCCCAAGTGCCGCGCCAGCCAAGGTACCGTGGACTGTGTACCTTGATTTACTCCTAATGGTCTTAACCCGGATTCATCCCCCAGAGTCCGGGTTTTTTTTGATTTCGCTTTTATAGCTGCTGCGCTCGGTCTGGCTGCGTTGGGCTGGGTATGCGAGATGCTCATTGGCTTGATGCCAACTCCGCTCTCTCCCACCCAGTCCGCCTTGCCATACCTTCGCTCGCGACGCTCTAAAAGCGAAATCTGCGTTTGGCCATGAAGAGCGAGATCTAGATCGAGATCAAGGGCGGCTTCGCTTCGCTGGCCAAGGACATAGGCAAGGGCAAGGGCAAGGGCAAGGGCAAGGGCAAGGGCAAGGGCAAAGGTTGTCGGTTTTTTTGTAGGAGAGGCTTTAGCCTCGATGCTTTGCGGGTGACGCGATTACTTCAAGCGGATAGCGGATCAACCGGCTACATGAGCAAGCGGGAACAGGCGTTTGAAGTTTTCGGTGGTCTGCTGGGCGAACGTTTCGTAGTCGACGCCTCGGTGGGTGGCGAGGAATTCGGCGACTTCGCGTACGTATTGCGGCAGGTTGGGTTTGCCGCGGTAGGGAATCGGGGCGAGGTACGGGGAGTCGGTTTCGACGAGCAGCCGGTCGGCGGGCACCAAGCGCGCGACTTCGCGCAAGGCATCGGCGTTGCGGAAGGTGACGATGCCGGACAGGGAGATGTAGAAGCCCAGGTCCAGAGCGGCCTTGGCCATGGGCCAGTCTTCGGTGAAGCAGTGCAGCACGCCTGCGGTGGGTAAGGCAGCTTCGCGCAGCAGTTCAAGCGTGTCGGCGCGGGCTTCGCGGGTGTGGACGATGACGGGTTTGCCGGTGATTTTTGCGGCTTCCAGGTGCAGCCGAAACGCGTCGCGCTGGAGTTCGGCGGCTTCGGGTTCGTAGTGGTAGTCCAGGCCGGTTTCACCAATGGCTACGACACGCGGGTGGTTCAGCTCGTTTAGCAACCAATCCAGCGCGGGGGCGGCGCCAGGCTCTAGGTCGAGTGGGTGCACGCCAACTGAGCAGTCCACGTCGGCATAGCGCTCGGCCAAACCTTTTACAGCGGCGGCGTTATCGGCACTGACGCCGATGCACAGGAAGTGGCCAACGCCCCGGGCCCGCGCGGCATCAAGCGCAGCATCCAGGGAGCCGCCGTGAATGGCGAGGTCGAGGCGGTCAAGGTGAGAGTGGGAATCTACCAGCATGCGGAGCGGGGCTTACATCGTGTGGGTCGGGCGGTCGGAAGTCAGCGCGCCCGCGAGATAGGTTTCGATTTTGTTGCGGGCGGTATTATCGCCGTCGTTGAACTGCACGCCGACGCCAGCGGCACGGTTGCCTTGGGCGCCTTTGGGGGTGATCCAGACGACTTTGCCAGCGACCGGAATTTTTTCCGGCTCGTCCATCAGGTTGAGCAACATGAACACTTCGTCGCCCAACTTGTAGTTTTTGTTCGTGGGAATGAACAGCCCGCCGTTTTTGATGAAGGGCATATACGCGGCATAGAGCACGGACTTGTCCTTGATGGTCAGGGACAGGATTCCGTTACGCGGGCCAAGATTCGGTGGCATGCTCATGCTGCATTCCTAGCTTACTGATTCAAGGGCTGATTCTAGCCTTGTCCGGGCAGGCTTGCCCACTGCACAAGGAGTGCTTCGAGTAGCAAAACGCGATTCAAGTTGGCTTTGCCCAACACTTTTTGCCGCTGCGCCAGCAGCCACTCCTGAATCGCCAACACCTTGGCTTGCGCCGACTTATCCGCCAGGTACTGCACCACCTTGCGCATATCGGCCAAACCTAATCCGTCTTCGTCTTTGGTGAGCTGGTAACGCAGTGTTAGCTGCGCCCACTCGCAAAACCAGTCGAACAGTTGCAGCAGCGGAATGCTGTTCCAGCCTTCGGCCAACTGGCTCGCTGCCACCTGCTGCTTGAGAAGTTTCTTCACGCCGTCGACGACCTGTGCACGCTGTTCACGAACGCCTTGAGCATTCAACTTGACGGCATTCAACGGCGAGCCGGCGGCCAGGGTGAGCAGCTCAACGCGCTCCTCGGCGCTGCAATCGGGTAATGCTTCCGCCAACCACGCCATGCTCTGCGCTTCGCTCGGCAACGGACAGGCTTGCTGCACACAGCGGCTTTTGACCGTAGGCAGCAAACGGCTCGGCTGATGGCACACCAGCAACAGCACGGTGTCGCCAGACGGCTCTTCCAGGCTTTTCAGCAAGGCATTCGCCGCATTCAGGTTCATCGATTCAGCAGGCTCAACCAGCACAACCTTGCGGCCGGCCAGCTGCGCCGTTTGCACTACAAACCCCACCAGCTCGCGCACTTGGTCGACCTTGATGGCTTTGTCGGCCTCTTCGGGCTCAAGAATAAAGTTGTCCGGATGGGTGCCTGCAGCCAGCAACATGCAGGATTTGCACTTGCCACACGCGCGCAGATTCTCTGGTGAGCGGCAAAGCAGCGCGGCCATCAGATTTTCGGCCAACGCCCGTTTGCCAATCCCCGCAGGGCCGTGCAACAAGTATGCGTGCGCGTGCTGCGCGCGGCCGGCCAGGGTTTGCCAAAGGCTGGTCTGCCAGGGAAACACCTCAGCCACGGGCGCGCTCCAGCAACTCGGGCAGAAGGCCATCCAGCGCTACTTGCACGTCGCTGAGTGACTGGGCGGCATCCACCACGCGATAGCGCTGCGGGTGCGCTTCTGCGCGTTGCAGATACGCGTGGCGAACCGCATCGAAGAACGCCCTGCCCTCCTGTTCGAACCGGTCCAACCGACCACGGGCGCTGGCGCGGGCCAGGCCGACTTCAACGGGCAAGTCGAATATTAGGGTCAGATCAGGCCGCAAGTCGCCCTGAACAAAGCGCTCAAGCTCGGCGATCCGATCCTTCGGCAGGCCACGACCACCGCCCTGATAGGCATAGGTCGCGTCGGTGAAACGGTCACAAAGCACGACGGCGCCACGGGCGAGCGCCGGGCGAATCACCTGCGCCAGATGTTGTGCGCGGGCGGCGAAAACCAGCAGCAGTTCGGTGTCGGCCGCCATCGGCTCGTCGCTCGGGGCCAGCAGCAATTCGCGAACACGTTCGGCGAGCGGCGTGCCGCCTGGTTCGCGGCTGAGCACCACGTCCAGCCCTGCAGCCCGCAGATGCTTGGCCAGGTACTCGCGGTTGGTGCTTTTGCCGGCGCCTTCCGGGCCTTCCAAGGTAATAAACAGGCCAGTCACGGGTGGTCCTTTCAATAGCTATTGCACAGCCGGCGCGGGCGCTGGGCTGGAGCGGTAGTCGGCGCGTCGCTTGAGCTGAAACTCGCGCACTGCTCGGTTGTGGTTGTCGAGGTCGTCGGAGAATACATGGCTGCCATCGCCGCGGGCGACAAAATACAAGCTCTTGCCGTCGACCGGATGAAGCGCCGCATGGATAGCCTCTCGACCCACCATGGCAATGGGCGTGGGCGGCATACCGGCGATCATGTAGGTGTTGTAAGGCGTAGCCTCGCGCAGATGGGCGCGGGTTAATTTGCCGGTGTAACGCTCGCCCAGGCCGTAAATGACTGTGGGATCGGTCTGCAACTGCATGCCCTGTTGCAGCCGACGAACGAACACGCCAGCAATTTGGCCACGTTCCTGTGGCACGCCGGTTTCTTTCTCGATCATCGAGGCCATGATCAGTGCGTCGTAGGCGTCTTTGTAGGGCAGGTCGGCACTGGCATCGCGCTGTTTCCACTCTTCATCCAGCACAGCGGCCAGCCGCGCGAAGGCTTGCTTGAGCAGGTCGGTATCGCTCATGCCACGGACATAGCGGTAGGTATCGGGAAAGAATCGCCCTTCAGGGAAAACGCCACGTTGACCGATGCGCTCCATGACTTGCGCATCCGTAAGCTCGGTGATGGTCTGTTCCAGCTTGATTTGCTTGGCCAAGGCCGCGCGCACCTGACGGAAATTCCAGCCTTCCACCAGCGTGAGGCTGTATTGCACGACGTCGCCTCGCTGCCAGAGGGTCAACAGGTCTTTAGCCGTCGCGCCTGGATTGAGCTGGTATTCACCGCTATGCAGCGCTTGCCCGGAAAGGTTGAAGCGCCAGTAAATTCGCAGCCAGAACGCGCCGTTAAGCACCGCTTCGCTTTCCAATCGATTGAGCACGCCGCCCGGCGTCGCGCCGGCTGGTACTTCCATGACGTAACCCGCTGGAACATTCAGCGTCTGTTTCAGCGAGCTGTTTTGCTGCCACACGAAGAACGCGAGCAGCAGGCCAGCCAGCAGCACTCCGCCTTCCAATAGCAGCAGTAATTTTCGAATCACGAATTAGCAGTCCAGTAGGTCGCGGGCAAGGCGTTGCAGTTTACGGGTGAGCGGTCCAACGGGCCAGTGATGCGCTTGCAGCGCGCACACCGGCCAAACGCCGTACAGACTATTGCAGACGAACACCTCGTCGGCCGCCAGCAATTGCGCCTGGCTGACCGCCTCGATCGCCACCGGAATGCCAAGACCTTCGGCGCGCGCCAACAGCTCGGCACGCATCACGCCAGCGACACCGGAGCGGCTTAGCTCGGGCGTGATCAACCTGCCGTCGCGAACCATAAACAGGTTGCTGTAAACGCCTTCGATCACGCGGCCGGACACGTCCAGCATCAGCCCTTCAGCGTGCTCGCTGTCGTGCCATTCGGAGCGCGCCAGCACCTGCTCAAGCCGATTGAGGTGCTTGAGGCCGGCCAATAACGGCTGCTCGGCCAAGCGGGTGACGCACGGGAACAAGCGAATGCCCTGCTCGGCGTTGACGGCCGGGTACGCTGGAAAAGAAGACGCCAGCAGAACGCGTCGCGCCTTGGCATCCGCTGGCGACGCGTAGCCACGCAGCCCCTCACCGCGAGTGACGATGAGCTTGGCCACGCCCTCGCCGACTTCGGCCGAAAAGGCCAGCAATTCGGCACGAATTAGCGTGAGGTCAGCGGGAATCGCTAAGCGGGTGCAACCCTCTGCGAGTCGCGCCAGATGGCGCTCAAGCAATTGCGGTCTGCCGCGTTTGACGCCGATGGTTTCGAACAGACCGTCGCCATAAGCAAGGCCGCGATCCGTAACGGAAGCGGCCTCTGCTGGGCGACCATCGACCCAGCTCAACATCACTCGGTGAACCGGCGGAACACCAGAGAGCCGTTAGTGCCGCCAAAGCCGAACGAGTTAGACACCACGATATCGATGGGCATCTGGCGTGCTTCGTTGGCGACGAAATCGAGGTCGCAGCCTTCGTCCGGCTCTTCCAGATTAATGGTCGGCGGCGCGACCTGATCGCGGATGGCCAGCACGCTGAAGATGGCCTCTACAGCGCCCGCAGCACCGAGCAGGTGACCGGTCATCGATTTGGTCGAGCTGACCGCCAATTTGTAAGCGTGATCGCCGAACACCGTTTTAACCGCTTGGGCTTCGGCCAAGTCGCCAGTGGGCGTCGAGGTGCCGTGGGCGTTGATGTACTGCACCTGATCGGCGTTGACATTGGCATCGCGCAGTGCATTGCGAATGCAGCGCATGGCGCCAGCGCCGTCTTCAGGCGGCGACGTCATGTGATAAGCATCGCCGCTCATGCCGAAGCCGATCAGCTCAGCATAGATATGCGCGCCGCGCGCCTTGGCATGCTCCAGTTCTTCGAGCACCAGAGCACCGGCGCCGTCGGCAAGCACGAAACCGTCACGGCCTTTGTCCCATGGACGGCTAGCACGGGTCGGGTCGTCGTTGCGGGTCGACATGGCCCGCGCGGCGGCAAAACCGCCAATGCCCAAGCCGCAGGCGGCCATTTCAGCACCGCCGGCAATCATTACGTCGGCTTCGCCGTAGGCAATGTTGCGCGCCGCCATGCCAATGCAATGCGTACCGGTGGTACAGGCAGTGGCGATGGCGTAGTTGGGCCCCTGCAAACCCAGGTGGATCGACAGGAACCCGGAAATCATATTGATGATCGAACCCGGCACAAAAAACGGTGAAATACGCCGCGGGCCTTGGTCGAACAGGGCTTTGCAGTTGTTTTCAATGTTGGTCAGGCCGCCAATGCCTGAGCCCATGGCTACGCCGATGCGCTCACGGTTGGCGTCGGTGACTTCCAGCCCGGCATCACGCACCGCTTGAAAGCTGGCTGCGAGCCCGTACTGAATGAACAGGTCAATTTTGCGAGCGTCTTTGGCCGAGAGGTATTCCTCGACGTTGAAGCCTTTCACCGAACCACCGATACGGGTGGAAAAGGCAGAAAGGTCCGTGTGCTCGATTAGGCCAATACCGCTTTGGCCGGCCAAAATGCCCTGCCAGCTGCTTGGAACATCGGTACCCAGGGGCGACAACATGCCCATACCGGTGACCACGACGCGTCTACGCGACACAGCAATCTCCTCTTATGCGTTTACTCAGCGCCCGACGGACGCTTAAAGAAAAACCGCACGCCTTGTGGGCAGTGCGGCTTTTCCAGGTCGGGAGTCGACGATTACGGGTTATTACGCGTGAGCGGTAACGTAATCGATAGCTTCCTGAACGGTGGTGATTTTTTCGGCTTGCTCGTCCGGGATTTCGGTTTCGAATTCCTCTTCCAGAGCCATCACCAGTTCAACGGTGTCAAGAGAGTCGGCACCCAGGTCTTCGACGAAGGAAGCGCTGTTGGTTACTTCCTCTTCCTTGACGCCAAGTTGCTCGGCAACGATTTTCTTGACGCGTTCTTCGATGGTGCTCATACCTTGTTTTCACTCCTAATGAACAAATCCAGGCAGCTGGTCTGTGTGTAAGTGTATAGAAAGGGTTTTCCGCATTTCAAGCTGAATGCCGTAGCCCTTCTGGATCACTCCAACGATATGTCTATAAACCAGTTGCAGCTTTATAACGGATTTTAGACAGCTCGTATGACAGTTTTCCGCAGGGCGGCGTCACATTCAACTCATATACATTCCGCCATTCACGGGAATAGTAGCCCCGGTCACGTAAGCTGCGCCATCGGAAGCCAGGAAAGACACCACGTTAGCGATCTCTTCGGCCTGGCCCAAACGACCCAGCGGAATCTGTGCCTGAAGCGCTTCACGCTGTGCTTCGGGCAGCTCGCGGGTCATATCGGTGTCGATAAAACCTGGCGCAACCGAGTTGACGGTAATCGCCCGCGAGCCTACTTCACGCGCCAGGGCACGACTGAAACCTTCCAGCCCGGCCTTGGCTGCCGCGTAGTTTACCTGCCCGGCGTTGCCCATGGCGCCCACCACCGAACCGATATTGATAATTCTGCCCCAACGCGCCTTGGTCATACCGCGCAACACCGCTTTGGTGACGCGATACAGGCTGCTGAGATTGGTGTTGATAACGTCGTGCCACTCTTCATCTTTCATACGCAGCATCAAGTTGTCGCGGGTGATGCCAGCGTTGTTGACGACGATAAGCGGTGCGCCGAACTGCTTCGAAATGGCGTCCAACACGCTGGCTACCGACTCGTCACTGCCAACATTGAGGACCAGCCCAGCGCCTTCGATGTTGTTGGCTTTGAAGTATTCGGTAATTTTCCCAGCACCCGATTCAGACGTAGCGGTACCCACAACGGTTGCGCCCTGACGGCCCAACTCAAGGGCGATGGCCTGCCCAATACCACGACTGGCGCCGGTGACCAGCGCGACCTTTCCTTGCAGATTCATGGAAGCTTCTCCTAATCAGGCCAGCGCCGCACGGGTGGCGGCGTAGGCGTCTGGGGTGTCGAGATTGTAAGTATTGATGCCTTTCACGCAGCGCTTGTTCAAGCCCGACAACACTTTGCCAGGACCGCATTCGACCAAGTGGGTCACGCCCGCCTCTGACAGCCGCACGATGGACTCAACCCAACGAACCGGGTTGTAAAGCTGGGCAAGTAAGTCGCGCTTGAGCACTTCCAAGTCGTCGACCACCGCAGCGCTGACGTTTTGCACCAACGCAATTTGCGGCGCTTTCCAGGCGATAGCAGTAACCGACTCGGCGAATTGCTCGGCCGCCGGACGCATTAACGCGCAGTGCGACGGCACACTGACCGGCAACGGCATTGCACGCTTGGCGCCACGGGCTTTGCACGCCTCGATGGCGCGCTCCACCGCTGCAGCCGAGCCGGCAATTACCACTTGGCCTGGCGCATTGAAGTTCACCGCGCTAACCACATCGCGCTGCGCCGCTTCAGCGCAAGCGGCCAACACGTCGGCATCTTCGAGCCCGAGAATCGCAGCCATGCCACCCTGCCCGGCCGGTACTGCTTTCTGCATAAGTTGGCCACGGCGCTCAACGAGCCTTACCGCATCGGCGAATTGCAGGCTGCCAGCGGCGACTAGGGCCGAGTACTCGCCCAAGCTATGACCCGCGACAAATGCCGGACGCGCGCCGGATTCAGCCAGCCAGACACGCCAAAGCGCCACCGAAGCGGCCAGAATGGCGGGCTGGGTTTTGTCGGTTTGATTGAGGTTTTCTTCTGGACCTGTCTGGGTCAGCGCCCAGAGGTCATAACCCAAAGCTTCAGAAGCTTCGGCAAAGGTATCAAGCACCAGCGGTTGCTGTGCGCCATGCTCGGCCAGCATTCCCAGAGACTGTGAGCCTTGGCCTGGGAAGACGAATGCGAGGGATGCAGACATGTTGAACGGTCCCTAATGGTCTTATCGTCGGGAGAATTACGCACGAGCAAGTCGTGCCTAACAAACTGACAGTTGGATGACAGGCCACCGACTGCAGTCACATCGGCGGTTACGCATTACAACAACAGATGTTCGAGACGCCCATGAAGGCGCTGGGGTAGATCTTCGCGTACTTCCATGACCGCTCGGCGAATGGCGCTTTCGAACCCTTCAGGCCCAGCGGCGCCATGGCTTTTCACCACGATGGCCTGCAAACCGAGAAAACTGGCGCCGTTATGCCGCGCGGGCGCAAGTTCGCCTTGCAACCGTTTGAGGACAGGTAACGCCAGCGATCCAATCAGTCGAGAGCCGAGGTTCTGCTTGAACAGCGCTTCCATCCGCGCCGAGATCATCGACGCCAGCCCCTCGCTAGATTTCAGCAGAATATTGCCAACAAAACCGTCGCAAACCACTACATCCGCCTCGCCACGATACAGGCCGTCGCCCTCGATAAAACCGATGTAGTTCAATTCAGCGACGGGCTGCAAAAGACTCGCTGCCAGTTTCACCTGCTGGTTGCCTTTAACGTCTTCGGTGCCCACGTTCAATAGCGCGATGCGCGGACGTGCGACACCAAGCGCTTCGGCCGCTACGGCGCCCATCACGGCAAACTGGTAAAGATGTTCAGCGCTGCAATCAACGTTTGCGCCCAGATCCAGCAACTGGCAATGGCCGCGCTGGGTTGGGATGGCCGTCATCATCGCCGGGCGGTCGATACCGGGCAGCGTCTTCAACAAGTAACGCGACAACGCCATCAGCGCGCCGGTATTGCCTGCGCTGACGCACGCCTGCGCGCGACCGTCTCGCACCAACTCCAGCGCCACGCGCATCGACGAATCAGGCTTACTGCGCAACGCCTGCGCCGGACGGTCGTCCATCGCAATCACTTCGCTGGCTTGCTCAAGATGCAGACGAGCGCGATCGACACCGGGATGGCGTGCGATGAGTTCATTCAATAAGGAAGTTTGGCCGACGAGGACCAGGTGTAACGAGGGGAATTCAGCCAAGCAAGCGATGCAGGCTGGAACAATGCTGTGGGGACCGAAGTCCCCACCCATTGCGTCAATCGCGATGATCGGAGCGGACAAGGATTACTCGTCAGCGCCCTTGTCGATCACTTTACGGCCACGGTATACGCCTTCTGGCGATACGTGGTGACGCAGGTGAACTTCACCGGTGCTCTTCTCTACGGA
>Ga0157370_10003493_pt1 | contig 18428 bp, 15 predicted proteins | sample C35metaG_FD_113463 | JGI IMG/M metagenome (GOLD analysis project Ga0157370, IMG submission 113463) | Corn rhizosphere microbial communities from Kellogg Biological Station, Michigan, USA - C3-5 metaG | ecosystem: Host-associated > Plants > Roots > Rhizosphere > Soil | place: USA: Michigan...
CAGCAATCGCTTGGGCGACGAGGGGCAGGGCTTCAAATACCTGACGCACCAACTCGCCTGGGAGCGCTTGATTATCGCCATTCGTGCTGCCCAGTCGATTGAAACGCTGCTGGAAGAAACCATCGAGTACACCCGCGAGCGCAAGGTGTTCGGCAAGCCGGTGCTGGATTTCCAGAACACCCGCTTCAAGCTCGCCGAAGCCAAGGCGCAGTTCACCATGCTGCGGGTGTTTGTCGACGACTGCCTGGCCAAGGTAATGCGCGGCGAACTGGCCCAGGATGTGGCCGCCATGGCCAAGCTGCTCGGCTCGGAAATGCAGGGCAAGTTGCTCGATGAATTCCTGCAACTGCACGGCGGCTACGGCTTTATGAGCGAGTACAAAATCAGCCGTGCCTGGGTGGATGCGCGCGTGGCGCGTATTTACGGCGGTACCTCGGAAATCATGAAAGAAATCATCGGCCGAACCCTGTAGGCCAGGCGGGAGTAAGCGCAGGGAGTGACACCAGAAAGACCACCAGAGGAATAACAACAATGAGCCTTTATCGAGCTTTCGCGGTTTTATGCCTGTGCTTTATCTCCCTTAGCGGTTCCGCCCAAACCACACCAGCTGCAGGGCCTGACGCCTACAGCGCAGATACCGAGCGTGCCAAGGCATTGCTCGGCAAAGCGGTGGCTGAATACAAAGCCAAAGGCGACAGCGCCCTGGCTGAATTCAGTCGGCAGGGCGCCTTTGTTGACGGTCAGCTTTACATCTACGTGGTCGACACCGCCGGTGTGATGCTGGCCAGTGGCGGTCCGTCGGTATCACTGGTGGGCAAGCAGGTGGTTAGCGCTCTGGACGACGACCTGAAAAAAGCCTTCCAGCAAGCCATTTCGCAACCCGAAGACGGCGCCGTACACAGCGCCGAATACCGCTGGTGGAACTGGCAGCACGCCAAGGTCGAGCGCAAGCGAGTGTTTTACCAGCGCGTCGGCGAACGAGTGATTTCTGTGGGCTATTACATGCCGCGCTCCAGCCCCGAACAGGCCAAGCAGCTGTTGCAAGCAGTGGCCGAGCAAGTGCGCAGCGACCCGAAAACCACCTTTGTGCGCATCAACAAACACGACAAGAAGCTTAATCAGGATGACCTGTACGCCTTTGTTGTCGACCTGAAAACCAAGCGCTTTATCGCCCACGGTTTTCTCCCGCGCCTTATCGGCACCGACTTCCAAGCGCTACGCTCCACCGATGGAAAACCCATTGGTGAGGAAATTCTCAAGCTGATGGCAGGCGCCGAAACCGGTGAAATCGACTACCTGTGGCGCAACCCCATTACCGGCCAGAACGAATACAAGAAGACCTTTCTGCAACGGGTGAATGGCTACGCCGTGGCCGTGGGTTGCTACACCAACCAGTAATGAGCAGGGATTGCACGCATGAGTGATCTGATTCTGTTGCACGGCGGCCAGCATGGTTCGTGGTGCTGGGCGCCGTTGCTGGCGGCCTTTGAAAAGCAGCCTTCGCAGTTCGGCCGGGTGCTGACCCTGGATATGCCGGGCTGCGGCACCAAGCGCGGCCGCGACGTGACGTCGTTGTCGGTGAATGATGTGGTAGCGGAACTCAACCAAGACCTACGCGACCTCGGTGTGAGCCAAGCCGTATTGCTCGGCCACTCCATCGCCGGCGCGCTGTTGCCGCTGATGGCCGTGGGTGCGCCGCAGCTGTATCGCCACCTGGTGTACCTGACCTGCGCCTTGCCGGGCGAGGGGCAGTCCATTCTTGAGCAACTGGGCAGCACGCTGCACGGTGAAAGCCCCGACCATGTCGGCTGGCCGCTAGACCCTGCCAAAGCCACACCGCAGGAAATGGCGATGGCGATGTTCGGCCAGGATTTGAGCGCCGAAACCCTGGGCTGGTTGTTGAGTGAAGTGGCTCAGGACGCCACGCCGCCGAGCGTGGCGACCGAGTCCATCACCCGCGCCGGTTATGACGGGCTGGTGCCCGCCACCTATATCGTCACCCTGCGCGACAACATCTTGCCCGCCGCCTGGCAACGTCGATTTGCCGAGCGGGCGGGGGCGAGCACGGTGTTCGAGATCGACACGCCGCACGAGCCGTTCGTATCGCACCCGCAGCTGCTCGCGGATGTCATACGGGGCCTTGAGCTGCCTTTGTGAACGCTGAGGTCGGCGCAGTGAACAGCAGCGAGGGCAAGGCCGTACACGCCCACCTGCTGATTCTGTCGATCATCTGCTTCAACTTTATCTCCTACGCCTGCAGCGGCTTGCCGCTGGCGGTGCTGCCCGGCTATGTGCTCAACGACCTGGGCTTGTCTTCGGTAATCGCCGGAGTGGTAATCAGCATCCAGTTCTTCGCCACGCTGCTGGCCCGGCCACTGGCAGGCAGCGTGGCCGACCGCCATGGCGCCAAACGCTCGGTGCTTTGCGGTTTTGCTGGCTTGATGCTCAGCGGCAGCCTCACCACCCTGGCGATTGCTCTGCATGCTGAGCCGTGGGTTGGGTTGCCGCTGTTGCTGGCGGGGCGCTTGGTGCTGGGCGTCTCCACCGCGATGATTTCTACGCCTGCTTGCACCTGGGCCATCGGCCGCTGCGGCACGCCCAGCACGGCGCAGGTGATGTCCTGGAATGGCATTGCAGCCTATGGCGGCACCGCCCTCGGCGCGCCGCTGGGCGTGGTGCTGCGCAACGGCTTCGGCATCGTCAGCATCGGCCTTTGCACGGTGCTGCTGGGGTTTACCTTTCTGCTGATCGCCCTCGGCAAACGGCCGGCGCCCCTGGTTGCCGGCGTGCGGCTGGCCTTTCACCGGGTGCTGGTCGCGGTGATGCCCAATGGCCTGGTGCTGGTCTGCAGCTCGGTAGGCTACGGCGGGCTGACCGCTTTTATCGCCCTGTATTTCGACAGCCTCGGCTGGCAGCACGCGGCGTACTGCTTAAGCGGCTTCGGCGCCGGTTTTATCGCCGCGCGATTGAGCACACCGGGCATCTTGCACCGCTACCGTGGCTACAACGTGGTGGCCGGCTGCTTGCTGATTCAGAGCCTGGGAATGCTGCTGATCTGGCTGGCGCCTTCGCCGGGGCTGACGATTGCCGGCGGGGTGCTGACCGGGGGTGGGGTGTCCTGGGTGTATCCGGGGCTCGCCGTGGAAACCCTTGCCCGCACGCCCGAAGCCAACCGCAATTCGGCGCTAAGCGCGCTTTCGTTGTTTTTTGATGTGGCGGTCGGGTTGGCGGGGCCGGTGATGGGCTGGTTGGCGTCAGGTGCTGGGTATGCCTACGTATTTCTTAGCGCGGCGCTGCTATCGGTAAGTGGGTTTTGTCTGGTGCTGTTACTGAACTGGCGGGCGAGTTGCACGGCTGGGTAATGAACGTTACTGCTGGTTGTTTAAGCGAACCTGCAGCCACCTCCAACGAGCAGCTGCAGGTTCAAGCCGGACTACGGCAGGGTAAACAACACTTTGACGGAGTCGTTAAGCACGGTGCTGTCGACATAGCCAATGGCATCGGCTTGCGCGGCGACCTTGGCCAACACATCTGCATCAGTCGCTTCGGACGGTAGCGGCTGACCTTTACCGGTAAAAACCAGACCGGACCAATAAGATTTCAGTTGGGCTTCGCTTTTGCTGGCCACGGCGGCGTAGAACGTTTCCTTGGTGGCGTTCCAATCCTTGTGATCGATGCCGCGCAGGGACTTGTCTTTGCCGAGAAAGATATTCGCCACTTCGGCCTGAGAGGGCGTCTTGGCCAGGCCAGGGTTCACGATCACCGCGACCTCGGCTTGCACGGGCGAGAAAGTAAAGCTGAGCAGACCAGTCGCAAGCGTTTTTTGAATGAAATGATTCATAAAGTCTTCTCTCAGAATACGAAGTCAGCGCCAACGCTGATGATGTCGCCGTCGAACGTAGGTTCGGAGGTGTTATAGGCAGGAACGAAGCTGCCGTTGTAACCGTCGTTCGACTCGACGCGCTTGTACTCGGTTTTCAAGGTGACGTTCGCGCTCAGGCTGTAGTTGAGGCCAAGCGCCCACGAGGAATCGCGCCCTGCATCGTGTTCGTCGTGTTGGGCGTAGGTAACGTGTGGAAGAAAATCGCCAAAGCGATGGCCAACCATCACGTAAAACGCATCATGTTCACTGACTGGGCTGCGACGATTGATGACCTCGGCATTGGTCACCCAGGAGCCATCGTCGTATTGGTGGCCCAGAGACATGAACTTACCTTTGAATTCCTCGCTGTGATCCACGCTCAGCGTTGACTCGGTGTAGCTGTAGCGGAAGGTACCAATAGCGTCGGTGGCCAGGCTGATGCTGCCGGTCAGCAGCTTTTTGTAGTCGGCGTCCAGGCGGTCATCCAGCGCGTGGATGAAGATGTTGCGGTTCACCGCTTGGCCATAGCTGGCCTGTAGACCAACAGTTCCGAGGGCAGTGGGCAGGTTGTAGAGCACGTCCGCGCCTTCGTAGTTGGAGATGGGCATCTGGCTGTAGACCTCGTCCGGCAGCCTTAGCCACGGATAGCTGTAGCCCACGTCGAGCGTCTCGGAAAACATGAAGGCATTGGGGCGCAAACGACCGGCACGCACTGTCAGCTGATCATTGACTGCGTAAGCCAGGTACGCCCACTCCAGTTGTAAACGCCAGTCATCCTGCTCAGGCTTGGCGACAGTTTGCACGGTAGCGGTCAGTTGGTCGCTTAGCCCGTAGCTGAACTGGCCGCCGAGCTTTGACAATTGATCGCCGCGCCAGGAATCAGTGGTTTGCCCGGATATACCGTAGCCTTTGGCGTCATCGGCGCCGGCAACACGGCTAATCGCAGCGGTGCCGAAGCCGTTTAGGCGATATTCACCTTGTTCCAGTGCGACTGCCGATGTGCTGGCAAGGCAAACCGCTACACCCATTAGATTGAATCTGTGCATGTTGAAACTGCTCCACATAGTGTTAAACGCGAAATTGAGCAGTGGCCTGGCGTAGATCTTCTCCGGTGTCTACTAGCTGCTCGCCTAAGCGCGCGGTGGCTCCTGCTCCGTTGGCGGTTGCTTGTGCATCCTGCTGCAACACTTCTGTTTCTTTCTGAATCGATTCCGACAGCCCAATTTGCTCCTGTGTGTAGCGAGCGATAGCCGAGTTGAGCGAGTCAATCTGGTTGACTGTGTCCGCAATGCCCTCAAGTAACTGGGTCGCTTCTTTCGAATGCTCGATGCTCTCGCGGGACTTGTTGCCGTTGGCGGTCATGACGTGCAGAACCGTGTTGGCGCTGGATTGCAGGCGTTGAATGATTTGCTGAATTTCGGCGGTGGAGGCGGCCGTTTTCTGCGCCAGGTTGCGCACCTCGTCTGCCACGACAGCGAAGCCACGGCCTTGCTCGCCCGCGCGAGCGGCTTCAATGGCCGCATTCAGGGCTAACAAATTGGTCTGTTCGGCGATGCTTCGAATGACCACCAACACAGAGCCGACTTCCTGGGTCTCTTCTTCGAGCTTCTGCATCGCCACCACAGCACTCATCACGCTGTCACCCAGATCGCTGATGCCGGTAGAGAGATTGCTGATGTTTTTACGCGCGGCGACGGCCTGCCGAGACGCCGAAGCCGCTTCATCGGCCGCTTGCAGTGAGCGTTGCGCCACCTCATGAATACTCTCGGTCATGGTGTGGATATCGCGGTTTATCGAGTCGGTGTGGAACTGTTGTGACTTTGAGTTTTCTTCGGAACCCTGAGTCAGCCGATACAGCTCTTTTGAGCACTCGCCTATAGGCGATGCAGCGTTGATGATTTGCCGAATGGTGGCTTGCAGCGTGCCGAGGAAGTTGTTGAATAGCTGAATCATCACGCCAATTTCGTCGTTCGATTCGACGCTGACGCGGCGGGTCAGATCGCCTTCGCCGCCAGCGATCCGCTGCAGCGAATCGATGACTCCGCGAACGTTGGCCATGATGCTGCGCGTAACTGTCCAGGCACAGAGCGAGACCAACACTAGCAGCACGGCACTGAGCGTGATGCCGACTCGCGTGGTGGTGGCATTGGCTTCGCGGGTGTGGACCAGGGTTTGCGCAAACTCTGCGTACGCTGCACTACGAAAGTCATCGCCAAGTCGCTGCGCCGTGTCCAGGTCTCGAGCCATACGGTCCAGATTTGGTCGCACATCTTCGAACGATGCGCCGCCAGTAACCAGTTGGCTGGAAACCGAGGTCGCGTTGCCGGCGTAGCGCTCGACGGCCGCACGCCAGTCATCGAGTTGCTGCTGGCGCTGAGGGCTGTCTATGAGCTTGCCAAGCTCGGCCTGGCTGGTTTCAATCGTGCGCAAAACACTATCCGCCTCGGCCAGCAGGTTAGCTTCGCCAGCAGCGACCGCTCCATTGAGCAAGCCGGGTACCCGTGAAAACTGAAAGATCACCGCGTCGGCCTTTTCCAGCGCCGGGTAGTTGCGGGTTTCCAGTGCCTGCAACCGCACGTCATTGGCAGACAGTTGAAAGGAGGTGTAGCCGACGTACAGCACAAGACCAAAAATCGCTACGGAGGGCGCGAGAAACAGTTTCAGGGTCAGCGGCAGATTCTTGAGCATGGTTTCGTCACTTGGTAATGGCGATAAATCGAGCGTTCGCACATTAACGGTAAGAAAACCTTTTTGATAGACTTGAACAGAAATATAAAATGTGTCTCACATTTTCGTCTGGCTGACGGCGCTGGCTCGTTAAATTTTCAGTTATGGAAGGTGCCCAACCGCCAGTGAGCCCAGCAGTAACGCCATTTCTTCGGCGCTGCGCGGTTTGCTCATGTGGGTACCTTGCACTTCCTGGCAGTTTTCCTCGCCCAGCCACTCGAGTTGTTCTTTGGTTTCCACGCCTTCGGCGGTTACGGTTATTTCCAGCGCTTGTGCCAGGCCGACAATGGCTTTGACGATAGTGCGGTCACTGGCCGAGTTGAGCATGTTAGTGATGAAGCTGCGGTCGATCTTGAGGCCATCGAAGGGGTAGTTGCGCAAGTAATTAAGTGACGAATAACCGGTACCGAAATCATCCAGTGTCAATTTCACGCCCGCAGCTTTCAGCTCCGTCAGCGCTTTCAAAGCGCCTGCCGACTCATCAAGCAAAATGCTTTCCGCCACTTCCAGTTCAAGCCGCGCAGGCGCCAGCTGCGCATGTTTGAGCGCACGCTGTACATCGTTGAGCAGGTTGCTCTGGCGAAACTGCACGACTGAAAGATTGACCGATACCACCATGTGTGCCGGCCAGCGGGTGGCTTCGATGCACGCCTTGGCGAGCACCCATTGACCCAATGGAATGATCAGACCGGTCTCTTCGGCCAGCGGCAGGAATTGGGCAGGCGCCAACAACCCCCGCTGGGGATGCTGCCAGCGAACCAGCGCCTCGGCGCCAATAATGTGTAGCCCATCGGTGCGATAGCGTGGCTGGTAGTGCACGCGCATTTGCCCGCCCGACACAGCGTGGCGAAGGTCCACTTCCAGCTGCCGGCGTTCCAGCAGACGCTGGTTCATGTGTTCGGCATAGAAGCGCCACGTGGCGCGCCCGTCGGCTTTTGCCTGGTACAAGGCAATGTCGGCGCAGCGCAAGAGCTCGTCGGCTTCGGTGGCATCCTGCGGCGCCAGGGAGATGCCGATGCTGGTTCCGACGAAAATCTCCTGGTCTTCGAAAATGATCGGCTTCTTGATCTGCTCAATGATCCGACTGCTTAAGCCCTCGATGCTGGCCTGGGAAAATGTGCCGCCCACCACCATGATGAATTCATCGCCGCCTAGCCGGGCAACCAGGTCGTCGTCGCGCGTACATTCAAGCAAACGCAGCGAAATATCGTGCAGTACGCGGTCACCAGCAGCGTGGCCAAGTGTGTCGTTGACGGGCTTGAAGCGGTCCAGGTCGAGGCTGAGCAAAGCAAGCGGCTGACTTTGGGTTAACTTTCTGGCCAGGAAAGTATGCAACTGGTTGCGATTGGGCAGGCCGGTGAGTGGATCGTGTAGCGACAGGTGTTCAATTTCGCTGCGAACCTTGACCTCTTCTGTGATATCGCTGGCTGTACCGCGATAGCCCATGCACTCACCATCTTTGATAATGGGCCGAGCGGCCAGGCGACAGATACGCACGGCACCATCCTGATCCGTGTAGCGGCAGCGCAACGGCTGTTGGTTTTGAGCGCGTAGCCACTTGGCCACATCGCCGGCTTCGCCGTGCACCAACTCGCCCAACGAGCGCCCGATCCACTGTATGGCCGGAATTTGTGTGACCTGCTCAAAGCGTTCCGACAAATAGACCAGGGCGGTGTGTTCATCGGTTTCCCACAACCAGTCGGATGCCGCCTCGGCAATATCGCGAAAGCGCGTTTCGCTGGCTTTAAGACGCGCCTCGCTTATCCCAAGCGCAGCGTGTTGCTGTTCCAGCTGTTTCGCGCTTTTGATGGCGTCGCGTGCAATCAACGAAATTAGTACAACCAGAACACCCGCGGCGAGGCCCATTACTGGCAGCAAGGCATCCAGCGAGTCGTCGCCAAGGCCCGGCGTGGTCCAGTGCAGATTCAGCGGCAAGCCATCGGCCCGGTTCAGGTTGATAGAGCTTTCGGTTGCGCTAAGGGGGCCGTCGGCCACGTGCAGGTCCGCAACGGCATAATCAAAGCCCAGATGCAGCAACTGCTGCGCGTCCAAAAGTTCCACCCACACCAAAACAGTGCCATGTTCAGGCTGCGCTGCTGACGCGTTTCCTGTGGGCTCAACTAGCGCAGCAGCTGCCGCCGCGGGGCTGCCGTCGAGCTCAATCAGCCCAGATGCAGGCGGTGCGTTTGGGGCTGCATTGCGGGCCTGGGTGAGCAGCTGCAGCACGCCGCCATCGGCATGGCTGTCCAAGAGAAGTGGCCGTTTATAAGAGCCGGTGCTTACTCCGACCTGGTTGTTTGTGGGCCCGACAATAAATGCAGCGTCGCAATTAAGCTTTGCGCAATACACCTGCAATTGCTGAGTGGAAGCGGTGGTTGGAGCGGATGACGCCCCCAGCTGGCCTACAACCAACAAGCCTTCAACCTCTCGCTCAGCGTTGCGCAGGGTGTCAGTGACAGCCTTGCGCACCAAAAACTGACTGTGTTCGGTAATCCGTTGGTCAAGGGCTTCGGCCATATGGCTAATTGCATACAACAAAGCCGAGCCTACTACGGCCAATGCCGCGAAGACTTGCGGGAGGGAACGACGCAGGATGAGTTGGCTGATTCGCATAACAACGCCTTAATGCCTTTAAACAGCAGAGTAGTTCAGCGGTTACGCCTTGCCCCCTCCTGTCGTCAGGCAGCTCCAAATGCGCAACCGACGCACCTGACCTCGACCTCAATGTCCCGGCAGCGAAAGAATATGTCCGTAGTCATGCCGAGTTTCAGAACATTAGAAAAACTGCGATGGAAGGGGCGAGGCGGTGCATCGAGCATGAAGCGGGTCCTAAACAAGGCCCATCCTTCTCGACCACTGACTTTTGCGTAGGAGGAGCACGTGTTCCGTGCGTTTCGCTTGGCCAGCTAAATACCTTGGCCTAACGGAAATGGACGTCTGGAAAATGCTTGCTTAAAAATTGCTTAAGTAAAGACGTAAAATACTTTAACCGATTGAATTAATTCGTTTTTCTTGTTTCATCAGTCCAATCCATCATCGGCGCCACGGAGAAGCGGCGTGAGGGTTCGGAGTGGGAAGGTGCGAATGGGGCGGTCATCGTCGGTGTCTGGGGGACAGTTTCGGGGCGGGGAGTCTAACAGGAATAGTCCTGGGTTCCGATGGCGCGCGGCCTGGCGTTAAGGCTCGACGGTGTCCGTATGCAGGAGCGTGTAAGGCAGTACCAGCGTGTCGGCAACCAGGCTGAAGGGAAGGTCGATTACTGCGATGGGGGCAAGAACAACCATGACGCCGGCGTTTTCTTCCGTTGCGCCCTTGATGACCATCAGGTCGACGGCAGAGCCGCAATAGGGATGGATACCGCAGTGTTTGCTGTCGCCGAAGGTTTCCGAAACAGTCGAGCAGCCTGCCAGCATTGCCAGCGCTGTTGCTGTTATCACCATGCGCATGCGAACTGAACTCCCTAAATGAACCAGGGGCGAGACTCTAGCATTCAGCAGGGAATTAAATGCGCGATTGTCGCCACGTTCGAAGTCGTGGCGGATCGTTATTTTTGCGTGGGGACGTGGCGAGGGAAGTGCGGCGGATTAATCAGGAACGATTAATCCGCCCTCACCGAACAGCGGAACAGCAAATTACGCGTTAGGCGGGGTGCCTTCGGCGTTAGCGACTACGGCATCAATCTGAATAAGCGCGCCCAGTGGAAGCTCGGACACACCCACGGTGCGGCGGGCAGGGACGCCGCCGGGGAAGTACTTGCCGTACACCTCATCAACCGCTGCCATGTCGTCAATATTCTTGAGAAAGATATTAACTTTGACGACGTCGTTCATTACATGACCGATGCTTTCAATAATAACCTTGATATTGTTCAGGCACTGAGCCGCTTGGGCCATGATACCGCCGGGCACCAACTTGCCATTTGCCGCATCAATAGGTAATTGCGCCGAAAGGTGGTTGTAGTGAGAAAACGCCACTGTCTGTGTCGAAAACGGGCAAATCGGTGCGCGTGAAGTGTTGTTGGCTTTGATAACAATGCCGTGGCGATCTTCAACGAGCTGCGGCGGAGTGCCGTCACCGTGCGATACAACAACTTCGATTTGAACCAGTGCATCCAACTGCAAGCCAGCAACCGGAACTACGGTGCGCGCCGGCATATAAGCAACGGTGCGGGCAATGGCCGAGTCGGGGAAGAATGTGGTGTAAACCTCATTAACCGCTTGAATGTCGCTGAGGTTTTTTACAAAAACGTTAACTTTGACAATGTCATCGAATGGAACGTCGATGCCTTGCAGAATAGCTTTTACATTTTTCAAACATTGCGCAGCTTGTTCCTTGATGCCGCCAGAAACCAATTTTCCGGTTGTCGGGTCGATAGGAAGTTGTGCGGAGAGATTGTTGTAGTGAGAAAAGGCGACCGTTTGGGCTGACAACGAGTCTACCGGAGCATTTTCTACGTCGGCTGCCGATTTAATCAGATCGCCGGCCTGAGGCGCTTGGGGAATGGTGCCTTCGCCGTTCGACAACAGTGCTTCTACCTGCAAGGCTGCGCCCATTGGCAGAGCGGCGACGCCCACCACGGTTACGACGGGAACGTAATAGGGAAAGAAGTCAGCGTATACCGAGTTAACAATATCCAAATCAGCCATGTCTTGAAGAAATAGGGTGATTCTGACTACATCTTCCAAGTTGTGATTAATGCCAGTGACGATGTCTTTAAGATTGTTAAAGCACTGTTCGGCTTGCGCGCGAATGTCATCAGATACCAAGTTCCCAGTCTTGGGGTCAATCGGTAACTGAGCGGACAAATTGTTGTAATGGGAAAATGCGACACTTTGTGAATATGGGCCGATAGGCTTGGCAGCGTTTTGCGGATTTCTTGCCAGTACTGCGTTATAGCCAGTCATAATAGCGCTCACCTGATACAAAGGAAATTAATGCAGCGGTCAGTTTGTTTAATTCAAATGCCACTGCGTTTCCGGTCGCGGAGTTAGTCGCGCGGGTAGTTAAATAAATCGAAGGACCCGTTCGGATGAGCAGAGTGTAGAGGTGATCGCTCGGTGCGCTATGTACGATAGCTTTAGAACTCGGCGGGAAAATCCTGAGAGACCTGTGGGAAATTCCTTACTGCATAGATCCAACATGCAGTTGGTGCCAAAGCCTTTTCTGGTAAACGAGCGACTTTCCTAAAGAGCGCGGGCGGAGCGCCGGAAAAGTCGCACAGTTCAAAAATGCTTCAAACCACCCAACATGTACTCTTTCAAATCTCCGGCCATTGCACCGTTGGCAACGCCTCAAAACCCGGTCGGGCGAACAGGTAGCCCTGGAACAGGTTTATACCCAGCGATTGCAAATGGCGCAGTTCACCGACCGATTCAATACCTTCAGCAATTACTTCAATTTCCAGCGCCCGGCAAACACCCACAATTCCTTCAACAATTGCCTGGCGGACACGGTGGCTGTCGATGTCGCGCACCAAGGCCATGTCGAGTTTGATGATGTCGGGTTGGAATTCGGCGAGCAGGTTAAGTCCGGCGTAGCCGGCACCGAAGTCGTCGATGGCGGTGCGAAAGCCATGCTTGTGGTATTCGGTGACGATCTCTTTCAAGTGGTCTTTGTTGACCAGTTCTTCCCCCTCGGTGAGCTCGAAAATAATGCGCTCAGTGGGGAAGTTGAAGCGCTTGGCGGCCTCAAGCGTGGCCCGAATGCACGTAGCGGCTTTGTACACGGCGTTAGGGAGAAAATTGATGCTCAGCAAACACGGCATCTGGAGTCGACTTGCCAGTTCCACCGCCTTGACTCGGCAGGCTTGGTCAAACGCGTAGCGGTTGTGCTCGTTGACGCGCCCGAGCACTGAGGCGGCGCTGCTGCCGTCCGTGCCACGCACCAACGCCTCGTAGGCATAAACGCTGCGCTCGACAAGGTTGACGATGGGCTGGAAAGCCATGGTGAAGTCAAATTCGAGGGCTGTACCGTCGCGACAGGCGTCGCAGCTAGGCTTGTTTGGTTGTGTAGTCATGGCGAAAAAACCCAAATTGGCCAGGGATAACGTCCGGAACGGTGTCCGGTTTTTTCTATTGTGGCGAAATTTGGACCGTAGCAGATGAAGAAATGGTCGGTGAGTTTTTTGTGCGCTGATCACAGCACCTCAAAGGTGAGGCCGGCGTAGCGCCTGAGTCGCTCGACGTAGCGCTGATCGAAGGCGGTGGCGGGTGTCCAGAACCCGCCGCCCTTGCCGGCTTCTTTGGGAAGGTCCAGGGCCAGACTGATCGCGGCCTGGCCCAGCATTTTGCTGGTGGAGCCGTAGCCCGGGTCGCGGTCGCCGGTCACTTTCACGTTCAGCACCTGGCCGGTGGCGGTGCGGCCGAGAAAGCGCAGGTCGTAACGCCCCGCCTGTTGGGCTTCTGGACTCGGGCCTTCGCCAGGTTTAGGCAAGACGAATCGCTCCAGCAGGCGGCGAATGGGAGAGATCATCACACCGAGCATGAAAAAGCCCAGCCCAAATACCATGGCGAACGCCATGAGGCGCCCCTTCAAGCCGGGGCCCGTCAGTGTGGCTTCGTTGTAAGTGAAGGTGGAGCCGTAGGCATGACCGCTCAGCGCGTTGGAGCGATGGACGACTCGCTCGTTAATCGCAGCCATGAGGAAGGGGCCGATCCACATGCCGAAATCGCTGTCGTGTTCAACTCCCCGAACCGCATGTTGGCGGGTGGTGAATCCGTGGCCCGGCGGACAAATGGAGTAGGGGTTCATCAGTTCTTTGCGCAAGGCTGGGTCGGCAGCTGCCTCTTGCGCCACGTTGATGATGCTAGCGATGGTGCCGCCCGATGCACCGCCTTTCAGCGCTTTCACGCGCATTTTCACTTGCGTTGCAGGCACCCCGAATTGCGCCATGGCCTGTTGTTGCAGCACGTAAACGCCCATGTCGGAAGGCACCGAGTCAAAGCCGCAGCAATGGACGATGCGCGCGCCAGATTGTTTGGCGGTGCTTTCGTATTTGTCCTGCATGCGTTTAATCCATTGCACCTCGCCGGTGAGGTCGCAGTAGTCGGTGCCCTGTTGCGCGCAGACTTTTACCAACGGCTCGCCATACAAGGCATAGGGTCCAACGGTGGAGACCACAACGCGGGTCTGTTCGCATAACGTGCGCAGCTGCGCCTCGTCGCCTGCGTCGGCCATTAGCGTGGGCAGGTTCGCGCCGAGCGGGCCCAATGAGCGTTTAAGGATGTCGAGCTTGCTCGCGGAACGCCCAGCGATTGCCCAGCGCAACGTAGGCGCTTCGCTAGGCAGATGTTCGGCCAGATAACGGACGAGGAGTTGGCCGACAAAGCTGGTGGCACCGAATACGACGAGGTCATACGCAGGAGCGGTCATGCATGGTTTCCAAGTAGTGGCGGAACGATGCTGCGGCGTGATGGCGACAGCGCGATGCGGTAACGGTAGCTGAAGGGCTTATCGTGTCGCGTGGAAAATACCGCAGGTTGTTGCAGTGCTCGCCTGACTTGCGATTAGTCAGGCATACCCGCTGCGGTGCGACTCTCCCTACAATGGCGCTTCACGTTTTCGCCGAGCCGCGCCATGGATATCGAACTCGCCCGCACCTTTTTGCAGATTGTCCGCAGCGGCAGCCTGGTGGCCGCTGCCGAGCAACTGCATGTGACGCAAACGGCGATCACAGCGCGGGTGCAGAATCTGGAGAACCAGCTGGGCTGCAAGCTGTTCGTGCGCAATCGAGCGGGCGCGAAGCTGACGGTCGATGGCGAAGCCTTTGTCGTGTTTGCCAACCAGTTGGTGCAAACCTGGGAGGCGGCGCAGCGTGATTTACCGTTAATGCCGGGGTATCGCACGGTGCTGCGCTTGGGAGGGGAGGTAAGCCTGTGCAACCCGTTAATGCTTAGGTGGGTGCAGCAAGTGCGCGAGCACATGCCGGCGCTGGCGGTACGCGCGCAAATCGGCGACGGCCAGGCGCTGCTCAAGCAATTGGAACTGGGTGTGCTGGATGCCGCGCTGGTGTACCAGCCGTCCTATTGGCCTGGCTTGCAGGTTGAGCAAGTGTTGGAAGAAAAGCTGATTCTGGTGCGCCAACCGCAGACGCCGGAGCCGTACGTGTACATCGATTGGGGCGAGGACTTTCGCCGTCAACATGACGCAGCCTTGCCTGAACGGGCGAAGGCGGCGCTGGGTTTCAATCATGGTCCGCTGGCGCTCCAGTACATCTTGGCTTCCGGCGGTAGCGGTTATTTCCGTACACGGGTGGTGCAAAGCTATCTCGACAGCGGCGCGCTGGAACGGGTCGAGAAAGCGCCGGAATTCAATTATCCGACTTACCTGGTTTACGTGCGCGAACGTGACAGTGAGGCGCTGCAACAGACGTTTGCCTTGTTGCGCGAGGTGATTCGCAGCGGGGCAGATTGGTCGCAGCGTTGGGACCCCGCCTAGGGTTAACCCAGGTGCATCAACAGGTCGCGGTGCAAGGCCGCGATCAAGTCAGTTTGCGTAACGATGCCCAGCAACTCGCCTTTGTCGAGCACGGGCAGGCAGTGCAGACCCTGATCCGACAGCAGCGGAATCATCTCCACCACATGGGTGGTGCGCTGCACGGCGATTACCGGGTGGCTCATGACTTCTTCCAGCACTACATCTCTCTTTAAACCGAGGCGGCCCAAGAGATTGCGGCGGCCTGAGCGGCGGCTGTGACTGATGAGGTCGATGAGGCTGACGATACCGACTAGATGACGTTGTTCGTCCAGCACCGGCAAGGTCTTCAAATGGTGATGCTTGAGCAGGCCCAACGCCTGCTTGAGGGTGGTCTGCGGCGTGGCGGTTTGCACATCGCGCGACATGATCTGTTCGGCACGGATGTCGCCCATGCTACGGCGCAGCGCGTTCTTCTCGGTGGCGCGAATGATTTGCTTGAGGTCTTCGCGCTGGATATCAACGAAACCGCCCAGCTCGTTCAGCGCTTCATCCAGGTCGGCACTGGTGATGCCCATACGCTCTTGCGGCGGCGGGTCTTGCGTGGCGTGAGCGTTGGCCGCTGGTGCGGGCAGCCTGGGATAGCGCACGCCGGTGAGGTTGTTGTAGAGCAGGGCGCACGCGAGCAATGCCAAGGCGTTGAACAGCGTTGGGTAAAGCAGGTGCCAGCCCAGATCCGTCAGGCTCGGCCCGCCGAACACCACGCAAATGGTCAGCGCCGCGCCCGGCGGGTGCACGCAGCGCAGCAGAAACATGCACACCAACGTACCGCCCACGGCTAGCGCGGCGGCAGCAATTCCGGGCGGACACACGTGCAGCGTGCTGACCGCCACTACGGTGGCCACTGCGTAGCTGCCGACGATCGACCACGGCTGCGCCAGCGCGCCCGACGACACGGCAAACAGCAGCACCGCCGAGGCGCCGAGGGGGCCGAGCAAATGGCTGGCCACTTGCGCTCCAAACAAGTGGCTTCCGGCCCAGGCGCAGGCTAGAACGCCCAGCGCGGCGCCGTATGCGGCACGCAGCCATTCGGTAGGACGGGTGGGCGTTGCGGAAGGCAGGAAGGTCTTTAACCAGGCGGCAAACATCGGGGCAACAAGCTCGGTATTGGCGACGGCGGCGAGTGTGGCGAGGGGCAGGAGACGGCACAAATGAATAATAATGTTGGTTAAGTGCAATTAAGTTGCTGCTAAGGGAGATTCCGACAGCCGTTTCTTAAAAGCTCTTAGGAACGCGGCTTCATCCTCTTCAGACATAGCCACTATCGACCCGACTGATTTCCGCGCGCTGGCGCGGCGCCGTAACGTACCGCCATACCGAATTGCGGAGGTGGTTATGACGAACATCAACATCATGTCAGTGGTTGGCAGTGCCGTTCCGGCCACGCTGCGCGCCGACGGCGTTCTCGCCTGCTGGTATGTGATGGTGGATGGCGTGCAGCGCTCCGGCCCGTTCAGCTCCTTCGAGGTGGCGGTGGCCAGCAAAACCCTCTGGACCTTCGAATCGCTTTTACGCAGCAAGCCGACCCACGCGCTCGCTGCCTGATTTTCACGCTGCTCCCCCGGCGTCCCTTGGCAACTCCCCGGTTGCCTCTTTTATTTCTGCGTTGCTCCACGCCTTTTGCCCGTCCTTGTGACGGGCTTTTCTTTTCTCGCGATAAACTGCCGCGTCTTTTATCGGAAGCATCGGCGTGAAGTGGGACATTTTCTGCAGCGTGGTGGATAACTTCGGCGACATTGGCGTGACCTGGCGCCTTGCTCGGCAACTGGTCGCCGAGCACGGTTGCGCGGTGCGGCTTTGGGTCGACGATTTGTCCGCGTACGCGCGTATCTGCCCTCAGGGCGACGCGTCTGTCGCTCAACAGTGGCAAGACGGCGTAGAGGTACGGCAATGGCCCACCATGTGGCAGCCCGTGCCGGCGGCAGACGTGGTGATCGAGGCTTTCGCATGCACACTGCCGGCCGCTTATATCCAGGCAATGAGCGAACGCGAGCGGCCGTCGCTGTGGCTGAACCTGGAATACCTGAGCGCCGAAGCGTGGGTTGAGGGCTGCCATGGCTTGCCGTCGATGCAATCCAACGGCTTACAGAAGTTTTTCTTTTTCCCTGGATTTACCGAAAAAACCGGCGGCTTGCTGCGCGAACGCGACTTGCTTGCCCAGCGCGACGCGTTGCAGCTGGATCCGGCAGCGCGGCAGCGGTTTCTCGCCTCGTTAGGCGTGATTCAAGCACCTGGTACGCAGCTGATTTCCCTATTCGCGTACGAACTGCCGATGCTCGGCCAATGGCTCGACGCTTTAGCCCAAGCCAACGAGCGCAGCCATGTGCTGGTACCGGAAGGGAGGGTGCTGGGCGACGTGCAGCGCTGGCTCGGCGGTCAGTCCCTAGCCGCTGGAGATGCGACGGAGCGGGGCAACGTGCGCGTGCAGGTGGTGCCGTTCATGTCGCAGCAGAGGTACGACCGATTGCTCTGGTGCTGCGACTTCAATGCCGTGCGTGGCGAGGACTCGTTTGTACGCGCGCTGTGGGCGGGGCGGCCCCTGGTGTGGCACATCTACAAACAGCAAGACGACGCTCATCTCGACAAACTCCAAGCATTTCTGGCGCTGTACCAGCAGGGGCTGCCGACAGCCGCGCAGGCGGCGTTGCGTGATTTTTGGCTGGCGTGGAATACCGAAGGCGCGCTAGCCGAGGCGTGGAACAATCTGTCGGAGTGTCACTCCGAGTTCAATCGGTATGCCGAGCAGAAGGCTCTGGAATGGGGCTCTAAGGCCGATCTTGCATCGGCGCTGGTACTGTTTTACCGAAATTGGCTATGATACGCGGCCTAGAATTCTGTACCTCCATCCAAATTCGGATACTCGTATGAAAACCGCACAAGAAATGAAGCCAAACAGTGTGGCCCTGATCGACGGCCAGCCATGGCTTATCCAAAAGGCCGAATTCACTAAATCCGGTCGTAACAGCGCCATCGTTAAAATGAAGTTGAAGAACCTGCTCTCCGGTTCTTCCACTGAAACCGTTTACAAAGCCGACGACAAAATGGAACCAGTCATCCTGGACCGCGTTGCCGTGACTTACTCCTACTTCAGCGAACCGAACTACGTGTTCATGGACGAAGAGTTCAACCAGTACGAGCTGAACTCCGAAGACCTGGAAAGCGTTCTGCCGTTCATCGTTGATGGCATGACCGACGTCTGCGAAGCCGTGTTCTTCGAAGGCAAAGTGGTTTCGGTTGACCTGCCGACCACCATCGTTCGCCAAATCACTTACACCGAAGGTTCGGCTCGTGGCGATACCTCGGGCAAAGTGATGAAGCCTGCCAAGCTGAGCAACGGCACTGAAGTCAAAGTGGCTGACTTCTGCGA
>Ga0157370_10003494_pt1 | contig 18422 bp, 19 predicted proteins | sample C35metaG_FD_113463 | JGI IMG/M metagenome (GOLD analysis project Ga0157370, IMG submission 113463) | Corn rhizosphere microbial communities from Kellogg Biological Station, Michigan, USA - C3-5 metaG | ecosystem: Host-associated > Plants > Roots > Rhizosphere > Soil | place: USA: Michigan...
GCGGCGGCGCTAGCGCTGGTGCTGCGCCGCGGCCGGGTCGGCGAGACCTACAACATCGCCGGCGGCGAGGCGCGCAGCAATCTCGAGATCGTCGAGACGCTCTGCGCAATCCTCGACGAGGAATTGCCGGCATCGCCCCATCGCCCGCATCGGCAGCTCATCGCGTTCGTCACTGACCGCCCCGGACATGATCTGCGCTACGCGGTCGATGATCGGAAGATCCGCCGCGAGCTCGGCTGGAAGCCGGCCGAGAGCCTTGCGACCGGGCTCAAGCGGACGGTGCGCTGGTATCTCGACAACCGCGCCTGGTGGGAGCCGATCCGCCAGGGCATCTATCGCGGCGAGCGGCTGGGGCGCGCGTCGTGAAGGGCATCATCCTCGCCGGCGGCTCGGGCACGCGGCTTTACCCGATGACGCGCGCGATCTCGAAGCAGCTCCTGCCGGTCTACGACAAGCCGATGGTCTATTATCCGCTTTCGACGCTGATGTTCGGCGGCATCCGCGACATTCTCTTGATCTCGACGCCGGCCGATCTGCCGCATTTCCGGGCGCTGCTCGGCGACGGGACGCAGTGGGGCATCACGCTCCGTTACGCGCAGCAAGCGGCGCCCGAAGGCATCGCGCAGGCCTTTTTGATCGGCCGCGATTTCATCGCCGGCGAGGGCTGCGCGCTGGCGCTCGGCGACAATCTCATCTATGGCGACGGGCTCGGAGCGATGATGCGCCGCGCCGCGGCCCGGCCCGAGGGCGCGACCGTCTTCGCCTATCGCGTCGGCGATCCCGAGCGCTACGGCGTGGTCGCTTTCGATCGCCAAGGCAAGGCGCTGGCGATCGAGGAGAAGCCGCAAAAGCCGCGCTCCGACTGGGCGGTGATCGGGCTCTATTTCTACGACCGCGCGGTGGTCGAGATCGCGCAGCGCCTCAAGCCCTCGCCGCGCGGCGAGCTCGAAATCACCGACATCAATCGCGACTATCTGCGCCGCGGCACGCTTCAGGTCGAGCAGCTCGGCCGCGGCTATGCCTGGCTCGACACCGGCACACCCGAGGCCTTGATCGAAGGCTCGGAATTCGTGCGCACGCTCGAGCGCCGCACCGGACAGAAGATCGGCTGCGTCGAGGAAGTGGCGTTCCGCGAAGGCTTTATCGACAAGGCGCAGCTGGTCGCGCTCGCGAAGCAGAACGAATCATCGACCTATGGGCGGTATTTGCTGCGCCTTGCCGAGGAAGAAACGGGTGCCTGACGGCGCCGAGGAGGAGCGATGATCAGAACGAAGGGCGTCGTTCACTTCACCATTCCGGTGACCGATCCGGCGCGCAGCCGCGACTTCTATTGCCAGCGCCTCGGCATGAGGCTGCTGCGCGATACCGGCCACGGCATGGTGTTCCTCGATTCGGGCGGCGATTGCATCATCCTCGCCAAGGTCGACAAGCCGATCTCGACCGCGGGCGCGCGCGACGTGCATCATTCCTTTCTCGTCGCGCATGAGGATTACGCGCCCGCGCTCGCCGAGCTCAAAGCAAGCGGCGTCAATTTCCTCTTCAACGAAGATCGCCGCGACGGCGTGATCGACGGCCCGCGCGCTTATTTCGAGGATCCCGACGGCAATGTGCTCGAGATCATCGATCTCGCAGCCTATGCCGGCGCCACGGCGTGACGGTCTGCCCCCTCAGCTTTTGGCGTCGGCCAGCTTGTCCTGCGTCTTCGTCTCGAAGTCGCTGGCATCGTGGCGCTCATGGAGCTGATCCGCGGGATCGCCGCTCAGCCGGTTGACCTTGCGTCCGCGCTTCACCGCCGGGCGCGCGCCGATCATCGTCGTCCAGCGCTGCACGTTCTTGTAATCCTTCACCGACAGGAACTCGGCGCCGCCATACTGGTTGTATTGCGCGAGACCGCCATACCACGGCCAGATCGCGATGTCGGCGATCGTATATTTATCGCCGGCGACGTATTCGCTTTCCGCAAGGCGCCGGTCGAGCACATCGAGCAGGCGCTTCGTCTCCATGGTAAAGCGGTTGATGGCGTATTCGATCTTGGTCTGCGCATAGGCGTAGAAATGGCCGAAGCCGCCGCCGACATAAGGCGTGCTGCCCATCTGCCAGAAGAGCCAAGACAGCGTTTCGGCGCGGGCCGCGCGCTCGGTCGGCAGCAGCGCGCCGAATTTCTCGGCGAGATAGACGAGGATCGCGCCCGATTCGAAGATGCGCACCGGCTTAGGCTCGGAGCGGTCGAGCAAAGCCGGGATCTTGGAATTCGGATTGATGGCGACGAAGCCGCTGCCGAACTGATTGCCTTCGCCGATCTTGATCGGCCAGGCGTCGTATTCGGCGCCGCGATGTCCGAGCGCCAGCAGCTCTTCCAGCATGATCGTGACCTTCACGCCATTGGGCGTCGCCAGCGAATAAAGCTGCAGCGGATGCTTGCCGACCGGAAGCGTCTTCTCATGCGTCGAACCGGCGATCGGCCGGTTGGTGTTGGCGTATCGCCCGCCATCGGGCTTGTCCCAGGTCCAGACCTTCGGCGGCGTGTAAGATGTCTCGGTCATCATCGTCCTCGTTCGGGTGGCGCAGCCTTATCTCGCCCCGACCCTAGGCCCTATGAGCCGCTCATGTAAGGGCCCCTGCGCTCGGGCAATCCCCACTGCCGGAGCCATATCATGCGCCGTGGGCAACGTTCGCGGTTTGGTGGGACGCCGAGCGAGGGGGCTCAATCGTCGAGGCGCGAGGGATCGACCCCATGCACGAGATGCGGCGCGCCATATTCGGCGATCACCGTTTCCGGGTCGCGCGCCGTCTCGGCCGCGCTGCGCAGAGCGGGATCTTTGAGCTGCGCCTCGAGATAGGCGCCCAGATGCCGCGAATGGGCGACGATGGCGCGCCCGAAGGCGAGACGCTCGCGCTCGTAGCGCGCGAGACCTGCTTCGATATCGCCCGGCGCTGCCTCTAGCGCATCGGCGAGCCCGGCGGCATCGAGCGCCGCCTTGGTCGCGCCCGCTGCGACATGCGGTCGGGCGATGAAGGCCGAATCCCCCAACAGCGCGACGCGGCCGAACACCATGCGCGGCGCCTCCATATCGGTGATCGACTGCAACAGCGGCTGCGGCGTGCGCGCGACGATCTCGCCGAGGATCGGGGGCAGGCCGCGGCACGCCGCCTCTTTCATCTCGGCGATGAATTCGGGACGGATGAGCGGCGGCGGAATGGTCAGCCCGTGCGAGCGCCCGCTCGCATCGGTGAAAAGCGCGGCGCGGCGCGCGGCGTCGGCCGGGCGGTACCAGATGAAATAATAGCGCCGATGCCCCGGCCGCATGTCGTTGCCGGGTCCGGGAACAGGCAGCGAGACTGTCAGCTCGCCCTCGGGCAACGAGAAGGCCGAGCGGTCGAACAGGAGTTCGCGCGCGCCTTCTGGCAGGTCTTTTTCATCGACGAGGCCGCGCCAGGCGATATAGCCGGCGGCATGCGGCTCGATTTCCGGCAGGAAGTGACGGCGTATCGTCGAATAGACGCCGTCGGCCGCGATCAGAAGATCGCCGCGCTCCTCCGTGCCGTCGGCGAAATGCGCGATGACGCCCGCCGCATCCTCTTCGACGCGTTCGAGCGTCATGCCGGTGCGGTAATCTTCGGATGCGAAGGCGGCGCGCAGCGGCTTGTAGATGATCGCCCAGGCACTGCTGTGCCAGGCCCGCGGCGTCTCGCAGCCGATCTCGCCCGTCTGAGTGAGCCAGATCGAGGAATGAACGTGAAAGGCGAGCGAGCGGCTGATCTTGAGGCCGGCGCGCCGCATCATGGCGAAGAGCTCTTCGGTGATGCCAAGCCCGGCGCCGCGATCGGCGAGATCGCCGGCGCTGCGCTCATAAATGACAGCATCCCAGCCGGCGCGCTTCAGGAAATGCGCGGCGAAGAGGCCGCCGATCGAGCCGCCGATGACGAGGGCGCGGTGGCGTCGCCCCGAGCCGGGGTGTTCCGCGCTCAAGGCTCGCTGCCGGCGGCGCGCGCGACCGGCATCGCCTCGCCGCGATATTCGGGAACCAGCGTCCGCAGCAGCGCCATCAGCCGGTCGTCGCGGCCTTCGCGCGCATGCTCAGCGAGATCGTCGAGCGAGCGCGAGAGGATCGCATAGTCGATCGCGCGCGGCGCGGCGAGACGGATTCCCGCGACCTTGGTCGGCATCAGCCTTTCGCTCTCGTAGAACAGCTCTTCATGCAGCTTCTCGCCGGGGCGCAGGCCCACATAATCGATCGCGACATCCTCGCCCGGCTTCTTGCCGGCGAGCCGGATCATCTGCGTCGCCAAATCGGCGATCTTCACGGGCTCGCCCATGTCGAGGACGAAAATCTTGCCGCGCGCCTCATTGTCCTCGCTCGCGAGCGTCGAGGCTTGCAGCACCAGCTCCATCGCCTCGCGCACGGTCATGAAGAAGCGCGAGATCTCGGGATGGGTGACGGTCAAGGGACCGCCTTTGGCGAGCTGGCGCTGAAACAGCGGCACGACCGATCCGGTCGAGCCCAGCACGTTGCCGAAGCGCACGGTGACATAGCGCGTGCCATGGCCGCGCTTCGCCTCGATGAGGTCGAGCGATTGGCAGATGCTCTCGGCGAGGCGCTTGGTCGCGCCCATGACATTGGCGGGATTGACTGCCTTGTCGGTTGAGATCATCACCATCGCATCGACACCGTGTGCGCGGCAGGATTCGGCGACGTTGCGCGTGCCGAGCACGTTGGTGACGACGCCTTCGACGGGATTGGCTTCGACGATCGGCACGTGCTTCAACGCCGCGGCGTGGAAAACCAGCTCCGGCCGCTCGCTCGCCATCGCCGCATCGAGGCGGTGCCGGTCGCGGACATCGGCGATGATCGCCTGGCGCGGCACTTCTTGAAATCGCTCTTTCAGTTCCTGATCGATGGTGTAGAGCGCATATTCGCCGTTATCGAGCAGGGCGAGCCGCGCCGGCCCGTAGGACGCGATCTGGCGGGCGAGCTCGCTGCCGATGGTGCCGCCGGCGCCGGTCACGAGAACGCGCCGCCCCGCGATCAGCCGCCGCATGCCGCTGCGGTCGAGCACGGTTTGCGGCCGCCCGAGCAGATCCTCGATCGCCACCGGCTCGATGCGCTGAATGTCGTCTTCGCCGGCGGCGCGGAAATCAGTCAAGCGCGGCGCGCGCGCGAGCGGAATGCCGGCCTCGGCGGAGAAATCGAGCAGGCGTCGCGCCACCGGCCGCTCGAGCGCGTCGCCGCACACGATCAGGCGTTGCGGCCGGGCGTCGCGGCGCGTCAACTGATCGACGACGGTCTTGATCTCGTCGAAGGTGCCGAGGATCGGTACGCCGCCGATGTCGCGGCCGACCCGGGCGGCGCCGTCGGCGAGGATGCCGACGACCCGATAGGAGCGCCGCGGGTCGCGCGCGAGCGCGCGGATGAAGAGGTCGGCGCCTTCGCGCGCGCCGATCAAGAGGATCGGCACGGGCGCGTAGCGCGCCGATTCGAAGACATGGTCGAGGCCGCGATCCTTGAACACCCGGTAGGCGAAGCGCGGCCCGCCCAGCAGCGCCATCAGCAGCAGCCAGTTGATGCCGACGAGCGAGCGCGGCATGTCGGCCAGCCGCGTCATCAGGAACATCGCCGGGAAATAGATCAGGATGGTGAGAGTCGCGGCGCGGAACAGCGCCAGGAGGTCGGGCAGGGACGCATAGCGCCAAATCCCGCGATAGAGCCCCGCCCAGAGGAACACCGCGGCCGCCGTGGCGGTGAAGCCCAGATCGTAAATCAGCAGCAAATTGGGCGAGTATTGCGTGATATCGCCGCCGACACGCAAAAACAGCGACAGAATGAACGACAGCGCGGCCATGACGAGGTCATGGGCGAAAGCGGCCGAGGCGCGGCGCGTAATCTTCATTAACCACCCTGTGCGGACCGCCAGACGTTATAAAAGGCATCCGCCCGCAGCAAGCGGGAATGTGGCGGATTTCGGCGGGGTCGGACGGTTGACGGCGCTGGTCTTAGGGTTCGCTTAACTTTAGTTATTCAATCTGGGGCATGGTGGGACGAGGGCGGCCGCGGCGGGTTTGCCCGCGCTGCCCGTGCAGGTCGCTGCGGATCGGAAAGGTCGCATGTTGGCAGCCGTGAAACGCAATCGCTCCTCCGAACGGATACGGACCCCGCATGTCTAGCGATGGAGAAGGCGCGGCGGAGGGCGAAGCGCCTCTGCCCGGCCAAGCCGCCGGCGGGATGCGCGACGAGCGCGACCGCTTCGTCGGCTTCGCGTTCGCCGCCGCCGATCTTCTCCTCGAGCTCTCGGCCGAGGGCGAGATCCGCTTTGCCGCCGGCGCGTCGCGCGCCCTCATCGGCGCCGAAGCCGAGACGCTGGTCGGCACGCGCTTTGCGGCGCTGCTGCTCGAGCGCGACCGCGCGGTGGCGGAGCTCATGCTCAAGCGCGCGCGCGAGGAAGGCCGCGTCGAGCCGGTGACTCTCGCCTTCAGCGGGCCGGGCGGCGAGACCGTCCACGCGACCGCGAGCGCCTGTCTCCTGCCCGAGAAAGGCGAGGCGATCTATCTCGCGATCATGGGCGCGCGCCCGCAGGTTGCGACCGCGGCGTTGCGGGGCACGCGCGATCCCGAAACCGGGCTGCTCGACGGCCCATCCTTCACCGAGGCAGCGCGCGAGACGCTCGCCAACGCGCAATCGATCGGCGAGACGCTCGAATTGGCGCTGCTGCGGCTACAAGGGCTCGACGAGCTGCGCGACCGCGCCAAGGGCAACGGCGTAAGCCGGCTGCTATCCGATGTCGGCACATTCCTGCGCGCGCATTCGATCGGCGGCAGCACCGCGGGCCGGATATCGGAGGACAAGTTCGGCCTCATCCGCTCGCGCGCCGCGACGAAGATTGTCCTCAGCAACGAGATCGAGCGCCTGTCGCGCGCCTGCGATCCCGCCGGCAAGGGCGTGCGCGCCGGCGAGATCGGGGTCGATATCGACGCGGCCGGGCTGACCTCGGACGATGCGACCAAGGCGCTTGCCTTCACTTTGAGCCGCTTTGCCGGGGCGCGCAGCGAGGATTTCTCCATTGCCTCTTTGGCCGAGGGATTTCGCGCGCAAATCTCGGAGACGGTCAACCGCATCTCGCGTCTCAAGGCGGCGACCAGCACGAGCCGGATGACGGTGGCGTTCCAGCCGATCGTCGCGCTCGGCTCCAACCTGCTGCACCATCATGAAATGCTCGCGCGGTTCGACCGCAACAAATCACCCTCCGAAATGATCCAGTTCGCCGAGAAGGTCGGCATGATCGAAGAGATCGATCTCGCCATGTGCCAGCGCGCAATCGAGACGCTTATCGGGATGAAAGGGCAGCGCGTCGATCTCGCCGTCAACATCTCGGGCAAGTCGCTCGACAGCGACATGTTCGTCGAGGCGATGATGAAGCTGCTCGAGCCGCATGCCAATCTCAGCCGGCACCTGCTCTTCGAGATCACGGAATCGACGGCGATGACCAATTTGCAGCGCGTCGACCGAATTCTGACCGGGTTGCGCCAGGCGGGCTACCGCATCTGCCTCGACGATTTCGGCGCCGGCGCCTCGTCCTTTCCCTATCTTCAGGCGTTGTCCGTCGATTTCGTGAAGATCGACGGCGGCTATATCGCGCGCATGAGCGACAGCGCCAAGGACCGCGCCATCCTCAAGGCGATGGTCGCGATGTGCCGCGATCTCGGCATCGGCATGATCGCCGAAATGATCGAGCGGGTGGAGCAGGGCGAGGATCTGCGCGAGATGGGCATCGCCTATGGCCAGGGCTTTCTCTTCGGCCGGCCCACGGCAAGCCTCAGCGCTTATGTGCCGGCGCTCGGCAAGGCGGTGCAAGTGGGCGCGCCGCGCCGTCTGCGCTCTTAAGGCCGGATCGCGGGCGCAAGCTCCGTCATCAGATCGGCATAGACCGCCGCGGTCGCCGCGCGCACCATCCGGTCGGAGAATTGCTCTTCGACGAGGCGTCGGCCCGCCGCACCGAAGCGCTGCCGCCGCGCGGCATCGCCGGCAAGCTCTTTGAGCGCCGCGGCGAGCGCCGCAACATCGCCCGGCGGCACGAGCAGCGCGTTGACGCCGTTCCGCGCGATGTCGCGCGTGCCGGGCACGTCGGTCGCGACGATGGCGCGCTCGACCGAAGCGGCTTCAAGCAGCGATTTGGGCAGGCCCTCGCCGCCGAGCGAGGCGAGCGCCGCGATCTGCGCCTCCGCCCAGATCGGCCGCACATCCGGAAGGTGGCCGCGCCAGGTGATGCCGGGCAGCCTCGCCCAGGATCGCAGCGTTGCTTCATCGATCGAGGTTGGATTGCCGGGATCGGGCGCGCCCGCGAGGATGAGGCGGAGATCGATGCCCTCGTGCTGCAGCGCCTGCTGCGCTTCGACGAGGAGCGCGACACCTTTCAAGGCAATCATCCGGCCGATATAGGCGGCGGTAACGGGCGGCGCGGGCGGCTCTGGCATGGGCCGGAAGACATCGAGATCGACGCCCGAGCCGCGGATTGCGATAACGCGCGCGGCGGCGCCCGGCCGCCGGCGCAGCAGGTCGCGCCGATCCTCGTTGTTCTGAACGATGACGCGGCTGCGCCGGCGCAGCAGGAGCGGCGGCCAGGCGAGGCGCAGGCATGCGCCGATCAGCCGCGCATGCCAGCGCTTCTCGATCCCAGCATAACCCGCGCCGGCGATCATGCTGACGACGCCTGGCACGCGCGCGGCGAGCGCGGCAAGGCCGCCGAGCAGTGCGGGTTTGAGCGCGACGTGATGCACGATGAGCGGCCGCTCGCGGCGGTAGAGGCGATAGATCTCGATCACCGCCGCGAGATTGCCGAGAAGGCCGAGATCCTCGCGCCGCCAATTGAGCGGATGAAGCGCGAATCCCGCGGCGCGGATGCGCTCCCCATGCGCCGTGACGCGGGTCGCGACCGCGACCGCGAACCCCGCATCGCGCGCCGCCTCGGCCATCGGCAGCCGGTGGGACCAGAAATACCAATCCTCGGTGACGAGAAAGATCAGCTTGCGCCGCGCGCCGCTGCTCATCGCGCCGGCGCGGGGCGAAGCCGGGCACGCCGCCCGAGCTGGGCGAGAAGGCTCGCCACCGCCAGCGCGGCGAGCGCCAGCGCGATCCACGGCCAATGCACGGCAAGGAGCGCGAGCGCCAGCAGCGCGACATTGCCGCCGATGACGAGCCGCAGCACCGCCGCGTGATCGCCGTCGGGTGCGAGCGCCCGCTGATAGAAATGCTCGCGATGCGCCTGCCAGAAGCGCCGGCCGCGAAGGATGCGCGCGATGAGGGTCAGCGTCGCATCGGCGAGGTAGTAGAGCGGAAGGATGAGAGCGGGCGCCCACAGCCCGCTCGCCGCCAGGCCGAGCAGCAGCCATCCGATGAGAAAGCCCAGCGGCACGCTGCCGACATCGCCGAGAAACATCTTCGCCGGCGGCCAATTCCAGCGCAGAAATCCGAGCGCGCCCGCCGCGACGGCGAGCGCCAGCTGCGGCGCGGTGCCATCATTCGATTTGGCGAGGAGCGACACGCCCAGGACGCCGAGAGAGACACACACCGTCTCGGCGCAGGTGATGCCGTCGATTCCATCCATGAAATTGTAGAGGTTGACGAACCACACCCAGAGCAGCACGGCCGCGGCGCGGTCGAGCGGCGGTGCGAGGAGACCTTGGAAGACGAGCGCGCCATCGGGCAACGCGAGCACGCCGATTGCCGCGGCGACGAGATGCGCGATAAGCCGCCAGCCGAAGGCGAGATGAGCGAGATCGTCGCGCCACGATACAAGGGCGAGGATTGCCGCAATGCCGGCGATCGCGGCGGTTTCCATGGCGGCGCGGCCATCGGCCGCGAGCATCAGCCAGGCGAAGAGCACGAGCGGCACGAGAGCGAGGCCGCCGCCGCGCGGCACCGGCTGATGATGCGAGGAGCGCTCGACCGGATGGTCGAGAATGGCGCGGCGCCCCAGCCAGGCGAGAACGATGCCGGCAAGCCACGCCGTGCCGAACAGCACGGCGAGCGGGACGATCACCCAGCCCCAGACCGCATCCATGGGGCGGGTGATATGCCGCCTCGCGCCGGCGCGCAATGTTTTGCGGCAGGCAGGCGCGGCGGCGCAAAAGGATGGCGGCTAGTCCGGCTCCGCGGCTTCCCACACCGCGCGGTCGTCGCCGACATGCGGCCGGCAAAGCGTGACCGCGGCAATCTCGGGCTTGCCCGATTTGTCCAGTGCCTGGCGCAGGTCGCGGCAAGTCCGGCCGTGGCGCGAGAGATAGACATCGCGCGCCGGAGTGACGGTGCCGTTCGCATCCGCTGCTTTCCAGGCGACCGATGTGCCGGTCGCAAGCGACGCCGCAAGCACCGAGGCGCGCGCGAGATCCATCATCGCCTCGGCGCTGAGCCCGGCACGCAAGGGCGCGGCGACGATCGCCTCCGCCGTGGCGGCGTTGAGCAGCGGCGGCGCGGTGTCGCTCAGAGGGCCGGGATAGGGGCCGCTCGCCCGGATCGTCACCGCCGGCGGGCGGCGATCGATGAACGCGCCAAGCAGGCCCGGCTGGTTGACGCGCTGGAACTCTTGCGTCCAATTGACCTGTCCGGCCGAATCGAAAGGATGGATCGGCGACGATTCGCTGCACGCGGCGAGCGTCAGGATCGCACCGAGCGCGGCGAGCCCTCCGAGCTGTGCTGCGGTATGATGGGCGCAAGGTTTCGGGCAGGAGCGCGCGCGATCGCCGCGCCGCGCCATGAGAGCGGATAGAAGGCCCATGACCGATCGCTTCGCCGCCGCCGGGTCCGTCATCGGAGGATTCTGCGGCAGGATGGTGAACGCCGCGTTAATCGCCTCGGGTCCCACGCCGTGAGCGGCGGTTGGGACGCCTACTATGACGCCACGGCGGGACGGCCGCCGCGCCGCACGCTGCTCGCGGCGCTCGAGCGGTTCGAGACTTTGCCCCAAGCCCCGCATGCGGTCGATCTCGGCTGCGGCGATGGGCGCGACACGATCGAATTGCTGCGCCGCGGCTGGGCGGTGACCGCGATCGACGCGGCGCCGGCAGCGCTCGAGCGCCTGACGCGGCGCGCCGATCTGCCGTCAGGCGCCAAGCTGACGCCGCGCTGCGGCAAATTCGAGGAGCTCGATTGGCCCGAGGCCGCGCTGGTCAATGCGAGCTTTTCTCTGCCGCTCTGCGCGCCCGCCGCGTTTCCGGCGCTCTGGCGCAAAATCACCGAGTCGCTGATGCCCGGCGGGCGCTTCGCGGGCCAGCTCTATGGCGAACGCGACAGCTGGGCCGCCGGGCGCGCCATCACGGTCTTCGAAGAAGCGGGGGCGCGGCGTCTCTTCGCCGGTTACGCGCTCGAGATATTCGAGACGGAGGAGAGCGACGGCGTCACGCCGCGCGGCAGCGCCAAGCACTGGCACATTTTCCACGTGGTCGCGCGCCGCCGGTAAGCCTCGTCAGCGCCAATGGCGGTGATGGTGAAAGCCGCCGCCGCCGAAGATCACCGTGCCGGAGACCGGCGGCCCGTAGTAATAGGGGTAGTACCCGCCGCCATAATACCCGCCGCTATAGGAATAATAGGGATCCGCAGGATAGGCGACGCACCCGCTCAAGCCCAGGAGCGCCGCGGCGAGGATCAGCAGATGCTTTGCCTTTATTTTGGGTACCATCGCGGGAAACCTCCTTGCTTGCCTATCGGCCGAACCGTCCTTTGAGAACGGGCGGGGGCGGCGATTTCTCCGCTGCCTTCAAAATGTCATCTGGATTGCACGTCGCCGCCATGATAGGAGTTCGGCCGGTTCATCGGGGGAGGGGGAATCATGCCGAAGAAGCCCGTTTGCACGACTCGTGCCTTCGTTGCGGGCGCGATCGCGTCACTGCTTGTCCTGGCAGCGCAAGCCAGTATTGCCGCCGAGACGTCGCTGCAGCGCGGCACCTATCTGATGAACAGCATCGTCGCCTGCGGCAATTGCCATACGCCCAAGGGACCGGATGGCAAGCCCATCGCCGGCAAGGAGCTTTCGGGCGGCGATCCCATCAATTCGCCGGTGTTCCACGCCGTTCCCGGCAACATCACGCAGGACAAGGAGACCGGCATCGGCGCTTGGACCGATGCACAGATCATCGACGCGATCCGCAACGGCAAGAAGGCGGACGGCACGATCATCGGCCCGCCAATGCCGATCGAGTTCTATCGCGGCATGTCCGATACCGACGTCAAGGCGATCGTCGCCTATCTGCGCACCGTGAAGCCGATCGCCAACAAGGTCGAGAAGTCGACCTATAAGATCCCGCTGCCGAAGAGCTATGGGCCGCCGGTGACGCATGTTGCCGATGTGCCGCGCAGCGACCGGATCGCTTACGGCAAATATCTCGCGACCGGCCTCGGCCATTGCATGGATTGCCATACGCCGGCCGTTCAAGGCAGGCCGGATTTCACGCGCATGGGCGCGGGCGGCAATCCCTTCGGCGCGCCGGGCGGCGGCGTGGTGATTTCGGCGAATCTGACGCCGGGCAATCCGAACGGCATTGCAGGCTGGACGAACCAGCAGGTGAAGACTGCGATCACCAAGGGCATGCGGCCCGACCGTCCGCTGGTCAAGCTGATGGCGTTCGACTGGTATCAGCACATGACCAACGCCGATCTCAACGACCTGATCGCGTTCCTGCGCTCGCTGAAGCCGGTGAAACCGCAATAGGCAATCGCGAACGAGGCGCGGCGCGCTGGCACGTGCCGGCGTGCCGCGCGTCTTTTCCGGGCTGAGTGGTGCCGGATGAGGGGATCGAACCCCCGACCTTCGGTTTACAAAACCGCTGCTCTACCGCTGAGCTAATCCGGCAATCGCGACCTTGTGCGTCTCATGCAGCCGCCGCTGCGCTCGGCGGGCATAAGCATCGGAGCCTGCGTGCCGAGGCCCCGCGGAGATTGCATGCCACAAGCCTTAAACGCGATCCAACCTACCCGCCGCTCCCGCACGGGACAAGCTGGACCCTTTCCCGCTCTATCCGAAAAATAGAGCCTTGGGCATTGTGACAGCTTAAAGTTGCTGACTCTTCCACAGGGAAATCCTATCCTCTCCGAGACTTAACAGGATTGGCCGGGGACGATAGCGCGCGCCGCCGCCTATCGACTGTCGAGGGCGAGGGGGCGCTTCCGCTTCGTCTTGGCAAAGCGAGCTTTTTGAGCGTCGTGTCGATTTTCGGGTCAGGAGTCAGCCGGTGAAAGAGCTTCTCGGCCGCGACAGCGAGATTGAGAATCTCGCCAAGCACCACCGCCGCGAGAGTCGCGCGGCCGACGAGAAGGCAAAGCCCGCCACTGCGCCGAAACCGCCGCGGAGCGCCGATGACGGATTTCTCTTCCTCCTGCGCCTCGCCGCGCTGGCCGACGCGCTGTGGCGGCCCGTGCTTGCCCTCATCGTGCTCGCAGCGCTCGTCTGGCTCGGCTTCCGATTTCTTTAGCCCGCGCGTCTTTGCCTGCGCGAGAAGACCTGCGTCATCCACCGCCATTTTGCACGGCGGAAACCACTTCTTAACGCCATTCAATAAAGATTGCGGGAAGTCATGAGCCCGCGTTCTGCACCCGCGCGGGCGCGCGAGGCGGGAGAGCCGAGCAGCTCGCCCGTCTCGGTCAGAGAAGGCATGGTTCGATGAGTCCCGTTGCTCCGCTCGCCGCGCATGCGCCTGCGCCGGTTCGGGAAAAGCGTCTGGTCCTGCGCGTGCTCGATGTGTGGCGCCAGGCTTGCGAGGGCGATGCGCCGCCCAAACTTGGCGCGGTCGGCGAGAACGATGCCGGCGAGGATGCGCCGCATGTGTTCCGGATCGATTTGCGCGATGCGGCGGGGCCGCGCTTTGTCTATATCGGCGCGGCGCTGCGGATCGGCGGCTGGCCGGGCGATGGCGCGGCGCTGGTCGCGTCCTGTCCCGAGCATTCCGTGCTCGGCCTCGTCGGGCGCTGCTGGCCCGAGATCGTCGCGCGCGGTGTGCCGGTGACGCGTGGCGGCGTTGCCTCCAATGACGGCATCTCGGTTCTCTATCGCAGCATCATGGCGCCGCTCGCCGACGATCAGGGCAAGATCGCCGGAATTCTCGGCGCCGCGAATTGGCGGCCGGTGAGCTGACATGGCCGCACCCGATCGCATCACTTCCAACCGCTCGCGCAGCTTCGAGGTGCAGCGCCGCGTCGGCGACCGCTGGGTCCTCGACAGTGTCGCTGACGACAAGCAGCTCGCGATCAATCTCGCGAATTCTCTGGTCAAGGGCGGCCATGCCCGCCACGGGGTTCAGGTCGTCGCCGTGCTCGAAGGCGAGGACGGCAAGTTCAGCGAGGTTCGTGTCTATCGCGCGACCCCGGACGATCGGCGCAAGAGCGCGCCGGGCAAGCCGCGCTCGCGCGCCGCGGCGCAGCGCAATCTGCGCATCGAGCGCGCCGCCGAAGAGCTGCTGCGCGAGCGTCCGCTGGCCGCGGCGCCGCCGCCCAAGCTCGGCATCTCGGCGGCCTGGGCGGCCTTCCGGCGCGTCTCGTGGCAGAGCTGGGCGAGCGTCGCTTTGGTCTTCCTGTGGTGCGCGATCTTCTATCTGTGGCGCGAGCCCCAGACGCCCTGGGCGTTCGATTCGGCTGCAGCGCAGCATGCGGCGCCGATGTCGAACAGCTTCGAATCGAAGTTCCGCAGCATCTTCACGCACAATTAGCGGCGAGGCCTTGGCGTCCGCCGTCCTGCGCGCCCGTCGCGGCGCGTTAAGGCTTTATAAGCCATAAGCGCGGCAGATTGCCGGCGATGACTTTGCCCAGACGAGAAGGATGGCTGAGATGCTGCAACGCGTCGCGCTGAGGCTTCGCGCGCTGGCCGCGGCAGCGGCGCTCGCCGGGTTTGCCCTCGTCCTTGGCGGCGCGCCGGCCGCGGCCGAGCCCGGCCTCTGGATGGCGAAAGGCCCGCATGCGACGGTCTATCTGTTCGGCACGATCCATCTGCTGAAGCCGCACCAGGCTTGGGAATCGCCCGCCGTCGCGCGGGCGCTTGCCGCCAGCCAGGAGCTCTGGCTCGAAGTGCCCGATCCCGACGATCAGGCGGAGGCGAAGAAGCTCGCCGCCCAGCTCGGCTACGATCCACAGCATCCGCTCTCGAGCAAATTGGCGCCGCCCGATCTCGCGCGCCTCGATGCGGCGGCGAAGTCGCTTGGCATCCAGCAGGGCGAGAAGGCGTTCGAGCCGATGCGCCCCTGGTTCGTCTCGGTGGCGCTCGAAGGCGCGCTCGTCGCCCATGCCGGATACGATCCCAATCGCGGCGTCGAGCAATTGCTGCTGCACGAGGAGTCGCTCGTGAATAAGCCGATCCACGGCTTCGAGACCTTTGCCCAGCAGATGCATTTCTTTTCGAATATGAGCCCGCCGCTCGAACTCGATCTGCTGCGCAACACGCTGCACGATTTCGCCAAGGGCTCGAGCCAGCTCGACGCGCTGGTCGATGCCTGGGCGAAAGGCGATGACACGGCGATCGCGCGCATCATGGTCGATGAGGTGAAGCGGCCTTTCCCCGAGCTCTATCGCACGCTCCTCGTCGACCGCAATCTCGCCTGGGCCGACCGCATCGCGACGATGCTGAACGGCTCCGGCGTGATCTTCATCGCCGTGGGCGCGGCGCACCTCGCGGGCCCCGACAGCGTCCAGCTCGCGCTCGAGCACAAAGGCGTCGCGGTCGAGCGTATCGGCGCGGCGAAGTAGACGCTCGCGTCGCTCGCGGAATTGCGAATCGCTCCAATACCGCGAAAATTGCGGGGATTCTTCACACTCTCTTGAAAGAGCCTGGTGTCTCCTGGCGTCGCCCGATCCTCAGGAGGATGGCGCGTGACCGATGCCTTGACCATCGCAGCTTCGGCGCTGCAGGCGCAGCAGATCAATCTCGGCGTGATCGCGAACAATGTCGCGAATGCCGAGACGCCCGGCTACAAGCCGCAGCAGACGACGTTCATTCCGATGAATCCCGGCATCGCCGCCGGCCCGGTCATCGCCTCGGCCGATGCCAGCGTCGATATCGGCAGCGAGCTCGTCAATCTCATCCTCGCCAAGTCCGCCTATGCCGCCGCGGCCAAGATCGTGAGCGCATCGAACGAGATGACGCACACGCTGCTCAACTCCATCTGACGGCGCGCGCCGATTTTTCCCGTTGATGCCGCGCGCCGCGCGGCCTTATCGTCGCCGATCGTTGCAGTGCGCGGCGAGAGCGGAGCGGCGGCATGGTGCATCTCGATGAGCGGGCGATCGATGATCTCGTCGCGCGCGCCGCAAGCGCGCCGCGGCGGCGGCTCAATCTCAATCTCCATGCTTCGCCGACCGATCCGATCCAGCGCTTCCTCAACGCCGGCGCGCCCGGAAGCTATGTGCGGCCGCATCGCCACGCGGCCGCGCGCTGGGAGCTGTTCACGGCGCTGCGCGGGCGCATTGAGGTCATCCTCTTCGATGATGCCGGCGCCGTGACGCATCGGCACCGGCTCGAGGCGAGGACGGGCGAGCTGATCGAGATCCCGGGCGGGACCTGGCACAGCTTCGTCTTCGCTCTGCCCGGCAGCGTCGCGCTCGAGGTGAAGCCCGGCCCTTACATTGCGGCGAGCGATAAGCAGATGGCGGCCTGGGCGCCGGATGAAAGCGCGGCATCGGCGCCGGCCTGCGCGGCTTGGCTCGAGACCGCCGCGCCCGGCGCGACGTGGCGCGGGGTTTGAGCGGCGAGGGTGCGCGCAAAGCCGCCTATTCGCGGCTCTGGCAGGCCTGCAGCACTTTGCGGAGATTGCCGTCCGTCGCGGCGATCTTGATCAGAACCGTGCCGTCATTCGTCTTGATCTCGTAGAGGGCTTGCTTGGCGGCGAGCAGAACGTTGGCCGAAGCCTCGGAGATCGCCGCGCCGCCATAGCCGCTCGTCAGCACCAGCTTGTTGAAGGCCAGCTCGGTGTGGAAATAGGCGGGCTGCATCGCGGTGTCGCCGATCTGCATTCGCTCGGTCAAGGGAATGATCGCGCTGCCGGCGCCATCGACCAGCGCGGCGCGCAGCGAGAATTGCTTGTCATGCGTGTTGCAGGCGGCCTCGACCATGGCGAAGGCGCCGCCATCCTTGGCGGCCTGCTTCGACTGCGCCGTCAGCATCGCCCCCGCAGCCGCGACGCGCGGCGCGGTCCAGCTGCTCTCGCCCGGCGACGGGGTGCGCAGCTTTGGCGGCACATCGCTTGCGGCAGCGGCGAGTTCTTGATGCGGCGGCTCGACCGCCTCGACGGGCGGCGCGGCGGGCCTGGGTGCCGCCGGGGTCGTTGCGGGGAGCGCGATCGCCACGGTGCGCGGCTGCGGCACCGGTGCCTCGGGCGGCACGCTCGCGCGCTTTAGGGGCGCGGCGTGCGGCGCGGCAGGTTGCACCGTAGCAGGTTCCTTGGCGCGCGGAGGCGGCGCCGCGGCGAGCGGCGCGGCCGAGGCGGACTGCTCGCGCCGGCGCTCCGTCTCCGGTTTGGTCGGGAGGGCAGGCGCGGGCACTACGATTGCGGGCGCTGCGATTGGGGTCGCCTTGGCGGGCGGAGGCGGCGCTGCGGCGAGCGGCGCGGCCGAGGCGGACTGCTCGCGCCGGCGCTCCGTCTCCGGTTTGGTCGGGAGGGCAGGCGCGGGTGCCACGATTGCGGGCGCCGCAATCATCGTCGCCTTGGCACGCGGCGCTGCCTCGGGCTCGATCACCGCGGGAACGATCGGGGTGATCGCGCGCCAGGCCAGCCGGCATGCCGCGACATGCGGAAAGAATCCCGACGGGTCTTCGCAGCGCAGCGGCACGCCGAGCTTCAGCTCGGCCGCGCTGGGCGGATGGGCCTCGGGCCGCGCCGCAAGCGGCGGCGGCGCACTGGGGAGGGCCGGCGCGGTAAGGATGTCGGGCGAGGTCTCGCGGTCGAGCGATCCCGGCACGACCGTGCTCTGGTGCTGCGGCGCCATCGCGGCGGTGCCTGCGACCGTCGCACTGCCGGCGGCGAGCGGATCGGCCCAGCCGGGGCCGGCGATCGCCAGAGCGCCGCCGCACACGGCGGCCAGGGCGAGCGAGAGCGAGCGATGGTGAGCGGAAGATCGGTGGAATTTTACGCCAGTCATGCGCGACATCTCCCCGAATGCGGCGCGGCGATGCGTAGGCGAAGTCTTTATCAACATCAACCCGACATCAACCCGACCGGTGCTTTGGATTCCCGCGCCGCTTCAAACGCCTAGCTCTTTTTTAGCAGAAATTAACCATAATCGCGCGGAGAAAATTCCGAGTCGCGCCAGGCTGTGGATAAAGGCGCCGGAGAAGACCGCCCGCAAGCCGTGTAGCGGATCAGCGCTCGGGCTCGTGCGGCGGCGCTTCATCGCGCAACTCGTCGCGGCAATCGAAATAGTGCCGAAGATTAAGGCAGATCAAGGCGACGCTGACGA
>Ga0157370_10003495_pt1 | contig 18421 bp, 22 predicted proteins | sample C35metaG_FD_113463 | JGI IMG/M metagenome (GOLD analysis project Ga0157370, IMG submission 113463) | Corn rhizosphere microbial communities from Kellogg Biological Station, Michigan, USA - C3-5 metaG | ecosystem: Host-associated > Plants > Roots > Rhizosphere > Soil | place: USA: Michigan...
GATGCGGGAATGCTCGGCGCCGCGGAAAGTGAAAGGAGAGTGGCCCTTCCTTTCTACTTTTAGTGTGAGGCGCAGCGGGGGGCTTGCAGCAAGCCCCGGGTGGTCCCGTAAAGTTGGTGGCCGTGAGTAGAACCCGGGGGTTGTTGACGAATGAGCATACGGTGGTCATTGCTGGAGGAGGTCCAACAGGGCTGATGCTGGCCGGCGAGCTGGCGCTGGCGGGCTCGCGCGGCAGTGGTCCGCGCTCCCGCACGATCGAAGTGCTCGACCAGCGCGGGATCTTCGGTCGCCTGCGCCTCGGCGAATGCGGGTCGCGCTGACGGAACAGCAAGTGGGCGCCGGCAGCGAACCGACTCTGCGTGAAGTGAGTGAAGCGCTGATCGCCGTGTACGGGACAGATTACGGGATCCACAGCCTGACGTGGATCTCCGGGTTCACTGATATGACTCGCCAGGCCGCGGCTTACCGCAACCGACGGGTCCTGCTGGCCGGCGACGCCGCACACGTGCATCCTCCGATGGGTGGACAGGGCCTCAATACCGGTGTGCAGGACGCGGTGAACCTGGGATGGAAGCTGGCCCAGGTAGTCAAGCGGACGTCGCCGGAAAGCCTCCTCGATACGTACTACGCCGAGCGTCACCCGGTTGCTGCCCGCACGCTGCGCAACACGATGGCGCAAACGGCGCTGCGCCGTCCGGACGATGGGACGAAAGCCATGAGCGGTTACTTTTCAGAGTTTCTCAGCATGGACGAGCCTCGCAAACGATTGGCTGCGGAGGTATCCGGGCTGGGCATTCATTGGAGTTCGGTGACGGACACCCGCTGCCGGGGCGCCGTATGCCTGACCTCGATCTGGTGACCGCCCGCGGACCACTACGCGTGTTCAGGCTGCTTCACGATGCAGTTCCTGAACGCCAAGAAGGATGATAGGCTCGAATAGGGCGTGAAGCGAGGCATCAAAGTCGTCATCAGTCTTGTGGCAGTGCTGATGCTGCTGCGACCTTTCGACTGCTTCGCCAGTGGACCGCGTACTCGGGAGGCGATGACATGTTGCCTGAAGGGAAAATGCGCCCCCAGCGCAAAGGCGGATGACTGCTGCAAGAATAATGTCCCTGATGCTGGCCAGTTCGTCGGCTCTTACGTAACCGATCATTCGGCGCCGGTCCCTACGATCGCGCCTGCGGCCGTTTTCGAACCAATTCCGTTTTTGCTGTTTCATGCACTGGTGGATTTGCCTCAACACCCACCGCCCCGCGGCAATCTGACCGCTCGAACTCTACCTCTCCTTATCTAGTCCCGCCCGTGGTGTGCCCTCGCACACCGGTTTTCAGTTGTTTCAATCCGACAACTTACGCGCGTTATGGGCGTCCTGTCCAGGTACGCGCAGGGAGGCTTTTGATGAGGAAAAGTTCAACTATTTCAACGATCGTTGGCGCGTTGGCGGTGGCGCTTACGATCCCTGTCACTGATTTTGCGCTGAGTGGGCGCTGGCAAACAGAGGCCAAATGGCATCGAGCTTTGAAAAAGGCTGCGCCGGGAACGCTGTTGCTCGATGCCGACGGCGTTGAATTTCAATCGGCCGGATTCCACCATCGGTGGAAGTACATAGATATCCAGACGTTCGATCTCTCAGGGCGCGAACTCACCCTCTTCACGTATGACAACCGCCACTGGCATGAGCCGGGTGAGCGGCCGTTTCGGTTCAGTCTGGGTGAAGCAATGCCGCCCGAGATCGCCGCCGATTTAGCCGAGCTGGTGGGGAAACCATCGCGAAACGGCGACCCTGCTCCGAGTTCAGCGGCCATCGCCGAGATCCCGGCTCATCACCGTGTATGGTCAGGCGGCAGTAATGGCGTGCTGCGCTTTGAGAACGGCGGCATTGATTACCTCACCAATAGCCCCCGTGACGGCCGCAGTTGGCGCTGGGCGGACATCCAGACGATCGCCAATCCGAATCCATACGAATTGCGTGTTACCGCATTCCGCGAGATCGCGGAGTTTGACTTGAAGAAATCTCTGCCGCGAGACCTTTTCGAACGATTATGGGACCGGTTGTACGCGAGCGGGCTCAACGTTCAGGAGATTCACAAATGAAGTGGGCTGTTGTGATCGCGATTTGCCTGATCTGGACGATGGGCGCGCGAGCCGCCGAAACCGAAACACAGCTTTCGACGCTCCTTAATGAAGCCGTCCAGCACAATCCGGAGATTCTTGCTGCAAGACATGGCTGGCAGGCAGCAACGGAGGTGGGCTCCCAGGTTGCCACGATGCCCGATCCGGAACTGACGGTTCAGCATGTTTCGGTCGGAAGTCCGCGGCCGTTTGCGGGATACAGCAACAGCGATTTCGCATATTTCGGTTTCGGCATCTCACAGGATCTGCCGTTTCCAGGAAAACTCAAACTGAAGGGCGAAGCCGCCGGGCGGGATGCGGCCATCGCTCGCGACAAGCTGGAGTCCGTAACCCGATCGGTTCTCCAGCAGGTGAAGGAAGCATATTTTCAGCTGGGCTATATTCGCCAGAGCCTGGCCGTGATTGGGCGTAATGATCAGTTGCTGGAACAGATCGAGAAACTCGCTGACGCCCGGTACCGCGTGGGCCAAGGCAGTCAACAGGATGTCCTGAAATCCCAGCTCGAAAGGACAAAACTGCAGCGCCAACTCGTCCACCACCACGCGATCATGCAGACTCAGCAGGCCGTCCTGGCAAAGCTCCTGAATCGTACAAGCGATGCGCCGGAGATAACTGCGGAAGCTCTGGTAGAAACGCCAATCCATTTCACAGTGGACGAACTGCTCGGGAAGGCTCGCGCCCAAAATCCCGACGTTGCGGGTCAGAAGGAAATGATCAATCGCCAGAGTCTGCAGGTCGAGATCGCGCACAAGGATCGATACCCGGATTTCAGCGTGCAGTATATGTGGCAGCACACGGCTGAGCAGTTTCGCGACTATTACATGGTCAGTTTCAGCGCACGGCTTCCCATTTACCGGCGCCGCAAGCTTAACCCGGAAATGACCCAGGCGATTGAAGACCTGAACAGGTCGAAACGCGAATACGAAAGCCAGGTTCAATCCGCGTTTTTCGAGGTGCGCAATCAGTACATCGCGGCTGAAACCGCATCGCAGACGCTCAAAATTTATCGCGAGGGCCTCATCCCGCAGGCGCTCGCCACGTATCAATCCGGGCTCGGCGCCTACCAGACCGGAAAGCTGGATTTCGAGAGCCTGCTGGCGGGCTTCATGGATGTCCTCAATTTCGATGAAGAGTACTGGAAGACGCTGCTGGACCACGAAATTGCGCTCTCGAAAATCGAGCAGCTTACGGGCGTGTCGTTTCGCCAGGGGGCGCTATGAAGAGTTACCGAATCGCGTTCTTTGTGGCGTTGAGTGTCGCGATCGTTCTTGCGGGAACCCTCGCGTATCTCTGGTTTCATCCACATGTGGCAATGGCGCACAACGTCGCTTCGACGGGAGAGCCAGCCTCAGACACCAACCCCTCGGCTTCCCCGGAGACCGAACCCAGGCTCGCGCCAGTCACGCTCACACCCGAACGAATGCAGAGCATCGGCGTCAAAACCGGAGTTGTGCAGTACAAGCAGGTGCAGGACGAAATCCGCACCACCGGCGATGTCGAGGCGGATGAAACAAAGCTGGCCGAAGTGCAGGTCCGCTTCAGCGGCTGGATTCAGAAGGTTTACGCTGATGCGACCTTCCAGCGAATTCGGAAAGGGCAACCGCTGTTGACGATCTACAGCCCGGACGTGGTGACTACGGAGAACGAGTACCTGCTTGCAAAACAAAATCGCGACAGTCTGGCGCAAAGCACGGTACCCGGTGTCGCATCCGGCGCTTCGTCGCTGTTATCGTCCGCCCTGGAGCGGTTGAAACAGTGGCAAATCCCTGATCGCGAGATCAAGGAGCTGGAGCAAACCGGGAAAATCAGGCACGAGCTTGAAATAGACGCTCCGGTCTCCGGCTTTATCGTGGACCGGGCCGCCCTGCCCAACATGTATGCGCAACCGGGAGCGAAATTGTATTCGGTCGCCGATCTCTCCACCGTGTGGGTATATGCGCGGGTTTTCCAAAGCGATCTGGGGCGCATCAAAATCGGAACCGCGGCTGAGATTACGGTTAATTCCTATCCGGGCCGCATCTTTCGGGGACGCGTGAGCTTCGTCTGGCCGCAGGTGGACCCTGCCACTCGCACCGCCAAAGTGCGTCTGCAAATTCAGAACCCGAAGCTGACGCTCTCGCTCCGAATGTTCGTCAACGTTCGACTTGACGTGCCGCTTGGGCGGCAGCTGGTTATTCCAGCATCCGGCATCTTCCAAACAGGAACGCGTCAAATCGCGTTCGTGGACAAAGGCGAAGGTCATTTTGAACCGCGCGATCTTGAGGTGGGCGCGCGCGCCGGAGATGACATGATCATTTCCAAAGGCCTGAAAGCAGGCGACCACATTGTCACTTCGGCGAACTTCCTGATCGATTCCGAAAGCCAGCTTCAGGCCGCGTTGGGCTCTTTCGCGCCACCGCCGCCGGGCGTTAGCGCGGCCGCTCCGAATTCTTCCCAGAAGCAGGCATCCATCCAATATGCTTCCACGCCGGCGACGCCGCACAAGGGCAACAATACCTTTCGCGTCAAGCTCACCGGCGCTGACGGTTCGCCTGTAACGGGCGCGCAGGTAACGGTCACGTTTTTCATGCCCGCGATGCCGGCCATGGGAATGGCTGCAATGCGCAACGTGACGACATTGGCGGAAAAGGGCGGAGGAATCTACGAGGGCGCTGGGCAGGTTCAGATGGGCGGTACGTGGCAGGTTACGGTGCTCGCCACGAAGAACGGCCAGACGGTCGGACAGAAACAGATGTCCGTCACGGCCGAAGGGGGGATGCAGTGATTTCCCGCTGGATTGGCTGGTGCGCTCGCAATCAATTCCTGGTTTTCACGGCAACGCTTGCGCTCGTAGTCGCGGGGATCTGGACGATGCGCCGGATTCCCCTCGATGCGTTGCCTGACATTTCGGACGTGCAGGTCATCATTCACACCGCCTGGGACGAGCCGCCGAACATCATCGAAGATCAGGTCACCTATCCGATCGTTACGGCTCTGCTGGCCGCACCAGGCGTGAAAGCCGTGCGTGCGCAGACGATGTTTGGCGACTCGTATGTGTTTGTTGTGTTCGAGGACGGCACGGACCTTTATTGGGCCCGATCGCGGGTCCTCGAATACCTGCAGCAAATCCGGGGACGACTACCGAGCACGGTCAATCCGACGATCGGTCCCGACGCGACTGGCGCCGGATGGGTTTACGAGTATGCGATTGTGGACCACAACCGCCGATACAGCCTGGCTGATCTTCGGAGCCTGCAGGACTGGTTTCTGCGTTATCAGCTCGAGACAGTTCCGGGCGTGGCGGAAGTCGCTGGTATCGGCGGCTTCGTTCGCCAGTACCAGGTTCGATTGGATCCGGACAAGCTCCGCGCGTACAACGTTCCGCTGGGCACGATTATCGATCGGGTTCGCGACAGCACGAACGAAGTGGGCGGCAGACTCATTGAACTGGGCGGCGCCGAATACATGATCCGAGGCTTGGGATACCTGCGATCGCTTTCCGATCTCGAGACCGTCCCGGTGGCCACGAAAAACGGCACGCCTGTTCTCGTTCGCGATCTGGGAAGCGTTTCCTTCGGCCCGGATATCCGCCGGGGCGTCGCCGAATGGAATGGCGAAGGTGAGACCGTCGGCGGAATCGTGGTGATGCGCTACGGCCAGAACGCTTTGAATGTCATTTCAGGCGTGAAGCAGAAGCTTGCGCAAATCTCGGCATCGCTCCCCGCCGGAGTGGAAATCGTGTCCGGCTATGACCGGTCCGGACTCATTCTCGCGTCCATCAACACGCTCAAACGTGACCTGATCGAAGAAGCCGTGATCGTCAGTGCGGTTATTATCGTTTTCCTGTTCCACTTCCGCTCGGCATTTATCCCAATTGTGACTTTGCCGGTCGCGGTAATCGCGTCGTTCATCCCGATGTATTACCTCCGGGTCAGCTCGAATATCATGTCGCTGGGCGGACTCGCGCTCGCGATCGGCGTTCTGGTGGATGCCGCGATCGTGATGGTTGAGAACGGCTATCGCCACCTGTCCGAGGCTCAGGAAGCCGCGGCTGCGAAGGCGGCGCCGCGCACGATCTCTCCCCGCGAGCGACGGCGAATTTTACTGGATGCCGCCCGGCAGGTTGCACCGGCACTCTTTTTTTCGTTGTTGATCATCGTCATCTCGTTCCTGCCGGTCTTCATGCTGGAAGCCCAGGAAGGGCGCATGTTCCGGCCACTTGCATGGACGAAAACGCTGGCCGTGGGCTTTTCATCATTACTCGCCATCACGCTGGTGCCCGCGTTGATGCTGATGTTCATTCGCGGCCGGCTCCGGCCGGAATCGCGGAATCCCATTTCGCGTATGACGCAGGCGATCTATCTGCCGATCCTGAAACTCTGCCTCCGTTTCCCGAAAACAACCCTCCTGTTGAACGTGCTCTTCCTTGCTGCGATCTTTCCGCTGGCTTTCAGGCTCGGGAGCCAGTTCATGCCCCCGCTATTCGAAGGTGCGGCGCTCTACATGCCCACTGCCCTTCCCGGGATTTCCATCGGGCAAGCCACTCAGCTGATGCAGGAGCAGGATCGCGTGCTTCGCTCGTTTCCGGAAGTCGCGAGCGTGTTTGGCTCGATCGGGCGCTCAGAGAGCGCAACGGATAATGCGCCGCTGGACATGTACGACACGACGGTGATGCTGAAACCGCGCGAGCAATGGCGTTCCGGTATGACGTACCAAAAACTGATTGGGGAGATGGACGCGAAGCTTCAATTTCCCGGGCTGACGAACACCTGGACCATGCCGATTGAAAATCGGCTGGACATGGAGCTGACGGGCATCAAGACGCCCGTCGGAATGAAAATTCAGGGGCCAAATCTCGATCAGATCCAGCAACTGGGCGCGAAAGTTCAGCGGATTCTGGCGGGTCTTCCCGAGATGCGATCCGGTTTTGCGGAACGGGTGGCTCAGGGATTTTATCTGAATGTGGAAGTGAACCGGGCCGAAGCCGCGCGCTATGGACTGACTGTCGGTGATGTGCAGCGCGCCATCACCTCCGGAATCGGCGGCGAGAATATCGCCGAGAACGTTGAAGGCCGCGAGCGATATCCAATTTCGATCCGGTATGCGCCCGATTTTCGAAACGATCTGGACAAACTGCGGCGCGTTCTGATCGCAACGCCGCAAAATGGCCAAGCGCCGCTCGGAGAGCTGGCCAGGCTTTCCTTCTCAAAGGGGCCGACCATGATTCGCGACGAAGATGCCGCGCTCACCGGGTATGTCTACTTCGACCTGAACACGCGTGACTACGGTGGATTCGTCGATCGCGCTGACAAGTTGCTTCACCAGAAGCTGGCGCTTCCGCCGGGTTACAGCCTGAAATGGTCGGGTGAATACGAATTCGAGCTGCGCGCGCGGGAGAGGTTGAAGATCATCGTTCCGATCGCGTTTTTCGTAATCTTTCTGCTCCTGTATATGGTCTTCCATTCCCTGACTGAGGCGCTTGTACTCATCTTTCCGACGCTGTATGCGATGACGGGCGGACTGCTGCTGCAGTGGTATTTGGGCTATAACTTCAGCGTCGCCGTTTGGGTGGGTTATATCGCGCTGTTTGGTATCGCCGTCGAAACCGGCGTGGTGATGGTCGTTTATCTACACGAAGCACTCGAACGAAGGCTCGCCTCGGGAGAGTTGGTTCACGTTGACGATGTCCAGCAGGCGGCTATTGAGGGAGCCGTGCACCGCCTCCGCCCGAAGCTGATGACGGTCGCTGCGGTTCTCGCCAGTCTGAGTCCCATTCTGTGGGAATCCGGTGTCGGCTCGGACGTGATGAAGCCGATTGCTGCGCCGATTGTTGGCGGGATGATTACGTCAACGATTCACGTGTTGATCCTGGTCCCGGTCTTTTTCGTGATGATAAAGACCCGAGCTTTGCGGCACGGCCGCCTTCGCAGCGCGGCTGAGGCGGAAATCGAGGAATAAAAACCAAAACATCAATCCTGAATACTGATGAGAAAATGCAATGAAGAGATTGTTATTCGCAGTTGTGGTTGCCACCGGTCTGCCTTTCGCTTTAGCGGCCGACCAGACCGTAACCGGCGTGATCAGCGACAGCATGTGCAACAGCAATCACGCCATGATGCAGAGTGGCGGGAAAAAGATGAGCGACCACGATTGCGCCGTGGCGTGCGTGAAGGCCGGCCAGAAATACGTTTTGATTAGTGGTAAGAAGGCATATCAGATCGGAAACCAGAATTTTGCGGGTTTAGAAAAGAATGCCGGAAGCACCGTTAAAGCGACAGGACGAGGGAGTGCTGACGGCAAATCCTTCACTCCTACAAAACTCAGCCCGAGTGCGGCGAAGTAGCACCTGGCGCCGGAACGTACAACATGCGGCTGAGCTTGTTCAACTCTTCGTCGGAGTCGCGGATCTCAAGCCGAAGGGCTGTGAGCCCCGCATAAAGCAATCCAAGGCAGGAATGCGTCGCCTCAGCGCGCAGGCGAACTCGCTCGCCTGCGAAGACGCCCTCCGGGCCCGCTTCCGGATGCGTTGCCCGATGCCCGATTGCGCAGAATTCGCCTCCGACCACAACGCGTGCGTGCGGATCAGCTCAGCTTTTCCCGATATTCCGGCCGGTCAGCGTTACCTTCTCCGTAGTCGAGCGCTTTGGACTGGAGTCGACTCAGTGGTGATCGACGCGGGGCCGGATTTCGCGGGCGCGGAATTCCTCGATGAGGGCGCACATGCGATCGACAACCGTGGACACGAATTTCGCGCCCTTTTCGGCAGTGGCTTTCGTCGGGTCGCCGACCGTGCCGGTGCGTGAGTAGCGACTGAACCACTCCTGAAAGAAGATGGGGGACGGAGCTTCCAGATCCCAGTAAAAGAACTCCGTGGGCGCGAAGCTGATGTCTTTTTCCGCCTTGTCCATCTGCACCAGATCCGGACGCAGGTGCAGCAGCACGGAGGTCTCGAGTTCGCAGCCATGCGCCATGCCGCCTGGCTTCTCCGATTCGCGGAGTTCCGCGATCAGCGATTTCGGAATCAGGCTCCACCATGAAGCCATGGCTGCGATCGCCGGAGTCTCGTTCGTGATGTTGCGGGCAGCGATATCGAGAAATGGCACGTTACTGCCATGGCCGTTCACGATCAGAATCTTGCGAAAGCCGTGGTGTGCGAGGCTGCGACCGATATCCGTGACGTACCGGATGATGGTTTCGCCGTGCACTGCGATGGTGCCCGGGAAATCAAGATGGTGCTCGTTAAAGGAGTAGTAGACGGGGGGCAGAAGAATGGCGCGCGACGGGTCGCGCTCGACGGCGAGGCGGGACATTTCGCTCGACGTGAGCACGTCGGTGATCAGCGGCAGATGCGGGCCGTGCTGCTCGACGGTTCCGACCGGCAAAACCGCAACTCGGTTGTCGGCGACCGCCTTTTTTATCTCGGGCCAGGTGAACTCTTCGTAACGATATTTCATCGGCCCATGATTGTATCGGGTGGGTTTGCGGCTGCGAAATCGCTGAGATAGCGGCGCAGTTGGTCGCGCACCCGCCGAAACAGCGCCAACCGTTCCGCTTCCGAGCCATCGAGGGCCGCCGGATCGTCGAAATCGCGATGCAGTTTCTTCGCTCGACCGAAGAATGCCGGGCAGGATTCGCGCGCGCTGTCGCAGACGGTGATGACGTAATCGAACTGCTGCCCATCGAACTCTTCGACGGACTTCGAGCGATGGCCGCTGATGTCGATGCCGAGTTCACGCATGGCTGCAATCGCTTCGGGTCGCACGATCGAAGGCTTCGTGCCGGCGCTTTCCACTTCGAATCGGTCCCCGGCGTCATGCCGCAGCAGGCCTTCGGCCATCTGGCTCCTCGCGGAGTTGCCGGTGCAGAGGATCAGGACGCGTTTCCTGGCGCTCATGAGCGACAGCAGCCCGGCGCACAGCACGCGGCGGGCCTGGTGGCGCGAATGAAAGCGCTCATGAATCTGCCTTCTACCTGCGGCGCGATGGTATCTACGTCGACTCCCTGCCCTGCGAGAAAGGCGCGCGCATCTTCGATGTTGTAAATCCGGGTCGGCTCGATCCCGATATTTTCAAACCCGGCTCTGGCGAGTTTCGCAACATAGTCGTCTTGTTCGAGCGCACCCGCGATGCAACCGACCCAGAGGAGCATGTTGCGGCGGACGTTAGCGGGAACGGCTCCGCGCGTGACTACGTCGGAGACGGCGAAGCGGCCGCCCGGCTTCAGCACGCGAAAGGCTTCGCGCAGAACGCGGTCTTTATCCGCCGAGAGGTTGATGACGCAATTGCTGATCACGACATCGACGCTGCTGTCCGGCAGCGGGATGTTCTCGATTTCGCCCTTGAGAAACTCCACATTCTTCACGCCCGCTTTGCGCTGATTCTCGCGCGCGAGCGCCAGCATGTCGTCGGTCATATCGAGGCCGTAAGCCCTGCCCGACGGGCCAGCGCGGCGCGCTGAGAGCAGCACGTCAATGCCGCCACCAGATCCCAGATCGAGAACCGTTTCGCCGGGATTCAGCAGGGCGAGCGCAGTGGGATTGCCGCAGCCGAGCGAGGCCAGCACGGCCTCCGTTGGGAGTTCGCCGGTTTGCGCGGCGTCGTAAAGATTCGAAGTGATGGGGTCGCAACAGGAGTCAAGCGCAGCGCTCGCGCCGCAGCATCCATTCGCGCCGCCGCTCGTGACCCGTCGTGCGGCTTCGCCGTATTTCTCTTTAACGACTTCCCTGATTTCCATTTCCATTCCTTTCGATTACGGGCACAGAGTGATGATTGCCTGTGGCTCAATCGCGCGGTTGCGGGTGCAGCATTCGGCATAGAGGAAGCCGAGCAATTCCTGCAAGGCTTCAGTGTTGGCGGAATACCGCAGATAAGTTCCTTCACGGCGCACGCTGACGAGATCCTCATTTTTCAGCTTCTCGAGGTGATGAGACAGCGTGGAGGCCGGGATTTTCAGCTCCGCGCCGACATCGCTGACCACCATGCCATCGGGGTGAGCGGAGAGCAGCAGACGCATGATGCGCAGCCTTGGTTCGGTGCCCATCGCCGTGAACATGTCTGCAAAACGCGCGATTTGTTCCTCGGGGATGCGGGCTTTGGCCGCTGTTTTCATATTTCTACTATAATGGAAATATGAAAGCTGTCAAGCGGTCGCAACGGCCGAAAGCAGCGCGGCCGCCTGCCGTGGCCGGCTCGATGTGGAACCTGCGTTCCTCCCGCAGGCGAGCCCGCAACCGCAGCCACTCTTTGAACGCTTCGAACACCTGACGCATCGATCATGCCCTCCGCAAGATGCGGCCAACCGCAGCCTGGACCTTCGCCAGTTTTCATGCTCGGCTTCGAGCTGTTTCGATCCACTCCCGGTCAGCGAATGGAATCGCGCGCGCCGGTTGTTCTCGGAGCGGCCTTCCGTCGAGCGAATCCAACCTTTCTTCTCGATACGGTAGAGGCACGGATAAAGCGAACCCTCGCCGATGGCAAACCATTCCCCGGAAAGCTCGCCAGGACGGCGACTGATCGCGCAACCGTGCAGGGCGACCGGTCGCCAACACGCGGATGACAAGCGGATGACAAGAAGATCCAGCGTGCCCTGCAGCAGACCCATGTTGCTTTCCCTTCGCCGTTCCTGTAGATACTCCAGGGAAGTATCTGCGCCGGGATTCCGCGAAGGCAAGGGCACATTCAGTTTGCGATGGCCTTGCTGCCCGCCGCCGGCCCTCGGCGGTATGGGCGGGATTGGAACCCGGCTTCCGTTTCGCCTGCGCGAAGAGAACCGGCGACAGATGCGTTTCGCCGGACCGAGGCGGACGCGGACGCGCCGCCGGACAGGGCTGCCGCGAGGCGGCGCCAGGATCTCGCTCAGGAGCCGCCGGAGAGACCCTGAACCGCGTGGCTTACAATACGGATGGAGGTTGATTCCTTTCAATGGGTCCGCTGGGTACACAGGAACTCGTAGTGATCTTCATCCTGGCGCTCCTGCTGTTTGGGCCGAAGAAGTTGCCTGAGCTGGGCAGGACGATCGGGAAGGCGATGACGGAGTTTCGGCGCGCGCAGAGCGAACTGAAGTCCACGTTCGACCGCGAAATGAGAAACCTGGAGCAGGAGACCGGGATCCGGGAGTTGACGGCGACGAGCTATCAATCCAATAGCTACAACTACGACTATTCCAACTATGACTCGACGTCTTACGACGGGTCATATGATTCCTCCCTCACCAATACTTTGACGGCAGGCGCATCCGCAACTGAGGGCGCCGCGCACGAGGCATCGCTTCAGGTAGAAGCGGCGCCGGGCTCGATCCCGAGCGGGCATCTGATCGAAGCAGGGCACCCGGAAAGCTCCGAGCATGTCCCTGCGCCGGTGGAGCACGCCGTGGATGGGGCTCATGAAAACGGCCATTCCGCGCCTGAACATCACGTGGAACCGGCTGGAAATACCAACAGCTAAGTAGCGAATGCCAAATTCGGAAGACTCGCCGGGAGTGCCGCACACTCCCGGCTCGGGTATTGCGCCCGATTCAGCGGAGACATTGTCGAACGAGACTTCGGGCGAGATACTGAACCACTCGCTGGAAGAACCGTTGCACGAATCGTCCAACGATTCGGGCGAGACTGAGAACACCTTTTCCCCTCATGAACAGGAGGGGCGTGAGCTCGCCTACGGCGAAGGCTGGTCGCAACCGGGCTCACTAGAACAGGGATCGCACACCGCCGTTTCGGGAACGGTGCTGACACCGGATCCGCCGCCGCCCGCGCCGGTGACACGCGCCGGGGGGACCGGCGCACCGCCGACGCCCCCCGAGCCGCCCGACGAAGAGGACGACGAAGAAGACGGGATGGCGCGGATGAGCTTCCTCGAACATCTCGAGGAGCTTCGAAAGCGCATTCTTCTGGCGCTCGCCGGGGTGGGCATCGCTTTTTTCCTTTGCCTGCTGTTCAGCAACCAGCTATGGACGTTCGTGTTTCAACCGGCGGGTACGGCGCTGAAAAATCTGGGCGTGAGTCCGGAACTGGCTCAGATCTCGCCCATGGACACGTTCAAGATCATGTGGATGGAGCTGCCGCTGCTCGCATCCGTGTTCGTGGCGGCTCCGTGGCTCCTTTATCAGGTGTGGGCGTTCATTGCGCCAGGGCTCTATAAACGCGAGCGCCGATGGGCAGCTCCGTTCGTGATTTCGAGCGCGGGCCTGTTTATTCTTGGCGGATTATTCGCATATTTCATCGCGTTCCGCTACGGTCTCGAGTTTCTGCTGGGCCTCGGCATCGGGCACGGCATCCGGCCGGTGATCAGCATGACGGAGTATTACGACCTTTTCGTGGACGTGATGCTCGGCGTCGGCATCATTTTCGAGATCCCGGTACTATTATTCCTGCTGACGCTGGTGCGGATCGTGAGCCCGATGTTTCTTGTCCGGCACAGCCGGTACGCGATTCTCGGCATCGTGGCGCTGGCCGCGGTGGTCACCCCGACGGGCGACGTTTTCAATCTGGCGCTGTTTGCGACGCCGATGATCATTCTGTTTTACATCGGCATTTTCGCGAGCTACCTGCTTGTATTGAAACGCGAGAAGCGCCGGTTCCCGTGGGCTACATTCCTGCGCTGGGGCGCTATCTTACTGGTTAGTTTGTTGGTGATAGCCTTCTTCGTAGCCCGGTACTACGGGTACCATATCGTTTTTCATTGGCCGGTATTTGTCCGATAATTCGCATAGTGTCTGCAATGCGGGGCACAGTTTACCGCATGACGACTAAGCCATGACGGACTTATACAGGATCATTCGCGAACTCGTGGATGAACGGGACAAACTGGACAGGATCATTACTTCGCTCGAGCAGATGATCCTGTCCGGAGAGACTTCGGCGCCGGTGCTGAAGCGTCGCGGGCGCAAATCCATGGACTCAGCCGCGCGCAAGCAGGTCTCTGAGCGCATGAAGCGCTACTGGGCGAAACGGCGCGGCGAATCGAACAAAACTAGCGAGGACCCGGCGCAGCCGGGCGTTTGAAGAACCAGAGCCAGAAAGCCTCGGTATCGGCGCCTATGCGATAACGGGGCTCGAAGCCGCAGTCTTCGGCCATTTGGACCGCGTCTTCGTCAGAAAATGGAACGCCGAGCCAGGTATCATCCGCCGAGGTCACGAGCGAAGTGACACCCTGCAACTGGAATTTGAACAGGCCGCCGGGCGTGAGCAGCCGGTGAACTTCCGCGACGTAATTGCGGATGACTTCGCGGCTGGGTATGTGCTGGAAAACGATATACGAGAACGCGAAATCGATCCTGATATCGCCGAGCACCCGCAAATCGGCTCCGTTGTTCTGCAGAACGGTGGCGTTGGGGGTACTCGCGAGATTTTGTCTGGCCTGCTCGATCATCTCGCCTGAGACATCGACTCCGTAGACCTGGCCGAACGTGGAGGCGAGCGCTCGCGTCATCCGGCCGACCCCGCATCCGATCTCGAGCACGCTCATCTGCTTCGGGTCTTTTCCCTGGCAGATGTTGGTCATGTCGGTAAGGATATAGCCGGCGACGTTCTCGCGGCCGGTCTCGAAAAACTCCTGGTCCGCCCATTCGGTGCGGGCGTTATTGACGTAATGACGGGCGTTTTCCCGGGCTCGTTTGTCCCAATCCCTTCGCATGCGTTCGAGAATGTCGGGATCGGGTTCAATACCTTGCATTTGCTATATTTTAATTGTTCCATCGAGTGGGCGGATAGCTCAGCTGGGAGAGCACCGCGTTCGCAACGCGGGGGTCGTGGGTTCGAATCCCATTCCGTCCACCAAAATTGTGAAAAATCAGGAAGACAGAAGTCAGACGAAGTGACTTGTCATCCGAAGATATCGGCAACGGCGACCTTCTGGCCGATTGCCTCTGACCGGTACTCGCCGGTCACCTCTATCCGTGTTTCAGACGTATAAATAACCAGGGTTCGCAGTTTCGGGTTGACGACCCAGACCTCGAGCGCTCCGCCGCGCAGATAAATGGTGATTTTGCTGTCGATCTCTTCACGGGGAGAGAGGATTTCGACCGCGATCATTGGAGCTCCGAGAAACGCCGTCTGGTCACGGCGCTGGTTCTCCCACTGGACGCTCACGTCAGGGATGAGGCAACTCTCACCGATGCGATAGCCTGTGCCATCCGGCCGAACCCGAGACCAGCCTATTCTTTCGGTGAGAAAACGCTGAATGCGAAGCGCGATATCCGAATGTTCGGGTACGGGTGGCGGCATCCTGACGACTTCGCCTTCAACGAGTTCCAGTTTTTCACCTTCAGTGTCGGGGATCTGCAGGAAATCGTCAAAGGTAATGAGCGATGCGGCAGTGCTCATGGTTCGATCTTAGCGGAAGCGGCTTCTCAGATGCGTTATGAATTGCGCTCGCTTGATTGCGCACCAGCGCCCTGGGAACGGCGGTGAGGCGGCCCAGGCTGCAAATGCCCGGGCGTGATCAGTTCCTGGAATCCGCAAGCCGAGCCGCCTGGATGAGAAGGTAATTTCGCTCCGGGAGGCTTGCGGTTTTCGCCGCAGCCGCGCGGTAATGCCGGGCAGCGGCAGGCGCGTCTCCGGCCATTTCGAGCAGATGAGCCCGGACCGCGTGGAAACGATGATGATTCGCGACGCGCGGGTCGGCATTGAGGGCATCGAGCAGTTCCAGGCCGTTCGCCGGCCCGTTTACCATCGCAGCGGCAACGGCGTGATTCAGGGCGACCATCGGATTGTCCGTTATGCGCCGGAGCAGGTCGTAAAGCGCGAGAATCTGCGGCCAGTCCGTGTCTTCGGCGCGGGCGGCCTCGTCGTGGACCGCGGAGATTGCGGCCTGCAACTGGTATATGCCGACAGCGCCTTTTCTCAACGCGGCGGAGACCAGCGCTACGCCTTCCGCGATCTGGCGGCGATCCCAGAGCGCCCTGTCCTGCCGGTCGAGGGGAATCAGATCGCCTTCGCTCGTGGTTCTTGCGAGGCGGCGAGCATCGGTGAGCAACATGAGAGCAAGCAATCCGGAAATCTCCGGATCATCCGGCAACAGATTACGGAGAAGGCGCGTCAGGTGAATCGCTTCGCTCGAGAGTTCCAGCCGCTGCAGATGCGCGCCGCCGCTGCTGGTATAACCTTCGTTGAAGATCAGATAGAGGACGTGGAGAACGGCGCGCAGCCGCTCGGTCCGCTCACCCGCTGTGGGCAGTCGAAAAGGGATACCGGAATCGCGGATGCTTTGCTTCGCGCGGCTGATGCGCTGCGCCATGGTCGCTTCCGGCACGAGAAACGCCTTCGCGATTTCGGCCGTCGTCAGGCCGCCGACTGCGCGCAGCGTGAGGGCAATCGCCGACGCCGGCGTTAGAGCAGAGTGGCAGCACATGAAGAGAAGGACGAGCGTGTCGTCTTCCTCCATTCCGACAGGCTCGGGCGCGAGGTGTTCCGGCGCTGCTTCGGACCGATGCAGAAGATCCTCTTCACGGCGGCGGCGGGCGGATTCGCTTCGGATCCGATCCATCATGCGGCGGAGGGCGACCTGCGTGAGCCATGCCCGGGGATTTGCCGGCAATCCGTCGTCGGGCCATTGGGTCGCAGCGGCCAGTAAGGCTTCCTGGACGGCGTCTTCGGCCGCGGCGAAGTCACGGAATCTGCGAACTACAGTCCCGAGCACCTGCGGCGTGAATTCGCGCAGCAGGCGCTCGATGGAAGCATCGATCACGGCGTCCCTCAGAGTCCCGGGTCAGAGAAAGCGCTGAGCACCTGGCGCACTTCGATCGGAATATTCCCCGGTTTTCCTCCCGAGCCCGGCGCCGCTGAGACGAGCGCGGCGATCCTGTATGCCTGCTCAGGGCCCTCGACGTCGATGATCCAGTAGCCGCCCAGAAACTCCTTCGATTCCGGGAAAACTCCGTCCGTGATGGGTTCGCCGTCGCTCCGGGCGCGAACGACGCGGGCTTCATTGGGCCATGCGAGACCTTCACTCGCGACGAACGTGCCCGAGTCCCTGAGTTCCTGGCTGAAAGCCCGCATGAAAGCGGCGTTGCGCTCGAAATCTTCCTTCGACCATTTTGCGAAAGAATCCCAATTCTCTTTCGGGGCGCTCATCATCAGAATGAATTTCATTTTCCGCCTCTCACGATTCACGCGGCGCGTGCTCCGCGAACCGGCGGACTTCGATCGGCATGTTGGTGGGAACGCCGCCGGGTCCGGGCGCCGTCGAAATCCTGCCCGCGATGGCGTAAGCGCGCTCGGGATTGGCGACATCGACGATCCAGTAGCCGAGCAGAAACTCCTTTGATTCAGGAAAGACGCCGTCCGTGACCGGCGCGCCGTTTTTCTCTCCGCGTATGAGTTTAGCCTCGTCGGGCCCGGCGAGCCCCTGGGTGGCGACGAACTCTCCGGAGTTTTTCAGTTCTTTGTTGAGGCTTTGCAGGGCAGCCATATGGCTATCGATGTCCTGTTTGGACCACGCACGGTACGTATCCACGCCGCCGCGGGTACCCGTCATCAGAAGAATATATTTCATTTTGTCCTCTCTTTTTCGGCGCATTCTTTGCGCTTCACAAGATAGTCGGAGGCCGGGGACGATTCTCGACATGCCGGGCAGAGATTTTTGGGGAAATCTGACCGGGCCCGTTGCAGGCCAGAATTTTTCTGATTTTCTGGCGGTTCCGAGAGACGCGCCTGAAAGAGTATTCCGGGGGCGGTATTGATATGCACTGCCAATCTTACCGTCGTGGCGTCGCCACAGCGCCGGAATCATTCAGTGCGGTGGGTTACTGCGAGCATCCTGGCCGGCGGAGCGCCGTCCAGGATTTTTCGAACTGCAAATGCGCGCCGCGGATGCTGCAATTCCAACCAGGGATGGGGCAGAATCTCGCAGATCGTCAGATTCCAGGAGTCCTGGGTCGGAGCTGTATCGTTGATCGTCACTGTTGTGCCGGATGATGGCGGTGGCTCCGATAGCTGCCACGCCGTTGGCGCCCGTGGCATCCACGTTTTCGAAGCTGACTATGGTCATTGACGAGGCGACTTTCTGAGAAATGGTCGCCGTTACAGTGATGTTGGTTTGCTTTGCGGCCGCGAAAGCGCGCCAGATTTCGGCGGTTCCGCCCTGTGAGTTCGTCCGCTGAACAAGAGTCCAGGTGAGGCCTCCTCCGGATATTGAATTCACTTTTACGGCTGTCGGCGAGATCTGATCCGTGGATACGAAAGCCAGCAGGAGTTCGTTTGTCGTGGCCGTGGAAAAAGCCGGGCTCGCGATTGTGGTGCTGGCGGGCGTCTGATCTTTCGAGGTTTGCACATCAAGGACGAGAGGCGCATTGGCTGCGAAATTTATCCCTGAGA
>Ga0157370_10003503_pt1 | contig 18396 bp, 13 predicted proteins | sample C35metaG_FD_113463 | JGI IMG/M metagenome (GOLD analysis project Ga0157370, IMG submission 113463) | Corn rhizosphere microbial communities from Kellogg Biological Station, Michigan, USA - C3-5 metaG | ecosystem: Host-associated > Plants > Roots > Rhizosphere > Soil | place: USA: Michigan...
CCTCGACGCGGAGGCCGGCCTGCGCGAGAAGCTCCAGCCATTGCGCATGCGACTGGTAGTTGTAGGGAAGCGCGACACCATGCGGCGCGTTGCCCACCCAGTCCATGAATCGGAGGATGGGCCAGCTGCCCCAGCGATCGGTGAGGTGGTCCTTGATCACGACCCGGTCGCGTGTCACGCGCGCCGCCTCTCTCAGCACCGCACCAGGGTCGGGCGTGTGATGCAGCACATCGACGAGCATGACGACGTCCACGCTGTCATCGTCGAAGGGGAGATGCAGCCCGTCATACTGCCTTGTGGGAATGGCGGTGGCCGGCCGGACCAGGACATCCACTCCTTCGACGCTGATGTCAGGGCGCGCGTCGGCGATTGTTCTGGCAATGGTGCCGTCGCCCGAGCCCACATCCAGGACCCTCGAGCCCTGGGGGATGCGGCTGCCAATATAGTCGCTGAGGATGCGGACACGACGCGTCATGACGTATCGGTCATGCATACCGCCAATCACGCTTGTCATCTGCGACTCAGCCCCAGAATGCTGAAGAAGAAGCTCGAGAGCACCGTTTGGAATCCCAACGCGGTGAGCGTGGCTCCGGGGATGACCCAGCGCATGGTGCGCTCGTAGTCCAGATTGCCGAAGTGCCGGCCGTACCATTCGGCCACGGCGACGGCGAGCAGGACCAGTCCGGCGATCATCACGAGTGCGCCGGCGATCAGGCCGCGCTCGAGGTTCACGATCTCGAACAGCCGTGTCATGCGCCGGTCCTGTGGCAGCAGCGCCTGACTGATGGCGAAGATCTTGGTCATCACGGCGAAGAGCACGGACTGATACCCGCAGATGATCGCGAGGCTCGCGAACACGAGCGTGTGCACATCGAAATTGATTCCCCTGATGCGCAATCCTGGCAGCGCGACGGCGTACCCCAGACTTCCGAGCAGGATGAGCAGGATGCCCGGCTGGAGGAAAAGCCAGCGCGGACTGTACATGAGATAGAACCGGAGGTGGCGCCAGCCGTCGCGGAACGTCTTGAGGTGCGGCGGATGCGACACGCGGCCGTCGGGACGGAGCGTGATGGGCACTTCCGTCATTCGGGCACCAAGCAGGCTGGCCTTGATGATGTTCTCCGAAGCGAACTCCATGCCGGTACACTGCTGATCGAGGCGTTCGTAGAGTTCCCTGGTGAAGGCGCGCATGCCGCAGTGCACGTCGTGAATGGGCGCGCGGAACCAGCGCCGTGCCATGGCGGAGAACATCGGGTTGCCCCAGAGCCGGTGAAGCACCGGCATCGCGCCCGGCCGAACGGTGCCGCCGCCGCTCTGCAGGCGGCATCCCTGGACGAGCTCGTATCCCTCGCGCAGCTTGTCGAGAAAGCGTGGGATCTCGGCGAAGTCGTAGCTGTCATCGGCATCGCCCATGAGGATGTACTTGCCGTGAGCAGCCGCGAATCCGCCCATGAGGGCGCTGCCATAGCCCTTTTCCGGTACGGGAACGACGCGTGCGCCGAGGCGGGTGGCGATGTCCTGCGAGCCGTCGGTGCTGCCGTTGTCGGCGATGACGATCTCGCCGGAGATGCCGTTCTCGGCGAGCGCGCGCTGTGCCCCGCGGATGCACGATTCCAGCGTGTCCGCCTCGTTGAGGCAGGGCATGACGATGGAGAGTTCGAGAGCGCTCTCCCGCACAGTCGTCTCGGCCATAGGATCACAACCAGGTTGCATCGAGTCGATCATCTGCTCCTGGGACCAGACGTCGAAGGAGTTGCCTCGGGATGATGCCTACACCGGTCTTAACCAGAGGCAGTCGCGCGATCTGCTTTCAGCAGACGTCGAAGTTGCACGATCTGTAGCAGATTCGCCGTGACAGTGCGGACATTGTTTACCTTTGAGCGGCCAGCCGTTCGTGGTCTGACAACGGTGGGCAGGGAGATCACGCGACATGGCTTCCGACAGGCGCGCAAGATGAATTCCATGACTATGGCCCATCCACGACCATCCGAGCGGAGTGTGAGTTGATTCAGCAACTCCCGCCGAAACATCATGATTCCCTGGAAGCGCGGCATCGGTCCAAGCAGGGCATGGTACATGAGGCGTTCTGTCGCCGAGAGTGTCCGAGACATCCACGCGCCTGGTCGAACTGGAAGATATCCAAGCACGAGATCAGTGTCGTCCATAGCGGGCCGGAATATCTGAAGGATATGCGCAGGGAACTGGCCGTCCGCGGGAAAGAAAGTGACATGGCAGCCACGCCCGGAGTTGAAACCCGTACGATACACCGCACCCAATCCGCCGTTCGTCTGGTGGTGGATTACACGGATACGAGAATCCGACTTGGCGAGGTCGTCAGCCATGTTCGCGCTTCCGTCCGTGCTTCCATCATCGACAATCAGCAACTCCCACGGTCTACCGAGGGAATCCAGCACTGCACTCAGTTCAGCCGTTACCTCCTTCAGCGTCGCCTGTTCGTTGTACAGCATCAGCACGACAGTCAAGTCCAGCAGGGAAGTACTCACGGCTGGTGAGGTCGCAGCGGGCGCGTCGGGTTGCCCGCTACGGTTTCGTGTGCGGGAACGTCGTGTCGAATAACGCTCCCCATTCCGATCATCGCTCCGCGCCCTATGTGCGTTCCCCCGATCACGGTCGCCCCCATCCCGAGATAGCAGTGATCGCCGAGCGAGACATCGCCTGCAAGCGCGGTGTGCGCCGCAAGAATGCTGTAGTCGCCAATCTGACAATCATGATTGACGCTACTGTGTGATAGAACGGTCACGTGGGCGCCCGCCCGGACATCAGGACCGATGAACGTGAACGGGTAGATCAGAGACCCCGGACCGAGTACTGCGCTGGACGAGATCCACGCCAATGGATGCACAATCGTTTCGAATCGATCGTCTGTCAGGCCAGACCTGGCCACGATCTCGGCGCGGTGCCTGAAGCTCCCGGGACTTCCGAGCGCGTCAATGAATCGGCAGTCGGGCCACCGTACCGCCTCGTCGACTCGACCCATCACTGCACAATCGGCGATTACCGCGTCGCGCTTCGCCGGGTCATCGTCGAGCAGACCCATGCACCGATATTCACGACCTGCCGCCGCGAGTGCCGGCAGCCAATCAAGAATATCGCGCGCTGTGCCGCCGGCTCCGAGTATCAGAAGTGGAATCATGTCACCGTTCGGAGCGCGGCGGCGAGCCGCTCAGCAACAGTTGTTACGTCCTCATGGCAGATCGCCGAGTGGAGCGGCAGCGCCAGAGCGCGAGCCGCGACCACATCAGTTACGGGAAAATCGCCGGGTTTATAAGAACCGCGCTCGCGATAGTATCGCGTAAGCGGCTGATGATGCGTCCCGATCGTCGTCTCCACATCTGCCGCTCTGAGCGCCGCAATGATGGCGGTGCGGCGGGATGCCAATTCCTGGGGCAGGAGCACAACATAGGCCTGGTACGTATGCGCTCCAGGCGCCGATTCTACAGGCAGCTCAACGCTGAGAGTCGCGAGAGCCTGCCCATACCAGTCAGCTACGACGCGCCGATGCTCAAGTATCCGATCTAGCTTTTCCAACTGCGTCAGACCCAGCGCTCCTTGCATTTCGGTCAAACGCAGATTGTAACCTGGCATGATGAAATCGGGCTGGGGCGCATCCGGGTCGAGCCCATGGTTTCGAAGCGCTCGACACTGACTGGCCACAGCTCGATCGCGTGTGACAAGCACCCCACCTTCTCCCGTTGTGATGCTCTTGCGCGGATGAAAGCTGAAACAACCAATGCGCCCCCAACTCCCGGCGGGACGGCCATCCAGTACTGCTCCAAGCGCACATGCCGCGTCCTCGACCACCGGAATGCCATGCTTATCCGCAATTCGCTGAATCGCGATCATGTCGGCCATGCCTCCGAACACGTGAACGGGCACGATGGCCTTGACATGGGTTTGCGTTGCCAGCACGTCATCCAGAGCGCGAGGATCCATGTTCCAGGTGACCGGATCGATGTCTACGAAGACTGCGTTTGCCCCGCACAGCGTTACGGCGTTGGCGGTCGCAGGCCAGGAGTAGGCAGCGACCGCGACAGCGTCGCCGGGGCCGACCTCCAGAGCAAGGAGCGCCAGGTGTAACGCTGCTGTACAATTCGCCATCGCTACGCCATGGTCTGCGCCAGCACGCGCCGCCACTCTGCGCTCGAACTCCGCAACGCGCGGCCCCTGGACAAGAAATCCTCCTCGGAGAACGTCCGTCACAGCCGCGACATCGGCGTCATCGATATCTGGTCTTGCCAGACGTATCACTGCTTCATCCTGTGACGGTACCAATCAATGGTGCGCTCCAGGCCTTCGACGAGATCAACCCGTGGTTCGAATCCGAGGAGCGAGCGCGCCTTGTCGATATTTGGTATGCGGAGATCCACATCGCCGTAATTCCACGGCACAAAGGCAATCGAAGACGTCGACCGGCTCAGACGAACTATTTCCTGCGCAAGCTGAAAGATGGTCAGCACGCTGCGGGGATTGCCAATATTGAACGTGTGCCCAATCGCCTCCGGCTGCGATAGAGTGGCGAGGACGCCGTCTACCATATCGTCGACGTAGCACCATGCACGAATTTGGCTGCCATCGTTATGTATGGTGATATCATCACCGCGTAGGGCCTGCGTGATGAAACGATGGATAGCACCTTCTCCCACTTGTCCGGGCCCATAGATGTTGAACGGTCGCACCGCGACTGTCGGCATTCCAAGGGCACGATGATAGCTCAGAGCCAGGTGCTCCGTTGCGAGTTTGCTTACGGCGTATGTCCAGCGTGCTTCGCCCACTGCACCGAGGCTGGTTACGTCGCCTTCACGAACCTTGTAAGCGAATGAACCGAAGACTTCGCTCGTGGAGAAATCCACAAATCGCAGCAAGCCCTCATTCCGTCGAGCTGCCGCCAGGACATTATGCGTGCCGATAATGTTGACTGTCATCGTCTGAATGGGCATGCGGATGACAGTGTCAACTCCCGCAATTCCGGCGAGGTGGACGATGTACTGACAGTCGCGAGCCGCCGATTCCACCGCCGATGGGTCAAGAACATCTCCGCGAATTACGGTCAGATTGCGATGCGAACAAATCGCGGAGTCCTGCAACGAGTCCCGGTGCCCATTGTCGAATACAACAACTTCATTGTCGTCCACCAACTGCGCCGCCAATCGGCTACCAATGAATCCTGAGCCACCTGTGAGCAGCACGCGAGCACCATGGATCGTCATGAAGACATTCGTGATGTGAGGGAAAGTCGCGGGGCAATCTGCGGCGATTGTCTTGATCTACGGGAGTTGTTAAACGCCTGGCCTGAAAACACGAACAGAATCGTCAAGTGACCAGCCCAGATGGGTCGAACCGTTTGCGTCCAAAATCTGGCACGCAAATGCTGGTCGTGCCGAGAGGTGTGTCAAGGAAGGACGAGCCAGTGCGCTGGTGAGACACGCCGCGCGGCCTCTATCCGCCGAGGGCTCGCTAGGTGGTTGGGCTGCGATTGGGGACTGGTTTGGACGGATTCACCGGAGCTTCGACGGCAGCAGCATGTCCACACGAACCGAATCGCTTCTGAGTGTGACTGATGGCCAGTACACGTATGAAAAAATACGACGCGTGCTCCATGAAGGACTGGTGAAGGAGCCGCAGTCGTCGGAATAGGACAGTACTATCACTCGCCTCAGACTATTGTCTTCGGCAGCAGCCCGTATGGAATCACATGGCACTTCCCGGATCGTAGGCATTTGACGTTCCGGAAAGACGGCGGATGCGAAGCGGCTGAGCGTAGGGCCCGTGCCCGCCCAAGGCAGTATGCGAGATGCATATGTGGCCAGAACGACGGAGTCTTCTGCGGATAACTGCCCGACGGATAATCGCCCGAGCTCGACGATGAGTTTGCCATTCGCATCACGTTGGGCGAACGCATTGCGTGCATCGTAACCGGCGAACGAGGCGAGCTGGGTCAGGAGGATTGCGAAGGTTATGTATACGAGCAAGCGATTGCGTGGCCACCGCTGCTCAAGAAAATGGAATGCGAACGCGAGCAGTGCGCTCGGAGCAAGCAAGAAGGGGAGACCGTAGAAGAAATTGAAAAACGGCCATGGGAGATACACGGCGACTCCCGCGAACGAGATGGCCACGAGACACGCACCCACCGCCCGAAAGCTGCGCCTGTATCGTACGTCTGGCACCTGGATACTCCATCCCGCACCAACAAGCAAAAGGAAGAGAACGTTTGCCAAAACCATGAAATTCACATGCGGCGGATATGTAGCGAAGCCAGGAAGAACAAGCGTCATGAATCGCTCGATCGCAGTGACCACAGACAGCGGTGTGTGCCCATACGCAGCCGCGAATGCGCTTCCGTTTGCTCGCAGCGCGATCACCGCCACTGGGATTAGCGCGACTGTCGTCGCGACGATGGTGCTGAGTGCCAGCCAGCGATTGCGCTGTAACGCCCTGGGTCTGACAAATTGTCCATGAGCGTCCCTGGTCCACGCGAGCAGCACAATGAACGGTATGAGAGCAATGAGCACTTCCTTCGTCAGTACAACCAGGGCCACGAGGATTGCGATGGTCGCTCCGGACCAACGCCACCGAACTGTTGTCTGATAGCGCGTAGCCAACAATGCACCGGCCAACAGGAACCACATCGCGAGCGGCTCGGCCATAGTCAAACGGATCCACGCTTGCGCTGCACAGGAAGCAAAGATGAAAAGCGACGCGCCCGCGATTGCACCCGGCCGGCTACCGGTAAGACGGTGCAGCAGCACATACACCAGAGCGACGATTCCGCACATCTCGATGAAGCGGGAGATCTGCCATGCGGCCGGGTTCCATCCGAACGTTGTCCATTCGAGAACCAGGTAGACGTAGGGAATTAGATTGAACCGCCCCTGGCTTGCGTAATATCCCACGAACGCGGAAATCCGGCTGCCAAGGGTTCTGTGCTGCTCCAACAGCCGCAGAAATTCCGAGAAGTCTGTGATGCTGAATTGGGTTGGGCGCCACGGCTGATATACCACGAGCGCAGCGGCTATTCCTGCGCCGTACAATGCCAACACCGCGGCACCGCTGCGGCTGCATCGTGGCAGGCGCCTCCACAGTGAGGCGCTCATAAGGCCTGATGAGATGGCGTGAGATTCTCGCGAAGCCACTGCCATGGTTTGACTGGTTGGCAAGACTGAACGCATTGTGACTCGCATCGGTGATGCCCAGGGGGAACGATCGCTGCTACACGTGGTTTCGGCAGTGAGACAGCATTCAATGCTGTGCGTAGTTGCAGCGCGTCATCGACGCCTTGATAGCTGCCCTGGGAAGCTGTTGGAGGCGATGCGCGTCCGATCATGTAGCGGCGGGAAACGCAGCGTCGGTGCGTACCATTGCGCCTGATCCGCTTTGTCCTCGTAATAGTCAAGCTGTACCTCACGCCACATATCCAGGTCGTGTCTCAGACTGTCTCGGACGGCCGGAAACCTGCCTGCGAGATCAATTCGTTGCAATGGATCCTGCAAGTCATCAAACAGCATTTCCCTGTCATGAGCCGCATCGAAGATCAGCGTGTAACGGCCCCGAACGATCGAATATCCGTTCGCGAGCGCGGATTGAGCGACTATGAATAAAGGACGATCAGGTGATGGATCCGGCGCTATAAGCGTCGATCCTTGATACGCTGGATGAGGCGGCAACCGGAGAAGGGACAGAATCGTCGGCGCGATGTCAACGTGCTGGGCAGGCCTCTCATCTGTTTCGCGCGCCAAACCCGGCGCGTGAATGATCAACGGTACTCGCACAAGCTCCGCGAAAGGCAAGTTGGCATGCGCGGCGAAGCCATGCTCGAAGAAGGCCTGGCCATGATCGCCGGTGAGCACGATGATGGTGCTGTCCCGGAGTCCGTGCGAGTCGAGATAGTCGACGAGTCTTCCGATTTGAGCGTCCAAATACGCAAGACTGTTGTCGTACATGTCGAGAACTGCTCCGGCGGAGTCCGGCGGGAACTTGCCAAATCCGATTGGGAACGAAACTCGGCCACTGCCGAAGCGCGGCGGAAAATCACTGGGGCGCTGATACGGAACATGGCTGCTCTGCAAATTCATGTACATGAAGAACGGATCCGATGACTGTTCTTTCACGTACAGGCTGTCCAGCCAATCAATCGCCTCACTCACCGTATACTTGTCATCGATCACGCCGGCACGCTTGTACTCCGAGATGAAGTGCGCAAAGCCGTAGTCTCCGACAGGCACATACGTCGGTCCACGAAACGTCTCTGAATGCAGGAAGTGATCGACGTTTCCGGTGTTCAGGAAATAGTACATGCCACCCCAGAGTTCATTCTGCGATGACATGATCGCCGTGTGATAGCCGAGGTGCTTCAGGATGTCATAGATGAGAACGCGCGGGTACGACGGGTGAGGCGGGTAGATGTAGTCCGTCGATGACCGCAGTGGGTATTGCCCGGAAAGTGGCACCGGCGCGGCATAATTCGAGTGCGTGGCCGTCGTGAGGGCATGCACATAAATACGGGCATCCCGCGCCAGTGCTTCCAGGTTGGGCATGACCAGACGTCGTCCACCGTCCACCATCAGTTGGTCAGCCCGCAGGGACTCCACCTCGAGCACGATCACATTCCAGTGATGCCAGTGGCCGCGGCGCGCGTTACTGACATACTGTTCCATGGGAATGATCGCAGGAGTATCAACCGCAACCGTCAGTGCCACATGCGGTATGGCTTCCTCCAATCTCCACTCGTTATACTGCGCGAGCAGATGCGCCATAGGGGACGTGCGCTCGTCTCGGTCCACTACGTAGGCTTGCGCGACATCGTAGCTGGATCCGGATGAGTGCTCGCGTAAAGGTGAGGTGTCCTCCGCGAATGTCGCATTTCCCCAGCCAGCTGCGACGAAACACGACTCTGTCGCAATCAGCGAAAGCATGAAAAATCGGCGGCAGGTGACCTCGGATGCACGGCGCAATCGCGGCGCGATCACGCGTATAAGCGCCAGAGCAGCGACTGCGGCACCGGTGACCGCGATAGCGATCGCACCGAGGGGTGCCATGGCGGTGACATACTGCAACGCCTGCCCCGGCGCCACGCGCAGCAGCTCGAAGCCAGAGAGGTTCAGAAATGCCCCTGTGGACTCGAAGCTTATCCAACTTGCGGCATACAGTAACACTGCCGAGAACACTGCTGCTGTAGAAGCGATGCACACCACGCGAGATGGCGCGGAACGCCGTTGCTTCCTGCAGGCTGAAGAATTCCCCAATGCAAGCAGACAGATTCCAAGCACGATCGCCAGAGGTACGAGCGCCTTGCCGGCGTTGGCACCCAGTTCGACGCGAGCAGCAAGTGGAAGCGACGTGTCGTGCCACATGGTGTCCTGGCACACCACTCCCAGGACTATTCCCACGCCAAACAGCAGAAGCCAGGCAAGGGAAATACTCGCGCCAACGCGCCAGATCGCGAATGTCCAGGAATGGCCTGCGGCATTGCCAGTGCCGTCAGGCTCTTCTGGACGTGATTTTCGAATCGGGATGGACAATGATGCGGTGGAAACGCTGTATTACGGCAGGTAGCTGCTCGGACGTGCTCCTCTGGAAGGGCAGTCATACTTACTTCAACACCACCTTCACCTCCTTCTCCTCCGAAATCAGCTCCGCCGGCACCGCATGCTCCCCCGTCTGCCGGCTGTACCGCTCCAGCCCCATCCCCATCGCGATGGTACTCGCCACCATCGCCGCCGACAGCCAGAACGGCGCGCCCTCGCCAAAGTGATCGGACAACGCACCCGCCATCAACGGGTACGCCACGCGCGCCAGTCCGCCGTACGTCTGCTGCACCCCCAGATACAGCCCGCGCTCGTGTTCGCCCACCACGCGCGACAGCAGTGCGGTGACGCACGGGAAGTTGAGCGCGGTGCCGAGCGGAATGAGCGCCAGCACGATGGCCAGCGGCAGATAGGTGAGCAGCGACGGCAGATTCAGCGGGCCCGTGAATGGAATGAGCGCCAGGCCGAGCGCCAGGAACGTCGCGCCCAGCCGCGTGGTGCGCGCCTCGCCAAAGTGATCCACCGTGCGGCCCAGCACGAATAATCGGAACACGATGCTCAGGCCGCCCATGTAGGCGTAGAACGGTCCGATGTTCTCCGCGGTGACGTTGAAATGCCGGGCCATGTACAGAATGATCAGCGCGTTCACGCCGTAGAACGCGCCAATGCCCACGGAATACATCCAGATGAGTCGCGAGCTCGCCTCGCGCGCGTTCGTCCACGCGACGCCCAGCACGGCGTCCCAGGTCCGCCGCGGCCGCTTCGCGCCGGGCGCCTTGCGCACGTCGTGCGACTCCGTGAGGTAGCGCCAGGCGAAGCCGATGTTGAGCACGCACAGCACCGCCGCCAGCAGCCCCGGGGCGTGCGAGCCCCACGCGGTGGTCGCGGACCCGAACAGTGGTCCGAGCACGACGCCCAGATTGGTCGCCGCCGAGAGCCAGCCCAGTCCCTTGGCGCGATTCTTCGGCTCGACACTGTCCGCCACATACGCCTGGATCACGCCCGTGGTGCCCCCGCCCGCGCCCTGCACCAGTCGCGACACCAGCAGCAGCCAGTACGTGTTGGAGTAGGCAAAGATGACGTACGCCACCGCCGAGCCGCCCAGCCCGATGAGCAGCGTCGGCTTCCGGCCGTACCGGTCCGACACCCGCCCCCAGAGCGGCGCGCTCACGAGCTGCATGGCCGAGAACGCGGACACCAGCACCATCACCATGAAGTCCGATGCGCCGAACTTCACCGCGTAGAATGGCAGCAGCGGCAGAATCATCAGCGCCCCCACCATGTCGATGAAGGCGGTGGCCATCAGCACGCCGAGCTTGCCGGGGTCCCCAGTACGGAGGGCGTTGATGCGGTCGGAGAAGAAGCCGGTCACGGGGGGAAATGTAGGGAAGGCGCACGCCGGCAGCTATCAGCGCCCATCATGCTTCTTCCTTCCCCAGTGCCGCCGGCGGCACGGCCTTGCCGACCAGCCCCATGAGGGCCACGATGGTCAGCACGTAGGGAATCATCTGCACGAACTGGCTCGCGAGCGCTTGTGTTCCCTGCAGGTCGATCTGCAGCGCCTCTGCCGCCGCGAAGAGCAGGCACGCCATTCCCGCGCGCATGGGGTCCCAGCCGCCAAGGATCATCGCGGCCAGCGCAATGAACCCGCGCCCGGCGCTCATGCCATCCGTGAACTGGTGCTGGTCGAGCGCCAGATACGCTCCACCCGTCGCCGCCAGCGCGCCCGAGACCGCCACCGCCATGTACCGCACCCGGTGCACCGGCACGCCCAGCGTCGCGGCCGCTTCGGGATGCTCGCCCACCGCCCGCACCCGCAGCCCGAACGGCGTCCGATAGAGCACCCACGCCACCAGCGGGATCACCAGCAGTCCTATGGGGATCAATGGATTGTGGAGCAGCCCCGGCAGCGCGCTTCCGCTTCCCGTGCCGGCGCCGCCGTTCGCGCCGACGCCCGCGCTGAAGCCCGGCACGCGCGGCGAGTTCGACGCGCTGTCGAACGCCAGCTCCAGAAAGAACCGCGTCACGCCGATCGCCAGCAGGTTGATCGCCACGCCGCACACCACCTGGTTCGCCCGGAACCGGATGGTCGCCACGGCGTGGATCATCCCGAACGCCAGCCCGCCGGCCACCGCGCACAACACGCCCACCCACGGGCTGCCGCTGTACCAGCTCCCCAGCGCCGCCGTGAACGCGCCCGTGAGCATGAACCCCTCGAGCGTGAGCGAGATGATCCCCGAACGCTCGGCCACCGTGCCGCCCGCCGCCGCGAAGAGATACGGAATCGCGATGCGGATGGTCTGTGCCAGGAACGCCATGATCATCGCGCGCGCACGCTCCGCCACCGGCCGAACCGCAGCACGCGCCGCACTTCCGGCACGCTCGCCGCCACCGCGATGATTACCACGCCCTGCAGCACGTCCACCATCTGCCTGGGCACCACCGCGTTGATGGCCAGTCCGCCCTGCGACAGCGTCGCGAAGAAGAGCGACGCCAGCACCACGCCCCAGGGATTGTTGCGCCCCACCAGCGCCACGGCGATGCCCAGGAATCCATAGCCCGTCGCGAAGCCGTCCTCGTAGTAGTGCTTGTAGCCGAGCACGAAGTTGATGCCGCCCAGCCCCGCGAGCGCGCCCGACAGCGTGAGCGCGCGCGTCCACACCCGTCCCACGCGCACGCCGCCGTACTCGGCGGCCTCGGGCTGCAGGCCCACGGCGCGCAGGTCGTAGCCGCCGCGCGTGCGGAACAGATACCAGCCGGTGAGCGCCGCCGCGGCGAGCACGATCACGAGCGACAGGTTGGCCGCCGAACCGTGGAAGGCCGGAATCACGGACGCCAGCGGCGCCACTGCGCCGGCGCGCACGTCGTGGGTGTGCAGCGTTTCCGGCACGCGGAGCCGGGTGGAGATGGCCCAGTTGAGCGCCGCGAGAATGATGAAATTGAGCATGATGGTGGTGATCACCTCGTGCGCGCCGAAACGCGCGCGGAGCACGCCCGGCACCCACCCGGTGAATCCGCCGGCCGCGACGGCCGCGACAACGCAGAGCGCGACGGCAATCACGGATGGCGTCGCGGCCGGAAGCGCGAGCCCCGTGAGCGCCGCGGCGAATCCCCCGGCGGCGAGCTGGCCCTCGCCGCCAATGTTGAAGAGCCCCGCGCGCAGTCCCACCGACACGCAGAGCCCCGTGCAGATGAGCGTCGTTGTCTTGTAGAGCACCTGGCCCAGGCCGTACGCGTTCCCCCATGTGCCCTGCAGCATCATGGCGAACACGCTGGCGGGCGACTGGCCGACGCTCAGGATGAGCAGGTCGCCGGCGACGAGCGCAATGAGCAGCGCGACGACGGGCGGGAGGAACGCCTCCTCCGCGCGGGCGCGCAGCGTGGCCGCCGTCATGCGGGCACCGCCGCGCCCTCGCGCGCGCCGGTCATGAGCGGGCCGATACGGTCGACGCTGGCCTCGGCGCGCGGCATGAGTCCAACGATGCGGCCGCCGTACATCACGGCGACGCGGTCCGCGAGCGCGAGAATCTCCGCCAGCTCGGCGGACACGAGCAAAATGGCCTTGCCCGCGTCGCGCGCGGCGCGCAGTTGCGCGTGGATGAACTCGATGGCGCCCACGTCCACGCCGCGCGTGGGCTGCGCGGCGAGCAGCACGGAAAAATCGCCGCCCATCTCGCGCGCGACGACGATCTTCTGCTGGTTGCCGCCAGAGAGCGAGCGCGCCGGCAGTGCGGGATCGGCGGGGCGGATGTCGAAGCGCGCGATGCGCTCGCGCGCGTTCTCGAGCACGCGCCGCCGGTCGAACGTCCCGCCCGGGTGATGCGCGAATGATGCCTGGCGGCCGAGGATGAGGTTGTCGGCCACGGAGTAGTCGAGGATGAGGCCGCGGCGGTGGCGGTCCTCGGGGATGTGCGCCAGGCCGAGCGCGGCGCGGCGGTGCACGTGCAGCGCGGTGATGTCGTGGTCGCCCAGCGTGATGCTGCCGGCGGCGACAGGGCGAAGACCGGCGATGGCTTCGACGAGCTCGGTCTGGCCGTTGCCTTCCACGCCGGCGATGCCGAGGATCTCGCCGGGAGAGACCGTGAGGGAGAGGTCGCGTACTCGCGGCTCGCGGCGCGAGCCTGTTACGGTCAGTGACTGGACCTGCAGCGGAGTGAGGGAAGCAGCGCGCTCCGCGCGCCTGCGGGAAGCGCCTTCGGCTGCGGGAAGCGGCGGCTGCGCCGGAGGCGCGGCGCCTGCGGGAAGCGTGGCCGGCACGGTGACGAGGTCCACATCGCGGGCGACCATGGCACGGGCAATGCCGGCGGGAGTGGCGTTCGTCGTCAGCATTGTCGCGACGGTTTCGCCGTGGCGCAGGACGGTGATGTGGTCGGAGACGTCCATCACCTCGTCGAGCTTGTGCGTGATGAGAATGATCGTGCCGCCGTCGGCGCGGAGCGAACGGAGCACGCGCCAGAGCTCCTGCACTTCGGGGGGCGAGAGGACGGCGGTGGGTTCATCCAGAATGAGCATGCGCGCGCCGCGGAAGAGCGCCTTGAGGATTTCCACGCGCTGCGCCTCGCCCACGCTCAGATCGCGCACGCGCTCGCGCACGTTCATCGTGAAGCCGAACTGCTCCGCTACGGTGCGCACTTCGATGAGCGCTTTCGCCATGTCGAGCGCGAGCCCGCGCATGGGTTCGCGGCCCAGCACGACGTTTTCCGCGATGGTGAGCGTGGGGATGAGCATGAAGTGCTGGTGCACCATGCCGACGCCGGCACGGATGGCGCTTGCGGCGCTCCAGCCGGTGACGTCGCGGCCATTCACGTCAATGCGGCCCGCATCCGGCGGGAAGAGTCCCGCGAGCATGCGCATGAGCGTGGACTTTCCCGCGCCATTCTCTCCGACGAGCGCGTGGATTTCACCGACACCCACTTCCAGCGATGCCCCCCTGTTCGCCTGAACGGCTCCATACGATTTGTGGATGTCGCTCATGCGTACCGCCGGCGCTTCCCGCAGGCCGTCGGACCGAAGGTCCGAGGGCCGCTTCCCGGAACCACTCATTCCGTCGGCACCCGGATCCTGCCGTCAATAATGTCCTGCCTGAGGTGCTCGATGCGCGCGTGCACGCTGTCTGGAATGAGCGCCCGGTTGTGCTCGTCGTAGACGTACCCCACGCCGCCTTCCCTGAGGCCGTACTCGTACACGCCGCCGCGGAACGTGCCGTTCTTCACGCGCGCGATCTGATCGTACACGGCGGCGCTCACGCCCTTCACCATGGACGTGAGCACGTGTCCCGGCGCTTCGGCGTACTGATCGGCGTCCACACCAATGGCGAGCCTGCCCGTCTGTCGCGCGGCTTCGAACACGCCGAGCCCGGTGGATCCGCTCGCGTGGAAGATGACGTTGACGCCCTGCCGGTACTGACTGAGCGCGAGCTCCTTGCCGCGCCCCGGATTGCGGAAGGCGTCGGCCGTGACGCCGGCGTACTGCACGATCACCGTGCAGTCGGGGCAGACGTACCTGACACCCGCTCGATAGCCCGCCTCGAACTTGTGGATGATCGGGATGTCCATGCCGCCCACGAAGCCCACCTTCTTCGACCCGCCCGCGAGCGCCGCGAGCGCGCCGACGAGAAACGAGCCCTGCTCCTCGCGGAACTCGAGCGCCGCAAGATTGGCCGGCGGCGGAATCACGTTGCCGGCGCTGTCGGTGCGCAGGCTGTAGTCCACGCCGGCGAAGCGGACGTTGGGATATTCCCGGGCCGTCTGCAGCAGGTCGTCGCTGAAGATGAATCCCACGCCCACCACCAGCCCCAGCTTCTCCGCCGCGAGCAGGCGCAGCCCCGCCTCGCGATCGGAACCTTCGCCGGGCTCGATGAAGCGCGCCTGCGCGCCGAGCTCTCTAGTGGCGCGCTCGGCGCCATTGTAGGCCCCATCATTGAAGGACTTGTCGCCGCGCCCGCCAACGTCGAACACGACGCCCACCGATACGCCTGACGCCGCCACCCCCGCGCCGGCGGCCCTCGCGGCGCCGACGGGGTGAACGAAGAGGAGGGCGATGTGGGCGGTGAGGAGGAGCGCGAGCAGGATGAGGAGGTTTCGCACAGGGGGAAATAGTATGGGGAAGTGGGCAAGCATACCACGCTGACCCTGCCACTCTTGGGGAATGGGGAATTGACGGCCCTACGCCACCCCGCCCTTGGGAATCGGCAATCGGGAATGGGGAATCGTGGGAATGGGGAATGATGGAACGGGGGGGAGGCGGCGGTGAAAAAAAGGCGGTGGGGTGCGGTGTGGGGAGGTCTTCCTCCCCGATTCCCCATTCCCGATTGCCGATTCCCAAGGGCGGGGTGGAAGGGCGTGGAAGATTGCCGATTCCCAAGGGGGTGGTGGTGGGGCGGTGGACGATTGGCGATTCCCGGGGGCTGGCTGGGCTGGTGGGTGGCGGGGTGGTGGAACGGCCAGTTGCGCTTCTCCCACTCCCACCGCAACTTCACTAGTTCCACCCGTCGCTCGGGCAGGAAGGAGGATTCTGTGGCATGAGCACACCTGAATTCCGGCTGCCCGATGAGTTCGGCTCGGGCCCGCGGCGCTCCCAGAGGGAGGGCCATCAGCCTGGTCCGGCTCGCAATGCGCCGGACAAACCAGTTGCACCGCAGCGCCATTCGCGCTCGATCACGCCGTTCATGGGCGGCGCCGTTCCCGACAATGATCGTGTGGGCTTCCCGCTCTCGGGGCGCCAGTTGGACGCCTGCGTGCGCGCGGCGCTCCAGGAGGACGGCGCCTTCGAGGACGTCCCGACCATCGCGTGCGTGCTCTCCACGCGGCGCGCGCACGGGATGATCGTCGCGCGGCATGCCGGCATCGTCGCCGGAATTCCCTTCGCGGTGGCGGCGTTCCGTCTGCTCGACCCCAACATCACGATTCGCGTCGATGTGGACGACGGCGAGCGCGTGAGCGCGAACACGGAGATCATGCGCATCTCGGGACTGGCGCGCGCGATTCTCTCCGCCGAGCGCGTGGCGCTGAACTATCTGCAGCGCCTCTCGGGAATCGCGACGTCCACCGCGCGCTACGTGGAATCGCTGCGCGGCACGCATACAATGGTGGACGGCACCTGGCGCGTGACGCCGGGCGCGCGGCTCCTCGAGTCGTACGCGATGCGCGCGGGCGGTGCGCGGCCCGACGAGGCGGTGTGCCACATTCGCGAGCACCACGTGGCCGCGATGATGGGCGACCTCGCCTACGCGGTGCAGCGCGTGCGCGCGCACGCCGAACCCGATGCGCGCATCGAGGTGCAGTGCCGTTCCCCGGGGCAGGTGCGCGCCGCGCTCGCCGCGGGCGCCGACGTGGTGCTGCTCGACGGGATGAGCGCCGCGCAGGTGCGTGAGTGCACGGAGATCATCGCGGGGCGCGCGAAGGTGAATGTGGCGGGAGACATCGCGCTCGACCATGTCCGCGGCTATGCGTACGAGGGAGTGGATCACGTGTCCATCGCGGGCATCGTGCAGCAGGCGGGGCCGCTGGAGCTGACGCTGGACATGGAGACGGCGTAGGGGCAGGGGCAGCCCATAGGGCTGCCCCTGTGTGGCGTCGATGCAACCAAGGGGCAGCCCATAGGCTGCCCCATAGGCTGCCCCTCAGAACTTCACTGCTTTGCTGCGGTCGCCACCGAGCCGTGTGAGCGCGGTTCGAGCTTCGGTCACGAGCGGCTGCAGCGCCGAATCGGCGTTGGCCCAGGCGGCGGCGACGCGCGCGTAGCTCGTGGCGGCCTGGTCGCGGTTGCCGAGCTGCTCGGCGATGCGGGCGCGCTCGAGCTCCTGCAGCACGAACTCGATTCCGGGGTCGACGTGCCACTGATTCACGAGCGGTTCAGCGGCGCGATACTGTCCCGTTCGCGCGAGCAATTGCTCGAGCAACGGATTGACCTGGGCCCGGCACCCGCTGCACAGCGAATCCGGCAGCGCGGCCTGCGCCCGCAGCGAGCCCGCGGTGTCGCCGCGCGCGAGCTGCATCAGCGAGAGCACCCATGCACGTCCATACGTCGCGATGTTGCGTGGCAGGCTGGGGTGCGGCCCTGACGTCACGCGATCCAGCACAAGCAGGGTAGCGCGCAAGGATGCCGCGTCGCGCCGTGAGGCGAACCAGGGAAGCGCGCACGCCACGCATCCCTGCCCAGGGTCCTGCGCCGTCGCCGGAATCAGCCACTGGCGCACCACCGCCTGCACCGTGTCCGCGGGGAGACCGCCGGCCATTCCCATCCACGGCACGTCGGGGCCGTTCCGCCGCACGCGGAACGACTCGCGCAGATGGCCGCGCTGTGCAAGACTGCGCGCAAGCAGGCTGCGTTGCATCGTCGAATCGCCGTACGGCGTCTGCGTCGCGTGACGCCCGGGCATGAGCCGCGCCAGGCGCACGGCCGTTTCCGCGGAGTCGGCCCAGCCGCTGAGCGTGGTCGCGCCCCAGTAGAGCGCGTCCGCGGACGCCGTGTCGAGCATCTTCTGCACGGCGGGGCTCGACGCATTCGGACCGGAGAGCTCGTAGGCCAGCCGGATGCCATCCGCGCTTTCATCCGTGGGCTGCTGCGCGAGATACGCGGCAGCGTAGCGGCGTCCCATGGCCGATCCGCCCAGATAGTATCCCAGTTGGACGGCGTGAATGTATGCCGGCGTGTACGACGAATCCGCCGCGATGGCGTGGTCGAAGTAGCCGAGGATCTCGGCGGCGGTGGCCGGATGCGACGAGCCACCCGAGAAGTGAAAGAGCGCATCGCCCAGCTCGTACCACATCTCCGGATCGTCCGGATAGCGCGTCGTTCCATCGCGCATCATGCTGAAGAGCCGGTTGTCGACGTTGATTTCACCAGCCCCGCC
>Ga0157370_10003507_pt1 | contig 18393 bp, 15 predicted proteins | sample C35metaG_FD_113463 | JGI IMG/M metagenome (GOLD analysis project Ga0157370, IMG submission 113463) | Corn rhizosphere microbial communities from Kellogg Biological Station, Michigan, USA - C3-5 metaG | ecosystem: Host-associated > Plants > Roots > Rhizosphere > Soil | place: USA: Michigan...
AATTCGGTCGGCAAGATCAGCGAGGCGGTCGACGGAGTCATCAAGGACAACCCGGGCAAAGTGGACCGCACCAAGCCCGAACAGATCGTCGGCGTCATCGCGCGAATCTGCGGTTATGAGCCGACGGCAGCGAACGCGGCCACTCCGAACGCGAAGCCCGCCGCGCCCGCCCCCGCCAAGCCCGCTCCGTCCGGCGCTCCCAAGGGTCGCTGAGCCTCGGCGTGGCCGCGGTCAGCGGGCTCATCCGCGTCATGGAGCGCGCCGCGCGCAAGGCGGGCGGCCGCCTGCGGCGCGACTTCGGCGAGGTCGAGCACCTCCAGGTCAGCCGCAAGGGACCGTCCGATTTCGTATCGAAGGCCGATCACGCGGCCGAGCGGACCCTCTATGACGAGCTGAAGCAGGCGCGGCTCGACTGGGGCTTCCTTCTCGAGGAGGGCGGCGAGATCGCCGGCGATCCCGGCAAGCCGCGATGGATCATCGACCCGCTCGACGGGACGAGCAACTTCCTCCACGGAATCCCGCATTTCGCGATCTCGATCGCCGCGCAGGAACCGAAGGCCGACGGCTCCGGCTGGGGCGACGTGATCGCCGCAGTGGTCTATCAACCGATTACCGACGAGACCTTCTGGGCCGAGAAGAACCGCGGCGCCTGGCTCAAGGACGGCAGGTTGCGCGTCTCCGGCCGGAGGCAGCTTGCCGAAGCGCTGGTGGCAACCGGCATCCCTTATCACGGCCACGGCGATTTTGCGGAATGGACGAAGATCCTCTCGGAGGTAGGTCCGCAGGTCGCGGGGATCCGCCGGTTCGGTTCGGCTGCGCTCGACCTCGCATGGGTCGCGGCGGGGCGCTACGACGGGTTCTGGGAAAGCGACCTGTCGCCGTGGGACACGGCCGCGGGTTGCCTGCTCGTGCGCGAAGCCGGCGGTTTCGTCAGCGACTATCGCGGGCGCTCGCTGCCGATCTGCGACAAGCAGGTGGTGGCCGGAAACGATCCGCTCCATTCGCGGCTGCACAAGCTGATCGCAGGGGCCGTAAAAGCCTGAAACAAACCGGCCCTTATGCGGTTGTGCCGGTGCCGCGCCTCAGCTAATCGCCGCGGTGATTGGGAGCCCCTGTGGCGGAACTGGTAGACGCGCTCGACTCAAAATCGAGTTTCTTCGGAAGTGCCCGTTCGACTCGGGCCAGGGGCACCAGGCACGGCGTCGAGCATCGCGACGGATGATCGAAGCGCCGGACTATCACGCGCTCGCCGCGATGCTGCTGACGCTGGCGATGTTCATCGCCTTCGCCCGCGGTCGGATTTCGGTCGAGATCGTCTCGCTCTTGACCATCGCCGTCATTGCGGTTGGCCTGTACTTCTTTCCGTTGCCGCACACCGATCCGGCCGACGGCATCGAGCTCGCCTTCTCCGGGTTCGGGCATTACGCCCTGATCACCATCTGTGCGCTGATGATCATGGGCCGCGGCCTCGTCGCCACCGGTGCGCTCGATCCGGCAGCGAGGATGCTGGAGCGAATATTCAAGTTCAACCAGCAACTCGGGCTGCTGTTGTCGCTCGGTGCGGCGTTCATCCTCTCGATGGGCGTCAACGACACGACGGTGCTGGTGCTGCTGATGCCCATCCTGGTGTCGCTCGCTTCGCGCGGAGGCCTGCCCGCCTCGAAGACGCTGATCCCGCTGAATGCCGCGGTGATGATCGGTGGTATGGCGACGACCATCGGCACCTCGACAAACATCCTCGTTGCCTCGATCGCCGGCGACCTCGGGATGCGGCAGATGTCGGTGTTTCACTTCACGCCGATCGTGCTGGCGGCGGCGCTCGTCGCGATCCCTTACGTCTGGCTGTTGATGCCGCGCCTGCTGCACGACAACAGCCCGGAAACCCGCCATGCCGGGCGCCGCTTCTTCTCGCGTCTGACCATCCCGGCGGGAAGCGATCTCGTCGGCAAGCATTTCGACGAAGTGATCGGCCGGCTGCCCGGGGATTTCCGCTTCGAGGAGCGCCCCGCGGGTCCCTTCGAGGCCGACCAGCGATTGCGGATCTCGGGGACCCACGAAGCGCTCGAAGAGGCGAGCCGGATCCTCAAGGGCCAGGTGGCGCCGGGTTGGGTGCTCGAGCGGATCAGGCGGGCTGCATCGGCGCAGGACGAGGTTGTCCATGCGGTCGAGATGGTCGTGACCGGCGACTCGCGCCTGCTCGGGCGGACGCTTTCCTCGTCGGGCATCGCCGATCTTTACGGCGTTGCGGTCCTCGGCATTCACAGGCCCAAGGAGCCGCTCCGCCAATCGTCCCGCGACGCGCGAGGGGACATGCCCATTGCCGAGGGCGACGTGCTGCTGGTGACCGGGTTGCCGGCGGGCCTGCAGGAGTTCGCGGCCACGGACGGCCTGCTGCAGCTTGAAGGCGCGCGCGAGATTCCGCGACGGTCGAAGGCCTTGCTGGCGGCGGCGATCATGGTGTTCTCGGTTGCCCTCGCGTCCGTCGGGCTGCTGCCGATCGCCATTGCCGCGCTCGGCGGCGCGATCCTGATGTTCGTTACCGGCTGCGTGAAGTTCGACCGCGTGGGCCGCGCCTTGTCGGCCAAGGTCATCGTGCTGATCGCGGCGAGCATCGCCATCGGCCGGCTGATCCTCGAAACCGGCGCGGCGGCGTGGCTCGGCGAGGCCCTGTCCCTCGCGCTGCAGTTGCTGCCCCCGGCGGGGGTTCTCGCGGCAATCATGCTGTTCGCCACGCTGCTGACCAATTTCGCGTCTCACACGGCGGCCGCGACGGTGGCAACGCCGATCGCCTTTTCGATTGCCAGTCACCTCGGCCTGCCGCCCGAACCGCTGGTGCTGGCGGTCCTGTTCGGGTGCAACCTGGGGTACGCGACGCCTGTCGCCTACCAGACCAACATCCTGATCATGGCCGAGGGCGGCTACAGCTTCGGGGATTACATCCGCACCGGCCTGCCGCTGGTACTGCTGATGGTCGCGACGCTTTCGACCGTGCTCGTCGCGACCTATCGAATGTAGCTTCTACTCGCGCCCGCTCACCGGGTTGCGGTAGTGGTACGGCGGACAGAAATAGTCCGGAAACACAGGGTAGGGATCGATCGGCTCGTCTGGCGGGAAATCGCCGAACTCCGTGAGGAGCGGGCTTGCCTGCTTGCCCCAGCCTTGCTCGTACGGCGTGTAAAGCACCTGCCAGGCCTTGAGCCGGGCGATCTTCCACACGCTCTCTTCCTTGACGTACTCGTTCTCGTAGATCGCTTCGCCCCACATCGCGTGATCGCCCATCTGGCCGACCATCATCAGCGCCCGCACCCTCGCGTGGGCGCGAAGGCCGTCGGCATCGACATGGATGACGGGCTGGAGCTGCATGTGATTCATCAAGAGCCCGCGTTTGGGCGGGCCGAAATGGCGCATGTATTCGCGGATGCGGTCCTGGCCGATGAAGCGTCCGCGGCCGTTGATTTCTAGCACCGCGTCGCGCGCGAACAGGTCGGCGACGTGCTCCCATCGGCTCTTGTCGACGTAGTAGCCGTAGGACCGCTGGAGGTTGGCGATTGCCAGGTGATCCTCGGCCGCCTGCGCGCGATGCTCGAGCGCTTCGAGCCGGGCGCGCAGCGCGGCAACTTCGGCCTCGAGTGCGGCGGATTGATTCATCTCGCGCTCCCTAGCTGACGAAACGGGCGATGGCGACACGGGATCGGAATGAGATGATCGCCCTTTCCCCGGGGAACCCGCCGCTTCCAAAAGGCGTTTGGCTGCCACATACGAATAGGAGCCGAACATGGCAGAGGAACGCGTAACCGAAACACGCTCGCCCGATGGGAATACCCACACGCATACGACCGTCATCGAGGATGGCGGCCGCTCGGGCGGCGGCGCAGGCTGGCTGATCGCCTTGTTGATCCTCGTTGCGATCGTCATTGGCGTTTGGGCCTTCACCCAATGGGGCGGCTCGGAAGCGAACAAGAACAACGCCATAGCGAACGCCGCCAACCAGGTCGGCGACGCGGCCCGGCAGGCCGGCAACGCCGCGCAGGATGCGGCGAACAACTCGGCCAAGTGACGAACGCCTCTTGGCCTTGCAAAATCCCTTTTATTTCAATCAAATCACCTTCACCTTGTAAAATTTACCGACATTTCATTTCTGTCTCCTAATCCGGCTGCGCTCGCACGATGCGGGCGCAGCCGGTGGGAGCGATGGTCCGCCTCTTCAAGCACTACATCCCGCACGCGGTGCTGCTGCTCGGGCTGGTCGACTTCGGCCTGCTGCTCCTGGCGGGCGATCTCGCCTGGCAGCTGCGCGCCTGGCAGGTGGACATGGACCCCGGCGAGCTGCTTTATCGCTTGCCGCTGCTCCTCGCTTTTGCCGTCGTCACGCAAGTCGCGTTGATCGCCGTCGGCGTGTTCGGCGCCGACGCGCTGCGCTCGATGCGCTTTGCCGGTGCCCGGCTGCTGGTCGGCGTGAGCCTCGCCATCCTGAGCTTCGCCCTCATCGCCTACGTGCTCCACGGCCACACTTTCTGGCGCTCGACGCTGTTCTTCGCGATGATGCTGGCGATCGCGCTACTGATGGCCAACCGGCTGCTCGTCGGCGGCATTCTTGGCGCGTCGGCCTTTCGCCGCCGCGTCCTGGTGCTGGGCGCGGGCAAGCGTGCCCGGCGGATCAGGACGCTGGCCGAGCGCCCCGAGAGCGGCTTTTGCGTGGCAGGCTACATCGCCATGAACGCGGGGCAGGGCACGATCGAGCAGGCGGTTCCGCGCGGCGCAATCGCCGATCTTTCCCACCACGTGCAGGACCTCGGAGCGAGCGAGGTCGTTCTGGCACTCGAGGAACGCCGCAACGCCCTCCCGCTGAAGGACCTGCTGCGGATCAAGACCGCCGGGGTCCACGTGAACGATTTCTCGAGCTTCATGGAGCGCGAGACCGGGCGCGTCGACCTCGACACGCTCAACCCGAGCTGGCTGATCTTCTCCGACGGCTTTTCGTCCGGCCGCATGGTATCGAGCGCCGTCAAGCGGGCGTTCGACGTCGTCGCGAGCGGCGTGCTGCTGCTCCTGACGCTGCCGCTCATCGCGCTGTTCGCGCTGCTGGTGAAGCTCGACAGCCCCGGGCCGGCCTTCTTCCGCCAGCGGCGCATCGGTCTCTATGGCGAGCCGTTCGAACTCATCAAGCTGCGCTCGATGCGTGCCGACGCGGAGAAGGGCGGTGCCAAATGGGCCGAGAAGAACGATCCGCGAATCACCCGCGTCGGGCATTTCATCCGCAAGCTGCGCATCGACGAACTGCCGCAGGCCTGGAACGTGCTCACCGGCAGGATGAGCTTCGTCGGTCCGCGGCCCGAGGTGCCGGCCTTCGTCGAAGACCTTGAAGGGAAGCTGCCGTTCTATGCCGAGCGGCACATGGTCAAGCCCGGTATAACCGGCTGGGCACAGATCAACTTGCCTTACGGGGCCTCGGTCGAAGATGCGCGGGCAAAGCTGGAGTACGACCTCTATTACGCCAAGAACTACACGCCGTTCCTCGACCTGCTGATCCTGCTGCAGACGCTGCGGGTGATCCTGTGGCCGGAGGGCGCGCGATGAGCGCATTCGTCCTCGTCGGCTATTTCGTCTCGGCGACCGCCGCGCTGGTCCTTTCGGGCTGGCTGTTCACGCACCGCGCGCGGTTTGGCGTGGCGTCGGTCGCGACGACAACGGCGCTGACCGTCTCGGCGCTGTGGTCGGTTTCGTTCGTCGCCGAGGGCCATGCGACTGCGGTCGGGGACCTGCTGTTCGGTTGCGCCGGTCTCGCCTGGCTGTGGGCGCTGTACCGCCTGTTCGCGCAGGATGGCCGCCATGCGACGCTCGCGCCGATCCGGCCGGTGATGATCGCCATCGGCTTCGTCGGCTTGCTGCAACTTGCCGTGCTGCTCGCCGAGAGCGGGGCGCATGGGGCGGCGACCGGGGCGCTGCTGCGCGTCGAGACGGCTTTCCGGTTGCTGTTCTGCGTCGGCGCGCTGGTGCTGGTGCATAATCTCTACGTCGGCGCCTCCTCTCCCAATCGCGAAAACCTGCGCTGGCCGGCCGCGGCCCTTGGCGTCTTGTGGGTTTACGAGCTGAACTACCAGACGCTCGTCTACCTGACCGACGGCGTCCCGCTGGTGCTCCAGGCCCTGCGCGGCTGGGTGCCGTTTGCGATGGTCTGCCTGTTGTCGCTTGGAACCATGGCGAAGGCCGGGGGGCAGGTCTTCCGCCCCTCTCGCTCGTTCGCCTTCCAGTCTTTCTCGCTGTCGCTGATCGGCGCCTATTTCGCGGTGATGGTGGTCGCCTTCCAGGGGCTGACCGCGATCGGCAGCGATTTCGTGCGGCTGGCGCAGCTGGCGTTCATTGCCGCCGCGAGCGCGCTCGCGCTGATCGTGCTCCCGTCCAAGCGGCTGCGCGGCTGGCTGCGGGTGACCGTGTCGAAGCACTTGTTCCAGCATCGCTATGACTATCGCGAGGAATGGCTGCGCTTCACGCGCACGATGGGGCGCGCGGGCCCCGGGGCCCCTCCGCTGCGCGAGCGAGTGGTGCAGGCGGTAGCGGACGTTACCGACAGTCCCGGCGGGTTGCTGCTGGCGCCCAATGACGAGGGCGGAATGGTGCTCGACGCGCGCTGGCAGTGGCGCGGCGGTGCGGTGCCGGCACACGCGATGGACCAGCAGGGCATGCGGTTCTACGCCGAAACGCAGTTCATCCTCGATCTCGATCACTGGCGCGGCGGGCGGCGCGGGGGCGTTCCGGCCGCCGCCGTTCCCGCGTGGCTCGCGGACGAGGCGGATGCCTGGGCGATGGTCCCGCTGCTGCACTACGAGAGGCTGCTGGGTATCGTCGTGCTGGCGCGGCCGCCGCACTCGCGCACGCTCGACTGGGAAGACTTCGACCTGCTGCGCGTCATCGGCCGGCAGCTGGCGAGCTATCTCGCCGAGGAGGCGAGCCAGGATGCGCTGGGCGAGGCGCAGCGGTTCGACGAGTTCAATCGCCGCATCGCCTTTGTCATGCATGACATCAAGAATCTCGCCAGCCAGCTGTCGCTGCTGGCGCGCAACGCCGAGAAGCACGCCGACAAGGCGGAATTCCGTGCTGACATGCTGGTGACGCTCAAGAACAGCACCGACAAGCTCAACGGCCTGCTCGCGCGACTGGGACGTTACGGCGGGCAGGGCAGCGAGGCATTGCGTGCGGTCCCGGTGCGGGCGTTGCTCGACGAGCTCGCCGCCCGTTACCGTTCCAAGCACCCCGTCCAAGTGATCCAGCGGGGCGACTGTTCGGTATCGGCCCAACCCGAGGCGCTGGAGCAGGCGCTGCTGCACCTGGTGCAGAACGCCGCCGAGGCGAGCGCCGAAGAGCAGCCGGTCATGCTCAACGCCCGGCGCGAGGGCAACGAGGTTGCGATCGAGGTGGTCGACACCGGCATCGGCATGAGCCCGGAGTTCGTCCGCACGACCTTGTTCAAGCCGTTCCACTCGTCAAAACCGGGCGGCTTCGGAATCGGTGCTTTCGAGGCGCGCGAAATGATCCGGGCGATGGGCGGCCGCCTCGAAGTCGAAAGCCATGAAGGGCTCGGCACGCGCTTTATCGTCCGCCTGCCGCTCGCCGAAGCGGCCGAGCTCATTCGAACCATGCAGAAACGCAAGTCAAAGGTGGCGTGATGGCCGAACACAAACCCAAGCTGCTGATCGTCGAGGACGACGAAGGGCTGCAGGCGCAGCTCAAGTGGGCCTACGACGACTTCGATGTCGTCATGGCCGGCGACAGGGCAAGCGCGATCGCCGCGCTGCGCGCCGAGGAACCCCCGGTCGTCACGCTCGACCTCGGCCTGCCGCCCGATCCGGATGGGACCAGCGAGGGCTTCGCCATCCTCGACGAGATCATGGCGCTCAAGCCGGACACCAAGGTGATCGTCGCCAGCGGCCACGGCGCTCGCGAGAGCGCGCTGACGGCCATCGAGCGGGGCGCGTATGATTTCTACCGCAAGCCGGTCGACATCGAGCAGCTCGGGCTGATCGTGCGCCGGGCGCTCAACCTGCATCGCATCGAGGCCGAGAATCGCCTGCTGGCCGAAAAGGCCGGCGAGGGCAACCGGGTCCTCGGCGGCCTGATCACCGCCGCGCCCGAAATGATCCGCGTTGCCCGGACGATCGAGCGGGTGGCGAACACGAATGTCTCGGTGATGCTGCTCGGTGCGAGCGGCACGGGCAAGGAGCTGCTCGCCCGCGGCCTGCACGAGGCGAGCGATCGACGCGGCGGCCAATTCGTGGCGATCAATTGCGCTGCGATCCCCGAGAACCTGCTCGAAAGCGAGCTGTTTGGGCACGAGAAGGGCGCCTTCACAGGGGCGGTCAAGACCACCGAGGGCAAGATCGAGCAAGCCAGCGGCGGCACGCTGTTCCTCGATGAGGTCGGCGACATCCCGCTGTCGTTGCAGGTCAAGCTGCTGCGCTTCCTGCAAGAGCGGACCATCGAGCGGATCGGCGGGCGCCAGCATATTGCGGTCGACACCCGCATCGTGTGCGCGACGCACCAGGATCTCGAGGCCATGATCGCCCACGGCCGCTTCCGCGAGGACCTGTTCTATCGCCTGGCCGAAATCGTGGTGAAGATCCCCAGCCTCGCCGAGCGCGCGGGAGATGCGACACTCCTCGCCAAGGCGTTCCTTCATCGCTTCGCCCACGAGATGAATCCGCAGGTCAAGGGCTTCGCGCCCGATGCCCTGGCGGCGATCGATGGCTGGCCGTGGCCGGGTAACGTCCGCGAGCTCGAGAACCGGGTGAAGCGAGCGGTGATCATGGCCGACGGCAAGCTCATCACCGCCGAGGATCTGGACCTCGACGATGCCGAGGGCAGCGAGGCCGAGGCGCTCAACTTGAAGAGCGCGCGCGAGCAGGCCGACCGCAAGATGATCCGCCACGCGCTGGCCCGTAGCGAGGGCAACATCTCGAATACCGCCAAGCTGCTCGGGATCAGCCGGCCGACACTTTACGATCTGCTCAAGCAGTATGACCTGCAGACCTGACAAGGTCCTGCTGGCCCTGCTGCTTGCCGGCGCGGCGTTGCCGGCGCTGGCCGGCTCGGCCGACGACCCGCTCGCCGATGCGGCCGCGGCCATCCGGGAGGGCGACGGCGTGTCTGCCGAGGTCGCCGCACGCAGGGCCCTTGCCGAAGGCAAGCCTCACAGCGCGGTCGATGCCTATCTCGGCGAGGCCGCGCTGCTGCAGAAGGACTACGACGGCGCGCGCCGGTGGCTCGGGCCCATGCAGTTCGATGCGGCGAGCGCGCAGCGCGGCTTTTACGCGCTCGGCCGGCTCGAGCTCATCCAGGCAAACTATGCCGCCGCAGCGACGGATTTCGACCATGCCCTGCAGGCCGGCCCGCCCGACGCCCGCCTGTGGGTGGACATCGGGCGCATGCGTTATGCCGGGGGTGAGCAGCACCTTGCGGCCGATGCCGTCAACCGCGCGCTCACGATCGATCCTCGCGAGCCGCGGGCGCTGGCATTCCAGGCCGATCTCATCAGGGACTCGCAAGGCTTCGTCGCGGCGCTGCCGTGGTTCGAGCGGGCCTTGCAGCTGGCGCCGAACGATCTCGATCTGATGGGCGAGTACGCCGCGACGCTGGGCGAGGCCGGCCGTTACGGCGACATGCTCGAGGTGGCGCGCGCCATGGTCAAGCTCGACCGCACGGATCCGCGTGCCTATTTCCTGCAGGCGGTGCTCGCGGCCCGGGCGGCGAACGACGAGCTGGCCCGGCGCCTGCTGTGGCGAACCAACGGCGAATACGACGATACGCCCGCAGGGCTGCTTCTCCAGGGCGTGCTCGAATATCGCGATGGCAGCACTGGGCTCGCGGTGAACAAGTTCGACGATCTGGCGCAGCGGCAGCCCGACAACGAGCTCGCCGCTCGCCTGCTCGCCCGGGCACTCCTCGCGGACGGAGACGCCAGCGAGGTCGTGGCGCGCTTTGCCGCCGGGGCCGCGCGGCCCGAGGCGTCGCCGTACATGCTGACGATCGTCGCCCGCGCTTACGAGCAGCTTGATCGCCGGGACCTCGCGGCGCCGCTGCTCGATCGCGCGGCGAGGGCGGCCGACACCGGCGTGAAGCCCCTGCCGCTGAGCAACGACGGGGCATTGGCGATCTACCGCCTGGGCGACGATGATCCGACCAGCGGCGATGTCGCCATGCCGACATTGCGCAGGATGCTGACAGCCGGGCAGCGCGCCGAGGCCGCGGCATATGCCGCCCGGCTTCGCGCGCGGTATCCAAACTCGTCCGACATCGAGGTGCTGGTCGGCGACTCCCAGTTGCTCGGCGGAAATGCCGAGGCGGCGCTGGCTTCGTACCGCGCGGCGGCGCAGGTCCGCTGGACGGCTTCGCTGGCCAAGCGGATCGCGGCGGCCGAGGTGCGGCTCGGGCGTCCCGATGCCGCCGAGGCCGAGCTGCGCGCGTACCTCGCGCAGCATCCGCAAGCGCGGGAGATTGCCGCGCTGCTCGGTCGTGCGGCGGCGGTGGAGGGCGACTGGCCACGCGCCACGGCGCTGCTCGGTCACGCGGCGCGCCTGCCCGGCGGGGGCTCCGACCCGCAAGTCCTCGCGGAGTTGGCCGGGGTTTGGGTGCACACCGGCAACGCCGCTGCCGCCCTGGCGAGCGCGCAGCGGGCCTATGCCCTGCAACGCACGAGCCCGAAAGCGACCGCGGCGCTCGCGGCTGCTCTCGAGGCGAGCGGGCGGCCGGCGAACGCCGCCGAAGCCCTCTTCGCCAAGGCCCGCAGCATCGGCGCGGAACCGGCATACGCGCGGCGCTGAGACTGGACAGGCGTCCCGCGCTTCGGGCAGTCGGCCTGGGATGCCGCTTCGACGAATCGATCCGCTGGTGCGGCTGCTGCTCGTGGCCATCGTGCTCGCGTCCGTGCTGCCGGTCGGCGAGCGCTGGCGCTTGGCGGCCCAAGACGTCTCGAACGGCGCGGTCTTCCTGCTGTTCCTGCTCAACGGGCTGCGGCTGCCGCGGGCCGAAGTCATGCGCGGCATCGGCAACGTGCGCTTCCTTCTTCCGCTGGTCGCCTGGTGCTTCGGAGCCATGGCGCTCGCCGGCTGGGCCCTCTCCCATCTTGTCGCGGGCTGGCTGCCGCCTTTGGTCGCGCTCGGGTTCCTCTATCTCGGCACGCTGCCCTCGACGGTGCAGTCGGCGACCGCGTACTGCTCGCTCGCGGGGGGCAATGTCGCCCATTCGGTGGTCGCGGCGGCGCTGCTCAATATCCTCGGCGTGATCGTGACGGCGCCGCTGTTCTCGCTGATGGCGGGGAGCGCGGCGGCGGCGTTCGATCTGGGCGGGCTCGAGAAGGTGGCGATGATCCTGTTGCTGCCGTTCCTCATCGGCCAGGTGGCGCAGGGCCGCCTCGGGCACCTCGTCCGCGAGCACCGCGACCTTGCCACCTGGATGGACCGCATCTCGATCGCGATCCCGGTCTATGTCGCCTTCTCGGGTGCCGTGAGGGAAGGGCTATGGACTCTCGTCGGGCCGGTCGAGTGGGCGGTCCTGGTGGCTGCGGTTGTCCTGCTCCTCGCTTTCGCCTTCGGCGGCGTCTGGCTCCTCGGCGGTGCCGTCCGGCTCGACCGGGGCGACCGGATCGCGCTGATGTTCTCCGGCGCGCAGAAGAGCATCGCGATGGGCGCGCCGCTGGCGAGCGTGCTGTTCGGCCCCGCCACCGCCGGCCTCGTGCTGCTCCCGGTGCTGGTCTATCACCTGCTGCAGCTCGTGCTGTCCGCCCCGCTGGCTAGCGCTCTTCGTGGCGAGCCAGGGCCGCTTCGCGCCGGTTATGCCGAACCGACCAAAGCAGCGAAAAGCCGATCAGCACCGCGCCGATGACGCCGGTGATCGTTTCGGGAATTTCGTAGCGGGCCGAGAGCAGCATGATCGCTGCCAGCGCGAGGATCGCCCAGAACGCCCCGTGCTCGAGATAGCGGAATTCGGCGAGCGTGCCTTTCTTCACCAGCATGATCGTCATCGAACGGACGAACATCGCGCCGATCGATAAGCCAAGGGCGATCACGATCATGTTGTTGGAGAGCGCGAAGGCCCCGATCACGCCATCGAAACTGAACGAGGCGTCGAGCACGTTGAGGTAGATGAACCCGCCGAGGCCGGCGCGCATCGCGTGGCCGACGGCGGCGCGCGATTCCTCGTGCAGCTCGAGGACCTTGTCGACAGCCTCGACGGCGATGAAGGTGACCAGCCCGAGAATTCCTGCGACGATGAAGGTCAGCGCTTCTTCGGCCGCAAGCAGCCGCGACACGCCGTAGAGCGCCAGCAACAGGAAGGCGATTTCCACCGCCTCGACGCGCGAGAAGCGGGCCAGCTGCTTCTCGACCACTGCGATCCAGTGCACGTCCTTCTCGGCATCGAAGAAGAACTTCAGCCCGACCAGCGCCAGGAACGCGCCGCCGAAACCGGCAATGCCGACGTGCGCGCTGGAAACGATTTGCTCGTAGCGCACCGGATCCTCGAGCGAGAGCCGGACCGTCTCGACCGGGCCGAGCCCGGCGGCGATGGCGACGATGGCCAGCGGGAACACGATGCGCATGCCGAACACCGCGATCACCATGCCCCAGGTGAGGAAGCGCCGTTGCCAGATCGCGTCCATGTCCTTGAGCACGGTCGCATTGACCACGGCGTTGTCGAACGACAGCGATATTTCGAGGACCGAGAGGACCAGCACGATCCACAGCAGCTCGAGCGTGCCCTCAGGCGAGCCGGTCAGCGCCCAGCCGTACCACGCGCCGAGCGCGAGCGCGGCGAGGGTGAACAGGAGCGAGCCGCCGAAATGACGCAGCATGTCAGCTCAGCGCCCGATGGTTACGCTGGTCACACACTTCTGGCCATGTCCGGAGAGCGAATGGGCGTCCTCCGCTCCCTGGCCGACACGCCGGCTTGTCGACCAGATCGACGGGTTGGCATGGCCGCGGGATCATATGCGTGGAATAGCTCAAGCGCGCGGAACGGACGGGGTTGGAAAGTCGGCCAGCCTCGATCATGCCGCAGACGTGGCACGGATGGCATCGTATAGGAAAGTGTTTTCGTCCGGCGGCTATTCCAGCGAATAGACCTGTTCCGGGCCGGGAAAGCTGCGCTCGCGCACTTCCCTTGCATAAAGCGCAGCGGCGGCGGAGATTTCCTTGGCGATGGTGCCGTAGCGCTTCACGAAACGCGGCACGCGCTCGAACATGCCGAGCATGTCCTCCGTGACCAGCACCTGCCCGTCGCATTGCGCCGATGCGCCGATGCCGATGGTCGGTATTTCGACGCTCGCGGTCAGGGCCACGGCGATGGGCTCGACGACCCCCTCGATCACGACCGCAAAGGCTCCGGCCTGCGCCACGGCCTGCCCGTCGGCGACGATCTTCTCGTGCTCGTGCTGGGTCTTGCCGCGGGCCCCGTAACCGCCAAGAGCATTGACCGATTGCGGGGTGAGCCCGACGTGGGCCATCACGGGGATGCCGCGCCGGGTGAGGAAGGCGATCGTCTCGGCCATCGCCGCGCCGCCTTCGAGCTTGACCGCGGCGCAGCCGGTTTCAGCGAGGATGCGAGCGGCCGAAGCATAGGCTTGCTGCGGGCTCTGCTCGTAAGTGGCGAAGGGCATGTCGACGATGACCAGGCTGTGGTAGCTCCCCCGCACCACCGCTGCGCCATGGGCGATCATCATGTCGAGCGTGACCTGCAAGGTCGAGGGCAGGCCATAGACCACCTGGCCAAGCGAATCCCCGACCAGCAGCATGTCGCAGTGCGCGTCGAGCAACTGCGCCTGCCGCGCGGTGTAAGCGGTCAGGACGACGAGCGGCTGCTCGGTCTTCCCTTCGAATTTGCGGCGCATGATTTCCGGCACGGTCAGGCGGCGCATCGGCTGCGGCGTGGGATGGGCGCGGCTCGTCGAGGTGTCGAGTTGGTAGGTCGTGGACATGGGGCGGGGTTTAGAACCTAGGACAAACCGGGGGAAGCCCGCGCGTTTCGGGCTTGTCTTGCCTTGGCATGCCGCTAGCTTTCGCGGGCACGAACGAGGTGCCGGTGGTCTGCCGCACCCGCAATGGGACGAAGAGGGACACCTCACATGATATTCGACCGCGTCAAACCGCTCGACGCCATTCTCGCCACGGCCGAGAAGAAATCCTTGAAGCGAACGCTCGGCTGGTTCCAGCTCACGCTGTTCGGCATCGGCTGCGTGATCGGGACCGGCATTTTCGTGCTCACTGCGGTGGGCGCGCAGAAGGCGGGGCCGGGGTTGATGCTGGCGTTCGCCATCGCCGGCGCGGTCTGCATCGTGGCGGCGCTGTGCTATGCCGAGATCGCCGCGATGATCCCGGTCGCTGGCAGTGCCTACACGTACAGCTATGCCACGATCGGGGAGTTCTTCGCCTGGACCGTGGGCTGGGCGCTTATCATGGAATACGCCATTGCCGCCTCGGCGGTGTCGGTCGGCTGGTCCGGATATTTCTCAGGGACGATATTGCACCAATACCTGGGAATAACGCTGCCCACCTGGCTTCAGGGAGGGCCGCTGGCTCTCGGCGGGATAGAGGGCGGGTTCATGAACCTGCCGGCGTTCCTGATCGCCCTTTTGGTTACCTGGCTGCTGGTGATCGGTACCAGCGAGAGCGCCAAGGTGAACGCCGTTCTGGTGTTGATCAAGGTGACGGCGCTGACCGTTTTCATCGCCCTGACCTTAACCAGCCCCTCTTTCAGCGCCGACAAGTTCAACCCGTTCCTGCCGGCCGGCGTGTTCGGCGGCTTTGGCACCGGGGTCGGCGCAGTCGGCGCGGCGGCGACCATGTTCTTCGCCTACGTCGGGTTCGATGCGGTCTCGACCGCGGCGGAGGAGACCAAGAACCCGCAACGCAACGTGCCGATCGGCCTGGTCGGTTCGCTGCTGTTCTGCACCGTATTCTATATCCTCGTCGCCGCCGGCGCGATCGGGACTCTCGGCGGGCAGCCGATCATGGGCGCGGACGGGCCGTTGATTACCGGCTCGCCCGAACTCGCCCGCCAGTGCGCCATGCCGCAATACGCGGATGCGCTGGTCTGTTCGAAGGAAGCCCTGGCGCACGTGCTGCGGACGATCGGGTTCACGCCGATCGGCAACCTCATCGGCGTCGCCGCGTTCCTCGCGCTGCCGTCGGTCATCCTGGTGCTGATCTTCGGCCAGACGCGCATCTTCTTCGTGATGAGCCGCGATGGCCTGTTGCCCGAAGTGCTCAGCCGGGTGCATCCGAAGTTCCGCACGCCGCACGTGGTCACGCTGATCACCGGCATCGGCGTCGCTTTCGCCGCGGCGTTTTTCCCGGTCGGAAGCCTGGCCGATATCTCGAACGCAGGCACGCTCTACGCCTTCCTCATGGTCGCCGTCGCTGTGCTGATGCTGCGCAAGAACGATCCCAATCGCCAGCGCAATTTCAGGGTGCCGGGCGTGTGGATCGTCGCGCCGCTGACGATCCTCGGTTGCTTGTTCCTGTTCCTCAACCTGCCAACCGCGGCGATGCTGTTCCTGCCCGGCTGGAGCGTGCTGGGGCTCATCATCTACTTCGCCTACAGCCGCCGCACGAGCCATCTCGGCCGAGGCATAGTCGAAGTGACCGACGACATTGCCGGCGAGGAGACGATGGTGCCGATCCACCCGCCGCACGGCGACTGATCGGTCCGCGCGCGAAAAAGAGGCGCTCGCCCACAGGACGAGCGCCTCTTTTTCGCGCCCAAGGTCAGGTCAAAGCTGGCCGAGCATGTGCTCCGCGCTCGAGACGTTGAAGTCGCCCGGCGCTTCGACGTTAAGCTCTTTCACCACGCCGTCGTCGACGATCATCGAGTAGCGCTGGGCGCGCTTGCCGAGGCCGAAGCCGCTGCCGTCCATGGTGAGGCCGAGCGCTTCGGCGAAATCGCCGTTGCCGTCGGCCAGCATGGTGATGTCGTCCGAGCCGTTGGCCTTGTTCCACGCCTGCATCACGAACGCATCGTTGACCGCGGTGCCGACGATCTCGTCGATGCCCTTGGCCTTGAGCTCGCTCGCCTTCTCGACGAAGCCCGGCAGGTGCTTGGCCGAGCAGGTCGGCGTGAAAGCGCCCGGCACCGAAAACAGCGCGACCTTCTTGCCCTTGAAATAATCGGAAGTCTGGACTTTCTGCGGGCCGTCCGGGGTCGCCTTGACCAGAGTAACGTCGGGCAACCTGTCGCCCTTGGAAATCGTCATATCCCGTGTTCCTTCCTGTCCTGTCCGGTGCGCTAGATAAGGTTTCGTGCGCGGCGCGCAAGCCGCGCCTCGCCGCCGCGAACGGCGCGGCGGACGCTCACTCCTTCCAGCCGTAGCTCGGATCGAACAGGTTGAAGGCGACTGCCAGCCGGTTCCATCCATTGATGACGATGATGGCCATGGTCAGCTGGATCTGCTCCTCCTTGCTGAACTGCACGTCGAGCGCGGCGTAGACTTCGTCCGGCGCCCGCTTGTCGGCAATCAGGGTGACATGATCGGTCCACGCCAGCGCGGCGCGCTCGCGCTCGCTGAAGCAAGGCGCCTCGTGCCACGCGCCGAGCAAGGCAATGCGCTGCTCGGTTTCGCCGGCCTGGCGGGCTTCGTAAGTGTGCATGTTGAGGCAGTTGGCGCAGCCGTTGATCAACGAGGCGCGGATCTTGACCAGCTCGACCAGCGGCTTTTCGAGCCCGCTGCCTTCGACCTTGGTCGAGAAGCCGAACCAGGTGCGCGCGAGCTCGGGCGCGGCGGTGAACGGATCGAGGCGTGGAGTCATGAGCGGGTCCTTTCATCGGTTTGACGACGCCCTGACGAGGCGTTGCGATCGGGTGCGCCTTCGCGGAAGCGAGGGGGCCTGTCGAGCCCGGGTTTGCGTCAGGCGCAATCAGCGTCTATGTGCCGACTTTCGGCGACGCATGGAGCCCCGGCGCGCCTCCCACGCCTTTGCAGGAGAACACACCGTGGCCACTGCCGTTGCCGAGCACGACTACATCGTCAAGGACATCAGCCTCGCCCGGTTCGGGCGCGACGAGATCGCCATCGCCGAGACCGAGATGCCCGGCCTGATGGCCGTGCGCGAGGAATTCGGCGCCGCCAAGCCGCTCAAGGGCGCGAAGATTACCGGCAGCTTGCACATGACGATCCAGACCGCGGTGCTGATCGAGACGCTGGTCGAGCTCGGCGCCGAGGTGCGCTGGGCGACCTGCAACATCTTCTCGACCCAGGACCACGCCGCCGCGGCGATCGCCGCCGAGGGCATCCCGGTGTTCGCGATCAAGGGCGAGAGCCTCGCCGAGTACTGGGACTATGTCGGCAAGATCTTCGACTGGGATGCCGACGGGTCCGGCAACGAGACTTGCAACATGATCCTCGACGACGGGGGCGACGCGACGATGTTCGCGCTGTGGGGCGCGCGGGTCGAGGCCGGCGAGGAGCTGTTCGAGCCGTCGAACGCGGAGGAGATCGAGTTCGTCCGCGCGCTGAAGGACTTCCTCAAGAAGAAGCCGGGCTACCTGACGAGGACCGTCAAGGCGATCCACGGCGTGTCGGAAGAGACCACCACCGGCGTCCACCGCCTCTACAGCCTCGCCAAGCAGGGCAAGCTGCCGTTCCCGGCGATCAACGTGAACGACAGCGTCACCAAGTCGAAGTTCGACAACCTTTACGGCTGCAAGGAATCGCTGGTCGACGCGATCCGCCGCGCGACCGACGTGATGCTCGCCGGCAAGGTCGCCTGCGTCGCCGGCTTCGGCGACGTCGGCAAGGGCAGCGCCGAAAGCCTGCGCAACGGCGGCGCGCGCGTGCTCGTGACCGAGATCGACCCGATCTGCGCGCTGCAGGCGGCGATGCAGGGCTACGAGGTCGTGACGATGGAAGAGGCGACCAAGCGGGCCGACATCTTCGTCACCGCCACCGGCAACGAGGACGTCATCACCGCCGAGCACATGAAGGCGATGAAGAACATGGCCATCGTGTGCAACATCGGCCACTTCGATTCCGAGATCCAGATCGCCGCGCTTTCCAACTACGACTGGAAGGAAGTGAAGCCGGGCACCGATGTGGTCACCTTCCCCGACGGCAAGCAGATCATCGTCCTCGCCAAGGGCCGGCTGGTGAACCTCGGCTGCGCCACCGGCCACCCGAGCTTCGTGATGAGCTGCTCCTTCACCAACCAGGTGCTGGCGCAGATCGAGCTGTTCACCAAGGGCGACGAGTACGACAACGACGTCTACGTGCTGCCCAAGCATCTCGACGAGAAGGTCGCCGCCCTGCACCTGCCCAAGCTCGGCGTGCACCTCACCAGGCTGAACCAGCGGCAGGCCGACTACATCGGCGTGCCGGTCGAGGGCCCGTTCAAGCCCGATCACTACCGGTATTGA
>Ga0157370_10003508_pt1 | contig 18392 bp, 18 predicted proteins | sample C35metaG_FD_113463 | JGI IMG/M metagenome (GOLD analysis project Ga0157370, IMG submission 113463) | Corn rhizosphere microbial communities from Kellogg Biological Station, Michigan, USA - C3-5 metaG | ecosystem: Host-associated > Plants > Roots > Rhizosphere > Soil | place: USA: Michigan...
CGCGAGCGCACCGCCGAGCGTGCGTCGCGGCAAGACACCCGCCGCTACCTGCTCGATGCCCGCGCCGAGATCGATCGCATGATCAAAGATCTCAAATCACGCGGCGCCGCGGCGATCGACGAAGCCGGGCGCGAGGCCCGGCAGCGCGCCGAACAGCTTGCGGCGGAGCAGGGCGCGCAGCTCGACCGGCTCGAGCGCGAGGAAATGAAGTTGCGTCGGGCTCCCGCGGGGCCTCGCGCCGGACGGGAACAACCGGTCGGCGTCGGCGACGCAGTCGAGGTCGGCGCCCTCGGCGGCAAGGTCGGCAGGGTGCTCGAGCTGCGGGACGGCGACGCCGTCGTGACAGTGGGAGCGATCAAGCTGACGGTGCCGCGGACGTCGCTGGCGCGCTCGGAGCAGCCGATTGCGGCGGAAGCGGCGGCCGCCTGGACAGGCGACCTTCCCGACGTGCACGTTCCGACCGAGATCGATCTCCGCGGCATGCGACCGGACGAAGCGGAAGCCGCCGTCCTGCAGTCGCTCGACGCGGCAGTGCGCGCCGACCTTCGCAGCCTGCGCATCATTCACGGAAAGGGGACCGGAGCATTGCGGGATCGGGTGGGCGAAATGTTGCGCAAGGATACGCGCGTGAAGGCGTTCCGCCTCGGTGCGTGGAACGAGGGTGGCGCCGGCGTGACCGTGGCGGAGCTCGCGTGATCCCCGACGACGTCGTGGAGCGCGTGCGCGAGGAAGCGGACATCGTCTCCGTCGTTGGGGAGTTCGTGAAGCTCAAGCGCGTCGGCAACAGCTTCCGCGGACCCTGTCCGTTCCACCACGGCAAGAACGACAATTTTTCAGTGACGGCGCGCGGCGGTTACAAGTGCTTCGTCTGCGGTGAGTCGGGCGACGTCTTCACTTTTGTCCAGAAGCACCTCGGCCTCGACTTCGCCGAGGCGGTGAAGTGGGTCGGAGCCAAGGCGGGCGTCGAGGTGCGCGAGGTCGCGGGCCGCCGGATCGACGAGAAGGACCCGCGCGAGCCGCACTGGGAGGTGAATGCGACGGCCGCCGAATTCTTCCGTGCCCAGTTGTGGGAGAGTCCCGCGGGCAAGTCCGCGCGCGATTATCTCGCCTCGCGCGGCCTGTCGCGCGAGGACGCCGACCGATTCGGGATCGGCTATGCGCCGCGCGACGCGTCGGCCATGCGCGCGGCGTTGACGGCGCTCGGCTTCGATGACGACCGGCAGCTCGCCGCCGGCGTCCTGATGACGAATGACGATCGGCCGGAGCCGCGGCCGCGCTTTCGCCACCGCTTGATGTTCCCGATCTACGATGCATCCGGACATCCGGTCGGCTTCGGCGGACGGATTCTCGGCGAGGGCGAGCCGAAGTATCTCAACTCGTCGGACTCGGACGTCTTCTCGAAGCGAAAGCTGCTCTATGGGCTGAACTGGGCGAAGCAGGCCATCCGCAAAGCGGAGCGGCTCATCATCGTCGAGGGATACTTCGACGCGATCCGATTGATGCTCGCCGGCATCAACGAGGTCGTGGCGCCAATGGGGACGGCACTCACGGAGCAGCAGGCGGCGCTCATCCGGAAATACACCAAGAACGTCTTTTTGCTGTATGACAGCGATCAAGCCGGGCTGAAAGCGACCTTTCGGTCAGGTGACGCGCTCTTGGCGAACGGCGGATCGGCGCGCGTGATCACGCTCCCCGACGGCGAGGATCCGGACACCTTCGTCGCCAAGTTCGGCGCCGAGGGGTTCGAGCGCGCCGCAGAGGCATCGGTCGACGTGTTCGATCGGAAGATTCAGATCCTCGAGCGCGGCGGTTGGTTCACCGACCTTCGGCGCAAGCGCGAAGCGCTCGACAAGCTGCTGCCGACCATTCGTCTGACGTCCGATCGTCTGCTGCGCGACCTGTACATCGCGCGCACGAGCGAGGTTGCCGGCGTCTCGCGCGAGATGCTCACCCGCGAGCTCCACGCGGTGCCGCGCGCCCACGCCACCCCGCCCGAGGACGACGCGCCCCCGATCGACGAGCCCGTTGCGGACGCCCAACCGCGGCCGCGGCCGAATCGCCGGGAACAGGGCGTCCGCGCCGAGCGAGAGCTGGTGCGCGTGTTGCTGCACCAACGGCGATACATTGAAGCAGTCGGAGAACGCATCGGGGCCGACGCGTTCTCCGACCCCACCTACCGCGCGATCTTCACCGAGCTCGTAACGCGCGAGCCCGACCTGTCGGTCGGCGACCTCGCGGCAGCGCTCGACGCGGACGCGACGCACGTACTGCAGGAGCTCATGAATGAGAACGGTGGTCTCGATCGCGCCGAGGAGACGGTGGAAGCGGGAATCAATGCGCTGTTGTCGCGCGAGATCGCCAAGCGCATGACGGAGCTCGATCGCTTGCTTCCCCTCGCCGCCGCGGACGAAAAAGACGACCTGATCCGCGAGAAGCGGCGGCTGGCCATCGAGATGCAGGCCCTCGGCCGCCCGCGGTGGAAAAGCTTCAACTCGACTCGATCCTGACCTTTCATTGTTCGTCGGAGGACTCGTGCACCCGGATGTCGCAGCGTTGCTGACCGTACAAAACGATGATGTCGTGATTCATGAACTGGAGACACAGCTCGCGCAATTGCTGCCGCGGCTCGAGCTCATGGCCAAGGAGCGCGACAAAGCGCTGGGGAGTCTTGCCCAGGCGCGCGCGACCGCCGAGACCGAAGAGCGCCGCCGTCGCGAGGTCGCCGATCGCGTGGCGCAGCATCGCTCCCTCCAGGAGAAAAATCAGGCGGCGCTGAACAGCGTGACCTCCATGCGCGAGGCGACCGCGGCCACGGCGCAGCTCGATCAGGCCAAACGCATGATCGACGAAGACGAGCGCGAGCTTGCGGCCATCGGCCAGCGACTTGCCGAAGCGAACCGGATCGCGCAGGAGCGAGAGCGCCTCGCCGCCGAGCTCGAGACCGCGCAGGCCGAGGCGAGGGAATCGCTGGCCAGCGACCAGCAGGCGCTCGAGGCAAAGCTGTCCCAGGCACGGCAGGAACGTCAGGACAAGGCGAACACAGTCCCGCGAAATCTGCTGACGCGCTACGAGCGGATCCGCTCGCGCAAGCGCGTGTACGCCGTCTTCCCGCTGCGCGGCAACTCCTGCGGGCATTGCGATACGATGATCCCGCTGCAGCGCCGCAGCATGATGACCGGAACCGGAGCCACGGAGATCTGCGAAGGATGCGGCGTGATGTTGTACGCGGCGGAATGATGTTGTTGGCCTCATGGGTCGCTCCTAACTTTCGCCCGTGACCCTCCCCGCCGTTCAAGCTCGACCACGAGCGCGCTGGCTGCTGGCGCCCGAGCCGGATGCCGCGGTCGTTTCGCGCCTTCAGCAAGAGCTGCATCTTCCGGCGGCGATCTGCCGGCTCATCGCCGTCCGCGGGTTCGCCGCACCCGACGACGCCAAGGAGTTTCTGCGTCCGCGGCTGGAGCAGCTCGCTGATCCGAACTGCCTGTCGGACATGGACCGCGCCGTCGAGCGATTGGTGCGCGCGCTCCGCGAGAACGAGACGATCCTCGTCCACGGAGACTATGACGTCGATGGCATCTGCTCGACCACGCTGCTCGTCCGCACGCTGCGCACGCTTGGCGGCAACCCGGTGGCGTTCATCCCGAATCGTCTGACCGACGGATACGACTTGACCGACGCCGGCGTCCGCGCCACGCGGGCGGCCGGAGCGACGCTCGTCGTCACGTGCGATTGCGGCACGAGCGCGATCGGGCCGATCACCGAGCTTCAAGACAGCGGCGTCGACGTCATCGTCACCGATCACCATCTGCCCGGTGGTCCACTGCCGCCGGCGTTCGCGATTCTCAACCCCAAGCGCCCGGGGTGTACATCGCGCGACAAGGATCTGGCGGCGGTCGGCGTGGCGTTCAAGCTCGCGCTCGCGTTGACGCGCGCCGTGGCCGGAAACGAAAACGCGGTCTACGCGATGCTCGACCTCGTCGCGCTCGCGACCATCGCCGACATCGCGCCCCTCCGCGGCGAGAATCGCGTCATGGTACGCTACGGCCTCAAGCTGCTCAACGATCCGCAACGGCCGGGCATTCGCGCCATGATCCGCGCGGCGCGTCTCGAGGGGAAGTCGCTCACGGCCGGACGCATCGGCTTCGTGCTCGCGCCGCGCCTCAACGCGGCGGGCAGGCTGCAGAGCGCACTCCGGGGCGTCGAGCTCATGCTCGCGACCACGGACCAGGAAGCCAATCCCATCGCGCGCGAGCTCGAGGAGCTCAACGCCCGGCGCCAGGAGATCGATCGCGCCACGCTCGACCGCGCGCGAACGATGGTGCTGCAGATGGATCTCCCGTCGACGTACGGTATCGTGCTCGCCGAGCAGGGCTGGCATCCCGGCGTCGTCGGCATCGTCGCGTCGCGGATCGTCGAGGAATTCGGGCGCCCCGCCGTGTTGATCGCGCTCGACGGAGACGAAGGGAAGGGCTCCGGGCGCTCGATCAGCGCCTTCGACCTGCACGGCGGGTTGGCGCAATGCCGCGATCTGCTGCTTCGCTTCGGCGGGCACCGGTCGGCGGCGGGGGTGACGATCGCGGCAGATCGCGTCGCCGATTTCGCGGCGCGCTTCAACGAGGTGGCCGCCTCGCAGCTCCACGAGGACGATCTCGTGCGCGAGCTGCACGTCGATCTCGAGCTGCCGTTCGATCAGATCGACGACGATCTCGAGTCGCTCCTGCGGCACATCGAGCCGTGCGGGATCGGCAATCCGTCGCCCCTCCTCGTATCGCGTGGGGTGGTTGTCGCGGCGCCGCCGCGCGTGGTCGGCAAGGACGCGCTCAAGCTGCTGCTCAGCGGCAATGGCCGGGACCTCGTGGCTCTGGGCTGGGGCATGGCGCCGCGCGCGCGCGAGCTCGACGTCGGCATGACGATCGACGTCGCCTATCGCCTCGAGCGCGACGAGTGGAACGGCGAGTCGCGCTTGCAGGCACGGCTCGCCGACTTTCGAAGCTAATCGGCGTGCGCATCGTCGCCGGCCGCTGGCGCGGCCGCAGGATCGTCGCTCCGCGCGACGAACGCGTCCGTCCGACCGGCGATCGCGTGCGCGAGGCGTGGTTGAGCATCGTCAACCCGAAGCTGCCCGACGCCCGCGTTCTCGACCTGTTCGCCGGCTCCGGCGCACTCGGCCTCGAGGCGCTCTCGCGCGGCGCCAGCCACGTGGACTTCGTGGAGATCGCGCCGGCGAGTCTCGCCGCCATCCGCGCAAACGCCGCGGCTCTCGGCGCGGGCGACGAGGCCGTGGTCCATCGCGCCGACGCACTCGACTTCGTTCTCCGCCTCGGCGCCGACGCCTATGACGTCGCATTCGCCGATCCGCCGTACGATCTCGGGATCGCCACCCGCTTGGCCGAGCAGTGGCTCGCCACCCCGTTCGCGACGCTCATCGGCATCGAGCACCGCGCCGGCGAACGGCTCCCCGGCAACCCCGACCAGCGTCGGTATGGAGGGACGGCGATTTCGTTCTACGAACGGTCGAAGGCGTGACGCTGGACGGTCGGAGGACATGACCTGCCTTCGACGGCAGAACCAACCGGTGTAGTTTGTACTGCACTCGGCTACGCGGCCGCCGTCTCGGCACCGCGCCCTTGCACGCCATCGTTCACACTCACCCCTGCCGTCCTGTGCGGATCGCCATCTACGCCGGCAGCTTCGACCCCATCACGCGCGGACACGAAGACTTGATCCTGCGCAGCCTCGAGTTCGTGGACCGGCTCATCGTCGCCGTTGCCACGAATTCGGCGAAGCAGCCGCTGTTCACGGCCGAGGAGCGCGTGGAGCTCATTCGGGCCGCGGTTGGCGGCAGAGAGCGGATCGAGGTGAAGAGCTTCACGGGATTGCTGGTCGAATTCGCCGCGCGCGAGAAGGCACGGTTGCTCATTCGCGGATTGCGCGCCGTGAGTGATTTCGAATATGAGTACCAGATGGCGCTCATGAACCGGCACCTGTCGCCCAAGCTGGAAACGGTCTACATGGTTCCGTCTCTCGATACGACCTACATCAGCGCGAGCCTGGTGCGCGAGATCGCGCGCTACGGCGGCGACGTGTCGAGCATGGTGCATCCGGCCGTCGCGGACGCCTTGCGAGCACGAAACGCGGCCCGATGAGCTTTCTGGCCGACGTGCACACCCGCGCGGGGGCGTCCGTCCGTCGAATCGTGTTTCCCGAAGCGCACGATGAGCGGACCCGGGCTGCCGTCGTCGACCTGCATCGGCGGCGGCTGGTCGAGCCGATCCTGGTGCTCGATCCGACAATGGCGGAGTCGCACGCCGCGATCCGTGCGCTTGGCCTGGAGGTGCGCGATCCTGCGTCCGACGAGCTCACGGCGCGTGCCGCGGCGCGACTGCACGAGCGCCGGGCCGGCCGGCTCACAAAAGACGCCGCGCTCGGCCTTCTCCACACGCCGCTGTTCTTCGCCGACGCGCTCGTGGCCGATGGGCAGGCCGACGGGTGCGTCGCCGGCGCCACGCACACCACGGGCGACGTGTTGCGTGCCGCCCTGTGGCTCGTGGGTCCAAAGGACGGCGTGCGAACCGTATCGAGCTCATTCTACATGATCGTGCCCCCGTTCCGCGGCAGCGGAGAATCGGAGGTGCTGACCTTCACCGATTGCGCGGTGGTCCGCTATCCTTCGGCAACCGAGTTGGCCGACATCGCCATTGCCGCGGCCGCCGATCGCGTCCGCATCGTCGGCGACGAACCGTTGGTGGCGTTTCTCTCGTTCAGCACGCGAGGGAGCGCAGACGGACCGTCGGTCGACTCGGTGCGCGCGGCGGTGGCCGAAGTTCGGTCGCGTGCGCCGCATCTGGCGGTGGACGGAGAATTGCAAGGGGACGCAGCGCTCGCCAGTTTGGTCGCAGCTCGGAAGGCGCCGGGGAGTCCGGTGGCCGGTCGGGCGAATGTGCTCGTGTTTCCTTCGCTCGACGCCGGGAACATCGCGTACAAGTTGGTGCAGCGGTTGGCTGGCGCGAGTGCCATCGGTCCGATCATCCAGGGCCTGCGGCAACCGTGCAGCGATCTGTCGCGTGGCGCCGTTGTGGATGACATTATCAATGTGGCTGCCATCACCGCGCTGCAGGTCGCGGGCCCGGCGATGGCGACGAACGTGTCCCGCCAGGAGAGAACGTCATGAGCTTTTCGATCAAGAAGGACGGAGAGATCGTCGTCGTGGACGTGGAAGGCCAGTTGATCGTGGGGAATCGCCAGGAGCTCAAACAGAAAGTGCTCGATGAGCTGGAGCGGGGCGAGCGCAAGTTCCTGATCGATTTCTCACAGACCGGCTACATCGATAGCTCGGGGCTGGGCGTGCTCGTCTCGCTCTCGAAGAAAATTCGGGAGCAGGGCGGCGAGCTGCGGCTCGCCAATCTCAACGACGATCTCAAGACCCTCTTCGAGCTCACGAAGCTCGACACGCTCTTCCAGATCGCCGATACACGCGAACGAGCGCTGCAAAGCTTCTAGTCTTCCAGCTCGTTCAACTCACATCACGAGCGATTGTGACTCGTGGCTCGTGACTCGTCGCTTGAGCAACGAGTCACGGGCCACGAGTCGCGATTAGCCGTTATCATTCACGCATGCCAGCCATCGCCGACGAGGCACGGTCCGACGACGAGGTCAGAGTCGTCGAGGTCGACATTCCGAGCGACGTCCGCTTCATCGAGCGCGTCGTAGAGCTGGTCCGCCGCGAGTGCGAGGAGATGGACTACGCGCAGCGACAGGTCATGCTCAACGTCCCCGTCGCGCTCACGGAGGCGTTGTCCAACGCCATCCTCCGCGGAAATCTCGATGACCCGGCGAAGCACGTCCACGTCCGGGCCGAGGTCGACACCGTTCGGCTGGTCGTCGAAGTGGGAGACGAAGGGCCGGGGTTCGACATCGACGCGTCGCTGATCGATCCCACCACACCGGGTAACGTCGATCGCGAAGACGGACGCGGGTTGTTCCTGATGCGAAAGTTGATGGACCGCGTCGAGCGCGTGGAAGGGTCCCATGGCAGTGTTGTCCGGATGACGCTCCGCCGAGAATGACCGAGCTCGCGGGCGTCCTGACCGCGTTTCACGACGCGACACAGTGCGAAGCGGCCGTCTGGATGCAGCTTGGCGCGAACGACGCCGCGCCGACGCTCGAGGCGGGAACTGCGCACGCGCCCACGCCCGAGCGGTTCCCGGCTCCCGGCGACGGACCGCAGAGCGTGTCGTCGACGAGCGGCAGCGTTCTCATTGCTGCTTTGCCCGGCCCGCGACGCGCCTGGGTCTCGCTCGGACCGTGTCCGAGCCCGCACGTCGACCTCGGCGACTTCATGCGCCTCGTGCTGCCCGTCGTCACGCAGTATCTCCAATCGTCGCTCGAGGTCGAGCACGCGGCCAACGAGCTCGCCGAGCGCTACGAGGAGATCAACCTGCTCTACACGATCAGCGAGATCCTCGGACGCACCGTCGCCCTCGACGAAGCGACGAAGACCATTCTCAAAGAGGTGTCGGAGACGGTCGGCGCGCGGAAGGCATCCGTGCTCGTGCACGATCGCGCGACGAACACCTTGCAAGCCGTCGCCGCGCTTGGCGTCGACCTCGCCCTGGTCAAGCCGATCAGCGTCGACGATCCGTGCAGCGTGAGCGCACAGGTCTTCCGCACGCAGCATCCCATGCTGGTCGAGGGAAACGAGAGCCTCTGCCCCGAGGAATCGAGCTATCGACGCGGCGCGATGTTGTCGATTCCCATCATGTGGACCGCCCCGCCCCCGCGCGGCGCCGAGCCGCTCGGCGTGGTCAACCTGTCCGACCGGCGGTCGGGCCACCTCTTTACCGCCGGCGACCAGAAGCTCATCGCGGCGATCGCGACGCAGATCGGAACGGCGATTCAGAACGCGCGGCTGGTGCGCGCGTCGGTCGAGCAGCAGCGGCTCGCGCACGAGATGCAGCTCGCGCACGACCTGCAGATGAAGCTCCTGCCGAACAACAGCGTGGTCGCGCCCGAGGCGGTCGTTGCCGCGCGGGTCGTGCCCGCCGAGAGCGTCGGGGGCGACTTCTACAATTTGTTCAGGTTCGGGGGCTCGAAGACCGGTGTCATGATCGGCGACGTGTCCGGCCACGGATATCAGGCCGCGCTCATCATGGCGTTGACGATGAGCGCGGCCGCGATCCATTCGCAACGGACGGCCGATCCGGGCGAGATGCTGCACTCGCTCTTCTCCACGCTCCGCGACGAATTGACCACGACGGAGATGTTCATTTCGGCGTTTTACGCCGTGATCGATCCGGTTGCCGGAGAGCTTCGCTACTCCAACACCGGCCATCCACACGCGTTCCTGCTGTCGCGCGAGCGCGGCTTCGAGCGCCTGGCGGCGAGCGATCCGCCGCTCGGAATGGATGAGAAGCGGCCGCTCACGGTCTGCCGGCCCTGGACGCCGGGCGACGACCTGCTGGTCCTGTTCACCGACGGCGTCAGCGATGCGCGCAATCGAGGCGGCGAGCGGCTTGGCGAGGAGCGTATTCTCGACGTCATCCGTGGCAACAGTGACGCGCTCCCCGCCGACGTGCTTCGGCGCGCGTTCGAGGTGCTCGACGAGCACACGCGCGGAGCCCCTCGTCGCGATGACCTGACGATCGTGCTGGTCCGCGCCTAGGCCGCCGCGTGCCACCTCCGCGCGAGGGTTCCGCGCCGCGCGGCCACCCGCCGATTCGCAAGAGCCTTGGCCAGCATTTTCTCAACGATCGTCGCATCCTTCAGCGCATCGTAAGTGCGCTCGAGCTGACCGACAACGAGACCGTGATCGAAATCGGACCGGGGCGGGGGAGTCTCACCGAGCTCCTCCTTCCTGTTTCGCGGCGGCTCGTCCTCATCGAGTACGATCGGGCGCTGGCGGCGCAGTTGCGCGAGCGGTACCGCGCGTCGTCGTCGGTGTCCGTCATCGAGGCCGATGTTCTCACCGTGGATCTGGGTGAGGTAGCCGGCGGTCCCTACTGCCTCGTGGGGAACGTACCGTACTACATCACCACACCGATTCTCTTTCACGCGTTGGAGCGGCCCCGGCCCGATCGCGCCGTCTATTTGGTGCAGCGCGAAGTCGCCGAACGAATCGTCGCTGCGCCGGGGTCCGACGACTACGGCGCGCTGTCGGTGAACGTCCAGGCGGTGGCCGCACCCCGACTTCTCTTTCACGTGGCACCCGGGTCCTTCGTGCCGCCGCCAAAGGTGGAGAGCTCGGTCGTGCGGATCGACCCGCGTCCCGATCCGGCGATCGCGCCGGAGGAAGAAATCGTGTTCCGGCGCTTCGTGCGCGACGTGTTCGGCATGCGTCGCAAGCAGATGCGGCGGGTCCTGCGAGAGGTGCTTCACGTCGACGCCGATCGGGCGAGCACTCTGCTCGAATCGTCCGGCCTCGACCCGGCTGCGCGGCCTGAAACGCTTTCGCCTGGGGACTTCGCTCGGCTGATCCGGGCCGCTAGTCGCGGTTCGTGAGCGCGAAGCTCAGCCCCTCGAGCTCCATCGCCATGTTCACGGTCTTGATCGCGACGTCCGGCGGCGCATGAAGCTGCGTCGGAGCAAAGTTGAGAATCGCCTTGACGCCGGCCTTGACCACGAGATCGACCACGTGCTGCGCCTCGTCGCCGGGAACGGTGAGCACGACGATGTCCGGTTTCTCGCGCTGAACGTCGCGCTCGAGCTCGCCGATGTCGCGCACCGGAACGCCCTCGAGCCGTCCACCGATCTTGTCGGCGTTGTTGTCATAGGCCGCGAGAATGTTGAAGCCGCGCTGGCGAAAGCCGCGATATTGGGCGAGCGCGGCGCCGATTTTTCCCGCGCCGACGATGACGACGCGCCACTCTTTGCCGAGCCCGAGGATCTCGCGCAAGCGGCCGGCGAGCTCGGGCACAGAGTAGCCGAGGCCGCGCTTGCCGAACGAACCGAAGAAGGACAGGTCCTTGCGGACCTGCGCTGACGTCGTCCCACCCCGGTTCGCTAGCTCTTCGCTCGATATGGTCGACAGTCCGCGGCTCTCGAAATCCTCCAGAAAGCGGAGGTAGGCCGAAAGGCGCCGGACCGTGGAATCTGCAATACGCTTCACGGACACGCTGGCTTGTGAATTCATTCACAAGTTAAAGAACACCATCTGCCTGCACCAGCGGTTGAGTGCGCGTTAGCTTTGCGCCATGCCCGCCCACGTCTCGTCGGAAATCGGTCGACTGCGCAGTGTTTTGGTGCATTCGCCCGGGCCAGAGTTGCTGGCCGTCACCCCCAGCAACCGCGCCGACTACCTCTACGACGACATCATCGAGGCCGAGGCGGCCCAACGCGAGCACCGCCGGTTCATCGCCATCCTGGAACGGTTTACGACGGTTCTCCAGGTACGAACGCTCCTTGCCGAGACGCTCGCCAACGACGAGGTGAGAAATCTCCTCGTTCGCGAGACGATGGACATCGTCCCATTCGAACCGCTGGCCCGCGATATCGGCGAGCTCGACGCCGACGCGCTGGTTCGCATGCTGATCGAGGGCCGCGACGAGCCACCCGGCCCCATTGCCAAGGCCCTCAACGAGCCGGGCTACGTGCTCCCGCCGCTGCCCAACCTCTTCTTTACCCGCGACAGTTGCATGGTCGCCGGCGATCGGGTGCTCATCGGATCGATGCGCTACGCGATCCGTTGGACCGAGGCGATCATCATGAAGGCGATCTTCATGCACCATCCGGCGTTGGCCAACGCGGGGCTGCTGTACGACGGCTCGGCCGAACGGCGCGTGAACTACACGGTCGAAGGCGGCGACCTGCACCCCCTGCGACACGACTTGGTGGTGATCGGGTTCAGCGAACGGTCGAGTCCCGCCGCGATCGATCAGCTCGCGTCGCTCTTCTTCGAGCAGACGGAGGTCCGCGACGTCATCGTCGTGGTCATGCCGAAGGAACACACGGCGATTCACCTCGACATGATCTTCACTCAGATCGATCGCGAGCTGGGCATCGTGTTCCCGCCGCACTTCATCGGACCGGAACGGCTGCCGGTCCTGCACTGGCGCAAGGGCGAAAAGACGATCCATGAGCGGCCGAGCATCTTCGACGCGCTCGCCGCGTGTGACATGCCGCTCGAGCCGGTTTTCTGCGGCGGCGAGACGCGTACATTGCAAGAACGCGAACAATGGGCGTCGGGCTGTAACTTCATCGCCATGCGGCCGGGAGTGATCCTGTCATACCAGCGGAACGAAGCCACGCTGCACGAGCTGCAGCGGATGGGCTTCCGTCTCGTATCGAGCACGTCGTTCCTCACGGGCGATGATCGCATCGCCGAGGGTGAGCGCGCGGTCATCACCTTCGAGGGCGCGGAGCTCGTGCGGGGCGGCGGGGGACCCCGCTGCATGACCTGTCCGGTGACCCGCGACGATCCGTGGACCTGACCATGTTCGCGGGCCTGAGCCTCGGCAACGTCGACACGCCGCTCACCGACATGGCGGCGGCCTTCCTGGCGACGGGGCCGGCCGACGCGCAGTCGCTCATCTCATACGTCTGCCGCCTGCCCGGCGCCCCGCTCAACGTGGCGGAACACATGGCCGCGGCGCTGTTCGCCGGACACAAGCGCTTCGAGCGCGATCGCGACGGCCGGTGGCGTCTGCGCGAATCGGCCCCGTCGACACAATGGCCGATCGCGCGCCGGAGCGAGCTCCATCGCGAGTCCTTCGTCGTCGTCGACGTCGAGACGACCGGCACGCGTGCCTATCACGGCGACCGCGTGACGGAGGTGGCCGTGGTCCTCGTCCGCGATGGCGTGGCGAAGACGGTGTTCGATACGCTGATCAATCCCGAGCGGTCGATTCCGCCGGCGATCGTCGCGATCACGAACATCACCTGGGAAATGGTGAAGGACGCGCCGCGCTTCGCCGACGTCTGCGACCAGCTCCTCGGCGTGCTCGAGGGAAACGTGTTCGTGGCCCATAACGCCACGTTCGATTGGCGATTCCTGTCATCCGAGATCGAGCGCGTGACGCGGCGGCCGCTGCAGGGGCGCAAGCTCTGCACGGTGCGCATGGCGCGCCGGTTGGTGCCCGAGCTCCGCCGCAGGAATCTCGATTCGATCACGTCGTTCTACGGCATCGACATCCACGGCCGGCATCGCGCTGGTGGAGACGCCGAGGCCACCGCCAAGGTGCTGCTGCGGCTGCTGGACGCAGCCCGCGAGCGAGGCTGCTCCACGGTGGACGACGTCGAGCGGCTGCTCGCGCCGGGTACGGGCACGCGCAAGCGCCGCCGCCGCGCCCCGGCGATGCCGCACGCCGCCGCGGACGACGCAACCGCATGATTCCCGAACCGCTCGTCGAGAGTCGCCAGCTCGGCGGCTGGCGCGTACACGCGATCCAGGCGGGCGGACAACGCCTGGACGGCGGGGCGATGTTCGGCGTCGTCCCGAAGACGCTCTGGGAGCGGCGGATCGCGCCCGATGAAAGAAATCGAATTCAGCTCGGGATGCGCTGCCTGCTGATCGAGCACGAGACGGGTTTGATTCTCATCGACACCGGGGCGGGCAACAAGGAAAACGACAAGTTCTACGACATCTACGGGATCGAGAATCGAGGAACGCCGGGACCGACGCTCCTCGAGGACGGGTTGCGGCAGCTCGGCGTCGGGGTCGAGGACGTCGGCCTGGTGATCAACAGCCATTTGCATTTCGATCACGCGGGCGGAGACACGACGCGCGACGCCGGCGGCGCGATCCGTCCGACGTTTCCGAACGCGCGCTACGTGGTGCAGCGCGGCGAGTACGAGTACGCCACGCACGCCAACGAGCGAACGGCCGGCAGCTACTTTCCGCACAACTTCGTGCCGCTATACGAGGCGGGGCTGTTCGACTTCGTCGAAGGGGAGCGGGACATTGTGCCGGGCATTCGGGCTGTCCCGACGCCGGGCCATACGCCGCATCATCAGGGGCTTCTTCTCGAGTCGCGGGGCGAGCGCGCCTTTTATATCGCCGACCTGGTCCCGACTACGGCGCACCTGCCGTTGCCGTGGATCATGGGATACGACGTCGAGCCGCTCGTCACGCTGGAGACCAAACGGCGGATCTTGAAGCGCGCGGTCGATGAAGACTGGCTCGTCGTGTTCGAGCACGATGCTGTGACGGCCTGGAGCAAGATCCAAAACGATGGGAAGAGCTACGGAGTGCGAGCCGGCTGATCCGGCGGCCGGCAGGAAGCCCCCGGCCTGTCGCAACACTTGACCTAACCGCTAAATCCGCCTAGCTTTAGCGCATAATTCGTCAAGCGGACTGTATGCACAGTCCCACCCTCTGGCCCTCGGCTCGTTGCGAGGCGTGCTATTGGAGTCTCAGTGAGCAGACCGCCCGTTGGGTACGGCGGTCGTACACGCGGACTCTCCAAGGGTTCGCGTTTTTGTTTTCCCTCGTCGAGGAATTCTGTATTCAGGACACAACCAAGCGTGTGCGGGTCAATCGGCAGATCCGCATCAGTCCAGTGCGCGTGATCGGGTCCGACGGATCGCAGCTCGGCATTCTCGAAGTCGATTCCGCTCTGCGCATGGCGGAAGATCAGGGGTTGGACCTGGTCGAGGTCGCGGCAACCGCCCGGCCGCCGGTGGTCCGCATCATGGACTACGGCAAGTACAAGTTCGAGATGGCCAAGCAGGCGCGCCTGGCGAAGAAAAAGCAGCACGTGATCGAGCTCAAAGAGGTGAAATACCGCCCCGGGATCGACGATCACGACTTCGACACCAAGACGCGACACGCGCGGCGGTTCCTCGAAGAGAAGAACAAGGTGAAGGTGACGATGATGTTCCGCGGACGGCAGGTCGCGCATCCGGAGCTCGGGCAAGCCGTGCTCGAGCGCGTGGCCACCGCGTTGACGGACGTTGGCAAAATCGAGAGCGCGGGACGGCTGGAAGGGAAGTCGATGACGATGATTCTCGCGCCGAAATAATTGAGGATATTCAGATGCCGAAAATGAAAACCCACAAAGGGGCCGCCAAGCGCTTCAGGGTCACGGGCTCGGGCAAGGTGCGCCGCAACAAGGCGTTCAAGAGCCACATCCTGACCAAGAAGACCTCGAAGCGAAAGCGCCGCCTCCGTCAAGCGGGCCTCGTCGCGACCACCGGTGACGTCAAGCGCGTCAAGCGCCTGATCCAGGCCTAAGGAGAAGACCCATGCCTCGTGCCGTATCGAACGTTCCGCGCCTGAAGCGGAAGAAGCAGATCATGAAGGCCGCGCGCGGCGCCTTTGGCGCCCGCAGCAAGCTCTGGAAGCCGGCCAAGGAGACCGTCGAGCGCGGCTGGAAATACGCCTACCGCGATCGCAAGAACAAGAAACGCGACTTCCGCAAGCTGTGGATCATGCGCATCAACGCGGGCGCGCATCAGCACGACATGAACTACAACACCTTCATGAACGGGCTCAAGCTCGCCGGCATCGAAGTGAACCGGAAGATCCTCGCCGATCTCGCCGTCCACGATCCTGCCGCGTTTACAGCGCTCGCCGAGAAGGCGCGCACCGCGGTGAACGCAGCGTAACCATTCGCTCGTCAGCAACGGCGGCAGCGCGACACTCAGTCGTTCTGCCGCCGTCGTCATTTCAGTTTCGCGCAGTTTCAGTTCAGCGTCAGTTCCGTTTCAGTTCAGTTTCAAAAATCGACCAACCGTGAATCTCCAGGACTACATCGCTCACGCCGGCGAGGTCGAGCATGACGGCGCCGCCGCCCTGCAATCCGCCGCCGATGCCGACGCCCTCGAGGCGGCGCGCATCGCCGTGCTCGGCGACCGCCACGGCCGCGTCAAGGCGCTCCAGGAAGCGCTGCGGTCGATCTCCAAAGAGGACAAGCCCACGGCCGGCAAACGCTTCAACGAAGTCCGGCAGCGGCTCGAGGCCCTCCACGCGGAGCGAAAGGCCGCCCTCGATCGGGCGCGCGGCTCGTCGGCGATCGAAGACCCCTCGCTCCCCGCGCGCCGGCAGTGGCGCGGCGCCAAGCATCCGGTCACGCTCGTGATCGAGGAGATCGAGGAGATCTTCCGCGAGCTCGGCTTCACGATCGCGCAGGGCCCCGAGGCCGAGACGGAGTGGTACAACTTCGGCGCGCTGAACTTCCCGCCGAATCACCCGGCCCTCGACGCGCACGACACGCTCTACCTCGAGAACGGCGGTGTGCTGCGCACGCACACGTCACCCGTCCAGGTACGCACACTGCAGAAATACGAGCCGCCGATTCGCGTGCTGATCCCCGGAAACGTCTATCGCCGCGACTTCTTCGACGCGTCGCATGCGCCGATGTTCGCGCAGATCGAGGGGCTCTGCGTCGACGAAGGCATCAGCTTCGTCGACCTCAAATCGACGCTCAACCGGTTCGCCGAACGAATCTTCGGGGCGACGCGCACCCGCTTCCGTCCGTCGTTCTTCCCGTTCACCGAGCCGTCGGCCGAGATGGACGTGCAGTGCGGCATCTGCGGCGGCAGCGGCTGCCCGGCATGCAAGGGCACGGGCTGGATCGAGATCCTCGGCTCGGGCATGGTACACCCGAACGTGCTCGACGCCGCCGGCATCGACAGCGAGCGCTACACCGGCTGGGCGTTCGGCATGGGACCGGGCCGCATCGCCATCAGCCGGAGCGGAATTCCGGATATCAGAATTCTCTATGATTCGGACGTGAGATTCCTGGAGCAGATCGCCGAATGAACGTCTCGTACGAGTGGCTGCGCGCGTTCGTCCCGTTCGACGAATCGCCCGCCCAGCTTCGGTCCCTCATCACGGCGCACATCGCGCCGGTCGACGAGCTGGTCGCGCTCCGCAACGACCTGTCGTCGATCGTCATCGCGCGCGTCATCGAGGAGGCGCCGCACCCCGACTCCGACCATCTGCACGTCACCAAAGTCGACGCCGGCACGGGCACGCTGCTCGACGTGGTGTGCGGCGCGCCCAACGTGACGGCGGGGAAGATGTACCCGTTCGCGATGACGGGAACCGTGCTGCCGAACGGGCTCAAGATCCAGAAACGAAAGATCCGCGGCGCGATCTCCGACGGCATGCTCTGCTCGGCGCGCGAGCTCGGCTTGGGCCAGGAGCAGGATGGCATCATGGAGCTGGACGTCGACGTCGCCGCGGGCACGCCGCTGCTCCGCGCGCTGCCCCTTGGCGATACGAGACTCGTCATCGACGTCGGCGCCAATCGTCCCGATCTGCTCTCGCACTTGGGCGTCGCGCGCGACGTCGCCGCGATCACGACGAAGCCATTCGCCCTTCCACGCGTCGAAGGACTCGCCACCGATGCGCTTCCCGCGACCACCAATCCCACGTCGGCAAGCGCCGGGCCGGTGTCTGTGCGCATCGCGCAGACCGGGCTCGTTCGCCGGTTCATGGGCGTCGTCGTTCGCGGCGTGACGATCGGCCCGAGCCCGGAATGGCTCGTCCGCCGACTCGAGTCGGTCGGGTCGCGCTCGATCAACAACGTCGTCGACGCGAGCAACTACGTGCTCCACGAGCTCGGACAGCCGACGCACGCGTTCGACCTCGCCAAGCTCGGCGGCTCGAGCATCGTCGTTCGGCTCGCCCGCGACGGCGAACGCATCACGACGCTCGACGGCGTCGAGCGAACGTTGCGCGGCGACATGATCGTCATCGCCGACGCCGACCGGCCGCAAGCGATCGCCGGCCTGATGGGCGGCCGCGACAGCGAGGTCACCGAGACGACGACCGACATCTTCCTCGAGGTCGCGAACTTCGACCCGACGCGGATCCGCGACGCGCGACGCACGCTCGGCCTGTCGACCGACGCGAGTTACCGGTTCGAGCGCGGAGTCGATGTCGAGATCGGACCGCGCGCCCTCGAGCGGGTCGCGCATCTGATCGTACTGCTCGCCGGCGGCCGCATCGAGGGCGCGCCGGTCGACCTCGCATACGGTCGCGGCGCACCCACGGAGCTGACGCTTCGGCCCGAACGCGTAGCCACGGTCCTCGGCCAATCGGTCGACGCCGGCGAGATCGCGTCGCTGTTGCAACGCATCGGCTTCGACGTCTCCCGCGACGCGCGCAACCTACACGTCACGGTTCCATCGTGGCGCGCCGACGTCGCCGCCGAAGTGGACCTGATCGAGGAAGTGGCGCGACTGCGCGGTTACGACAATTTCCCGGTGGAGATGCGGCCGTTCCGTCCGGGGAACGTCGGTGACGATCCGCAATGGATCTCGTCGCGTCGTGTCCGCGAAACCCTGGTCGGCGCCGGAATGATCGAAGTGCGGCCGATGCCGTTCGTTGCCGGCGGCCCGGATTTCGTGCGCGTATCGAATCCGTTGGCGGAAAACGAAGCGTGCCTGCGCCGAGAGATTCTCGACACGCTCGCGCGCCGCGCCGAGTACAACCTGGCGCGGATGCAGCG
>Ga0157370_10003509_pt1 | contig 18388 bp, 18 predicted proteins | sample C35metaG_FD_113463 | JGI IMG/M metagenome (GOLD analysis project Ga0157370, IMG submission 113463) | Corn rhizosphere microbial communities from Kellogg Biological Station, Michigan, USA - C3-5 metaG | ecosystem: Host-associated > Plants > Roots > Rhizosphere > Soil | place: USA: Michigan...
CGCACGGCCTTGGCGTCGCGCTGATGCCGACGATGCTGCTGGCCGACGAGCTCGCGCGCGGTGAAATGGTGGTGGCCTGCGCGCGGCCGCTCTCGGGCGAGTGCAACTACTACCTCGTGACGCCGGAGCGGGCGGACCAGCGGCCGTTGCTCAGGTTCTTCAGCGACTGGCTGCTCGAACAGGCGCGCCGGGGTTGATCGAGAATGCGCGCCATGACGCGCGACAGCCGCTCCGAATACGAATGGCGCATGCACAAGGTGCTGACGCACATCGACAACCACCTCGACGAGGCGCTCGAGCTCGCGGCGCTGGCCGACGTGGCGCATTTCTCGGCGTACCACTTCCATCGCCTCTTCGCGGCGTGGGCCGGCGAGACGCTGGGCGACTACATCCGGCGCCGCCGCGTGGAGGTGGCGGCGCTACGGCTCACGACGCAGCCGCGCCTGTCGGTGCTCGAGGCGGCGGTGTCGGTGGGCTTCGGCTCGGGCGAGGCGTTCTCGCGAGCGTTTCGTGCGCGCTTCGGCAGTTCCCCCACCGCATGGCGCGCGTCGCACGACTGGGTGCTGCCTTGCGACGATCCCTCGCGCGATAGCAATCCTGGTCAGATCGCCCTGCACGGCTTCACGAAGAATGGCGCCACGCCGCGCAATCCCGCGCACGAGGAGCCACCCGTGAACGTTCAACTGATCACCCGCCCGCCCGTCACCATCGCGTACCTGCGCTACACCGGCCCGTTCGGCGCGCCGGTGGGCGAGTTCTGGGCCGAGAAGGCCGCGCCCTGGATCGGCGCACACAAGCTGTGGTCGCGTGCGCGCTACGGCATCAGCCACGACGACCCGAGCATCACCGCGCCCGAGCACGCGCGCTACGACGCCTGCGTGGAAGTGCCCGAGGACTTCGTGCCCGACGGCGGCTTCCAGAAGACGGTGCTGCCGGGCGGTCGCTACGCCTCGCTGAAGTTCCAGGGCCTGCCTGAGGAGATCAACGATGCGTGGACGCGCCTGATGCGCGACTGGCTGCCCGCGAGCGGCTTCCAGTTCGACAGCCGGCCCGCCTTCGAGTACTACGCACCCGACATGGCTTTCGACGAGAAGACCATGGCGTTCGAGTGCGACATCTGCATTCCGATCGCGCCGCTCTGAGCGACGCGTGCCTCAAGGTGCGTCAGGCCTTCGCGGGCCGCGCGCCCTCTTTCGCAAAGGCCTGAATCAACGCTGGAAACGCAGCGAAGTCGGGCAGCTTGCCGAAGCTGTGCGGCGCGGGCGTCGTGGCCCAGGGCAGCTTCTCGTCGGTCCAGGTCTCGATGAAGGGCACGAACCATTCGTGGCGGTCGAGCATCGTGGGCCGGATGTTCACGAACTCGTCCATGCCTTCGGTGCGGGTGAACATCCAGCTCTTGCAGTGCGGGCAGCAATAGTGATGCGAGTCGCCGTGGAGGCCACCGAGGACGGGCTCGCCCGCGATGATTTCGAAGCCCGGCGTCGGGATGGCGAGCGACAGCGAGAACGCGCTCGCGCTCATGCGCTGGCAGCCGGTGCAGTGGCAGGCCATCGACAGCAGCGGCGGCGCCGTGATGCGAAGGCGCACCTGGCCGCAGCGGCAGCCGCCTTCCCAGGGGAGTTGCCAGTCGTGCGTGCCTTGGTCGGCAGGCGGTCGCTTCGAAGTGTTCACTAGGTGCTTTCTGATTAGCGCTATTGGCTACTAAAACATGCACGGCAAATGTGATGCCGAGAAAATTTAACTAATTCTCTACGAAAAAATTTAAAAAACCTCTGACTATTCACGCGCCTCATGTATGAACGCAACGATCTCTTCTACGCGCATTTTTAGATCAAAGATATCCAAATTCGCTGGTTTTTTGCAGGCTGCACGAGCCACTGCCACCTTATCCACTTCCTTGAGTATTTTTCCATCTGCTTTCACAAATGGAAGAACGTGCTCAAACTGCCCATTCCTGAGGCGACGACCAAAACGCTCTCCATAGACTTCGCGCAAAGCAATACTCATCTCTTCTTTTCCCACATAATTTTCGATTTCTCGCCCCTCGGTTATCCAACCAATTCCGCCATGTCGGTGCAACTCTGAAATAACTCGTCTCTTCGTAGAATTAATTGGAGAATCTTTGCTAGATTTGTCGCTATCAATTACCACACAAAGATGTCTGTTCAACTGGCGAACTTCAATCAATGCTTCAAGATCTTTTTCACTACCACTGACTTCAACATCATCCGCTGCGGTTAAATGACTTAGCAAGCGCCCTCCATAAAACATAATTGAGTAATCTGTGCCTTCACGCAGTGTTGAATCCATTGCAACTATCCAATGGTTCAAATAAATCCGATCCGAAGGCCCTTCGACCCAAATAATTGCATTGGTTTGCAAGATGTCTGATGCTCGATATCCCAAGTCCCGGCAAACCTGAAATTTTGCTGCAGAAGTTAATGCTGGTTCGATTTTAGTTGTCGCCAACTTATTGGATACATGAAACACCGCGGCCTCGGTTGCATCAATGATGCTCGCAGAGTGAGTTGCCACGAAATATTGATTCGAAGTTTGATCTGCAAGGTACTGCACCAACCGTCGTTGCAGCAGGGGATGTAAATGAATTTCAGGCTCCTCTATGCACACAATTTGCTGCTCAAGTAGAGTGCAAAAGGCAGCCAACATGATGACTTCGTGAATCCCTGTTCCTAACGCATGAAGAGGAAGAACTTTGTCATCCATATGAACCAAAATGTGCTGCCGATCATACGGAATCTCAATTCTTGCCGATGAATTGGCAGTCACCACTCTAACAAAGCTATTCACTGCCTCGAATTTTTCTATTTTCAACCGCTCGGAGTAATCTGGGTTTTGATGCCTTGCAAGCTCTTCGATCAACCCTTTTCCAGACCAGTCTGAAAAATCCTGCCCTCTTTCAGATATTTGCCTAATTGCCGGTATTAAAGCCACATCAGGAAGGGAGATATCAATTAACGAAAGCAATCGATTGATTGACTCGCCAACCCAAAGATTTGGCCCTCCCCCACTCTGCCTCGTCAGTCTTGACCACAATCCTTTAATATTCACTCGACTAGCATTTGCTATCTCTTCAACGGAGGGGAGGCGATTTAAAGGTATAGGAGCCAACGGCTTGCTCGGATCTGCGCCACGCTGAAACCATAGAATATTTTCTTCCTGAAAGAACTCCAACAAATATTCGATGGCATTCATGTGCGAGTGCCAGTCATGGGGCTCTTCACTAAAAATATGTTCAAGCTGCTCCCGCGCCTTCGACATAGGAAGGCCAATGCCCATGATCACATCCTCATTAGTTTTTGTGTTTTTATCTAACGGCCGCAAACTTACAGGTTGATTTCTCGATCCTCGTGGGGGCGAGCTGACATGTGTACTCAAATGCTGTGAAATGAAGTTCAGTACGGTCGATTTACCCGAGTTATTAGGCCCCACAAAGAAGTTAAATCTCTGAAATGGTCCTATTCGGACGACGTCACTGCCAATCCCTCGATAGTTGGCAAGTGCAATTCCATGCAGAAAAATAGATCCGGGCATCGATCTTCTCCTTGTGATGTAGAGAAGATAACGCTTTGAGATGGTGAGTGAACTCATGCCGCGCCATCGCTCAGACACGCAACGCATCTTCGACCATGTTCAGTAGTAAGTCCTGCAAAAGGCAGGTCCGAAAACGGCGAGCCCCATGCGCACGGCGGCGAGACACTGCGGGCATGACAACGACCCACGTTTCCCGCATCGATGCGCTCGACTGGCCCCGCATCGAGACCGATCTCGCCACCCGCGGCTGCGCCACCACCGGCCCGCTTTTCACGCCGAAGGAATGCGCCCAGCTCGCGGCGATGTACGACGAAGGCGGCCATTTCCGCAGCCGCGTGGTCATGCAGCGCCACGGCTTCGGCCAGGGCGAATACCAATACTTTGCGAACCCGCTGCCGCCGCTCATCGCCGCGTGGCGCAGCGCGCTCTACGAACGCCTCGCGCCGCTGGCCAATGCCTGGGCGAGCGCGATGGGCCAGCCGGCCGACTACCCGCCCGGCCATGCCGCCTACCTCGCGCGCTGCCATGCGGCGGGCCAGCTGCGCCCCACCCCGCTGCTGCTGCGCTACGACGAGGGCGACTACAACTGCCTGCACCAGGACCTGTACGGCGACCTGCAGTTTCCGCTGCAGCTCACGGTGCTCCTGAGCCGGCCGGGCGAGGACTTCACCGGCGGCGAGTTCGTGCTGACCGAGCAGCGCCCGCGCATGCAGTCGCGCGCCGAAGTGGTCTCGCTCGCGCAGGGCGAGGCCGTGATCTTCGCGGTCAACCAGCGCCCGGTGGCGGGCACGCGCGGCACCTACCGCGTGACGATGCGCCACGGCGTGAGCCCCCTGCGCTCGGGGCGACGGCACACGGTGGGCCTCATCTTCCACGACGCACGATGACAACGCCTGGCTTGCGAACGACCGTGCAATAACGCACGAAAAAGCCGAAGTCGCGCAAAATCCCTGTCGCGCCTGGCGCGCTCGCCAGAATTTCCGACACCCAACGATCGGAACGGCAAGCCACCCTGGCGCCGATCCGCGGCCGACCCGCAGCGGATGTGTTCGAGTGGTCGACAGGGAGCTGTATGAACATGAACTCGTCCGGATCTCCGGATGTGGCGGGAAAGCCGCCGTTTGAATCCGCCGGCGTGCGCGTCCCGTCGCCGCCGGCCGGGCCCGAAGCCCCACCCCGGCGCTCGCGCCGTTTCAGGGTCGACGTAGGCACCATCGTCAGCGCAGTCGCACTGGCCCAGTCGCTGCTGCTGGTCTCGCTCGGCTACTGGGGCTCGCAGCGGTTGGTGTCGAACATCGGCACCTCCGCGCACCGGGCCGCCCACGATCGGACCGAAGACAAGGTGCTCGCTTTCCTGGCGAAGGCCGAGTCGGTGGTCGGCGCCATCGCAAGCGCGCCGAGCCTGAGCCCGGCGGGCGAACATTCCGAGCGCACCGCCGAACTGCTCTGGACCTTGCTGCAGCAATCGCCCGAGCTCGACAGCCTGTACGTGGCCAACGAAAGCGGCCAGATGCTGATGGCGCTGCGCTATCCGGTGCCCGCGGTCCGGCACATCGCGCTTGGCGCGGAGTTCACCACCGAGACCTGGGAGTACAAGCGGCCGCTCGGCGCGGAGCTGAATGCGCAACAGCGCTTTGCCACGCAGCGCATCGAGTCCTTTCGCAGCAGCTACAACCCGACCGCCCGCAGCTGGTTCCGGCAGGCCAACAAGATGCAGGGGCCGATATGGACGCAGCCCTATGTGTTCGCGGCCGCACAGGAGCTGGGCGTGACCTACGCGCAGCCGAGCGAGCGCCGCTACACCGAAGGCAACCCGAAGGCGCTGGTGGTGGCCGGCGACGTGTCGCTCGGTCGCCTGTCGGAATTCGTGCGGCTCTTCAGCAGCAACGGCTATGGCCACAGCGCCCTGCTGAGTGCCGATCACGAGGTGCTGGCGCGCAGCGACACGCCGGGCGTGCTGCACCGGCTGGAGCCGCCCACGGGCGTGCTCGGTGCGCTGCATACGCAGATGCACGAACACACGGCGACCGATGGCACCATCGACGGCAACAGCGATGCGACCTTCTCCGTCGACTTCGACGGCAAGCGCTACCTCGTGCAGACCTCGCTGATCCCATCCACCGGTTGGGAGCTGGTGAGCTGGGTGCCCGAGGACATGGTGCTGGGCGACCTGCGTCGCGCGCTGCTCTGGGGGCTCCTGCTGGCGCTGGTGTTCCTGGCGCTGGCGCTCTTCATGTCGCTCAAGCTCTCCAAGCTGGTGACCTCGCCGGTGGAGAACCTCTCTCTCATCGCGCGCCGCATCGGCCGGCTGGAGCTGGACAACTTGCCGCGCGAGCCCAGCCGCGTGCTGGAGATCCAGCACCTGGACCAGGCGCTGGACGATTCGGCGCGCAGCCTCAAGGCCTTCAGCAAGTTCGTGCCGGTGGACGTGATCAACCAGCTCGTCGCCGAGGGGCATGCGCTCGCGCCCAACGGCTCTTCGCGGCGAGTGACGGTGATGTTCACCGACGTGGAGGGCTTCACTTCGATCTCGGAGTCACTGCCCATCGACGTGCTGGTGGGCATGCTGACCGAGTACTTCAACCTCGCCACCGGCGTGTTCGCACGCTACGGCGGCGTGGTCGACAAGTTCATCGGCGACGGCATCATGGTGCTCTGGGGCGCGCCCGCGGACATGAAAGACGCGGAGTACCGAGCCTGCCTCGCCGCGCTGCAGTTGCATGTGCAGATGGGCGACCTCAACAGCAAGTGGCGCGCCCAGGGCCTGCCCGAGTTCCGCACGCGCATCGGCATCCATACCGGCGTGGTGATCGCGGGGGTGCTGGGCTCGAACGACCGGTTGTCGTACACGGCGTTCGGCGACGTCATCAACGTGGCAAGCCGCATCGAGGGCATCAACAAGCAGCTGGGCACGCAGACGCTGATGTCGGAAGACACCTTCGCGGGGCTGAAAGGGCGCCTCAGCACGCGCCGCATCGAGGAACTGGTGGAGCTGCGCGGCAGGCAGACACGCATGGTGCTCTACGAACTGATGACGCCGTAGCGCCCGGCTCCAGCGCCGTTCAGCGTGGCGACGGCGTGACGCGTACCAGCATCAGGTTGGCGGTGGTACCGCTGCCCTGCGTGAGCACCGGGTACTGCGTGTCGTTGATGAACAGCAGCTGCTCGCCGCGCAGGATGCGCGCCGACACCGCGTAGCGCATGCGCGGATCGATGCGCGCGGCATCGACCTGAAGCTCGTACCCGAAGGGCACCTGCTTGCCGTTGGCCTTGATGCGCTGCTCGGCCAGCGTGACCGAAGGCGCATCCATGCGCGACACGTCCAGCAGCTGGACCACGACCTCGGCCGCGGGGTCGAGCGCGATGCGCTCGCGGTAGGCCACCGTGCCGCTCACGCGCAGCGACGAGGCAGCGGGCGAGGCGGACGTCGGTGCAGGCGCAGGCGCTGAACATGCGCTCAGCAACGAGGTGCCGGCAGCGGCGGAAATCAGGAGAAGGCTGGTGCGTCTTTTCATCCGCCCCATTATGCGGAGGCACGCTGGGCGGCAAATGCCACATACCAATCGAGGCTGCCGGGGTTCGCCATCGCCTCGCGGTTCACCACCTTCTCGATCGGCTGGCCCAGCAGCAGCTTCTTGATCGGCAGCTCCTGTTTCTTGCCCGAGAGCGTGCGCGGAATCTCGGCGACCTGGAAGATATCGTTGGGCACGAAGCGCGGCGAGAGCGAGGTCTTGATCGCGTTGTTGATCCGGTTGCGCATCGCCTCGTCGAGCGCCACGCCCGGGCGCAGCACCACGAAGAGCGGCATGTAGCTGTCGCGGCCCAGGTACTCGAGATCGACCACCATCGAGTCGAGCACTTCGGGCAGGCCTTCGACCGCGCTGTAGATCTCGCTGGTGCCCATGCGCAGGCCCTGGCGGTTGATGGTGGCGTCGCTGCGGCCGTAGATGATGCAGCCGCCGTCCTCGCCGATCTTGATCCAGTCGCCGTGGCGCCACACGCCGGGGTAGGTGTCGAAGTAGCTCGACACATAGCGCGCATTGCCCTCGTCGCCCCAGAAGTAAAGCGGCATCGACGGAATGGCTTTCGTGCAGACCAGCTCGCCCACCTCGCCGATGACCGGCTGGCCCTGCTCGTTCCAGGCCTCGACCGCGTGGCCGATTTCGCGGCACTGCATCTGGCCCGGCACCTCGGGCAGCTCGCGGTTGCCGCCGACGAAGGCGCCGCAGAAGTCGGTGCCGCCTGAGATGTTGCACCACCAGACTTCTTTCGAGCCCGCATCGAGGATCTGCTTCGAACCCCAGCGCTGCACCTCGTCGGGCAGCGGCGAACCGGTGCTGCCGAGTGCGCGCACGCGCGAGAGATCGCCGCATTCCTTGGCAACGATGCCGGCCTTCATGCAGTTGGTGAAGTAGGCGGCCCCCGCGCCGAAGAAGGTGACCTTGTGGCGTGCGACGAAGCGCCACAGCACGCCCCAGTCGGGCTTCTCCTTGCTGCCCGCCGGGTTGCCGTCGTAGATGCAGATGGTGGCGCCGAAGGCCATGCCCGACAGCTGCGAGTTCCACATCACCCAGCCGGTGGAGCTGTACCAGTGGTAGCGCTCGCCGAAGTTGTTGGCGCCGTAGCTCGCGCCCACGTCGTTGTGCAGGCCGCAGGCGTGCATCGTCAAGAGGATGCCGCCCTGCCCGTGCACGATGGGCTTGGGCAGGCCGGTGGTGCCGCTCGAGTAGACGATCCAGATCGGGTGGTCGAAAGGCAGCCACTCGGGTTCGAAGGCGGCGACCTCGGCGTCGTTGCGCGCGGTGGCTTCGGTCCAGTCGACATCGTGCGCGACGGGGCTCGCGGCGAAGGGCGTCTTCACAAGCAGCAGTTTCTGCACGCTGGGCAATTGGGCGCGCAGTTCCTGCAGGACGGCGCTGCGGTCCAGCGGCTTGCCGCCGTAGTGCACGCCGTCGACGGCGATCAGCACCTTGGGCTCGATCTGGCGGAAGCGATCCGCCACGGCGGCGGTGCCCATGTCGGGCGCGCACACGCTCCAGATCGCACCGATGCTGGAACACGCGAGAAACGCGACCATGGTCTCGGGCACGTTGGGCATGTAGGCCGCGACGCGGTCGCCTCGCTGCACGCCGAGCGACTTGAGCGTGAGCGCCACCGCGGCGACCTGGCGGCGCATCTCGGGCCATGACAGCTCGCGCACTTCACCGAGTTCGTTGTCGCTCACGATGGCGGGCATGCCGGCGGCGTGCGCGGCATCGGCATGGCGCAGCACCTCGCGTGCGTAGTTGACCTGCGCGCCCGGAAACCAGCGTGCACCGGGCATGTGCGCCTCGGCGAGCACTGCCGTATGCGGTGTCGGCGACTGCAGGCCGGCGTAGTCCCAGATGCTTTGCCAGAACGCATCGAGGTCGGTGACGGACCAGCGCCACAGCGCGTCGTAGGTGTCGAACGAAAGGCCGCGCTGGTCGCGCAGCCAGTTTTGATAGAGACGGATCTGGGGGATGTTGGGAGCGGGCATGAACCGAGCGTAGCGCTGCGAACGACCGTGCTCAATGAGGGTTGACCTCAGGGTTTGTACGCGTGTTCAACATTTTTGTACGGCCGTTCAATACGCCCCCATGAACACCCGCACCACGACCGCCAGACGCAGTGCCCCGCGGGCCGCGGCCATCACCGTCGAAGCCGGCAGGCCCGACCGCCGCCAGGCCATCCTGCTGGCCGCCGAGAAGCTGTTCGCGCAGCACGGCTACCACGCGGTGACGATCCGGCAGATCGCCGAGGAAGCCGGCGTGCCGCTCGCGCTGGTGGGCTACTACTTCGGGCCGAAGCACGATCTCTTCCACGCCATCTTCGAGCACTGGAGCCACACCATCGACGAGCGGCTCGCGCGGCTCTCGCAGGTCGACAACGATCCCGACGACGTGCACACGCTGCCGCGCATCATCGAAGCCTTCACCGCACCCGTGCTCGCATTGCGTGCAAGCGCCGAGGGCGAGTACTACGCGCTGCTGGTGGCGCGCGAGCTCTATCACGCGACCGAGGAAGCCGACCGTGTGCTGCGCGGCTACTTCGATCCACTGGCCGCCGCGTACATCGATGCGTTGCACGTGGCGCTGCCGCACGCCACGCGCGCGCAGGTCGCGTGGGGCTATCAGTTCGCGCTCGGTGCGCTGCTGCACCACCTGAACGACAGCCGCATCGAACGGCTCTCGCGCGGCGAGAACAAGCGCGCCGACCCGGCCGTGGCGCCAATGCTCGTGAACTTCATCGTCGGCGGCCTGCGCGCCGCGCTGCCGAAGCCCAAGGCCCCGCGCACACAAAAAACCCCCACCCGGAGACAGAAGACATGATGAAACGACGCACCTTGCTGTCGGCACTCGCGGCCGCTTCGGCCAGCGCGGCGCTGCCTTCGCGCGCGCAGCAGTCCCATCCGAAGATCGTGTTCGGCTACACGGCGGTGACCGATTTCGCCTCTGTCTTCGTGGCGGCCGAAGAGGGCTACTTCAAGAAGCGCGGGCTCGAGGTGGAGCTCAAGTTCATCCCGTTGAACTCCACGATCCCGGCAGCGCTGCAATCGGATTCGCTGCAGATCGGCGGCCCCACGCCCTCGGTGTTCCTGCAGGCGGTGGACGGCGGCCTCGACCTGGTGCTGGTGGCCGGCGGCGGCCTCACCTCCAAGACCATCACCGGCTTCGGCCTGGTGGCGCGCGCGGGCTCGGGCATCAAGAGCCCGCAGGATTGCGTGGGCAAGAAGATCGGCGTGCCGGGCCTGGGCGCGTTCCTGCACGTGACCTTCCGTGCATGGCTCAAGGACAGCGGCGTGGACTACCGCAAGGTCAACTTCGTCGAAGCCTCGTTCCCGCAGCACGCCGACCTTCTGCGCGGCGGCTCGGTGGATGCGGTGGTGTCGGCCGACCCGTTCATGAGCCGCATCACCGAGAGCGGCGCGGGCTATGTGGCCTCCTACTACTCGACCTTCCTGCCCGAGAACAATCAGACCATCGTGCATGCAGCCAAGCGCGAATGGGTCGCGAAGAACCCCGCAACGGCACGTGCGTTCCGCGAAGCCCTCGTCGAGTCCGGCGGCTTCATGCAGCAGGCGAAGAACGATGCGAAGGTGCGCGCGGCCATCGGCAAGTACATCAAGCTGCCGCCCGACGTGCTGGCCAAGGTGCAGGTCTCGCCGCCCGGCCCGGTCGTCACCGACAAGCAGCTCGGCTACTGGACCGGGCTCATGAAAGAGCAGGACATGCTCAAGACGAACATCGACGTTGCGAAGCTGATCGCCAAGTGATTTCCGCTCCAGCCCCGATCACCGCGCGCGCCGCGCTTTCCGTGAGCGCTGCGCGTTTGCCGACAAGTTCCACGATGCAGGCCACACCCTTCCTTCGCTTCGACGGCGTCACCATCTGCCTGGGCGGCCGCGAGATTCTTTCGCCCACCTCGTTCGACGTGGCGCGCGGCGAGTTCGTCTGCATCGTCGGCCCGAGCGGCTGCGGCAAGACCACGCTGCTGCGCGCGGCCAGCGGCCTCGTCACCGCGAGCGCCGGCGAGGTGCGGCGCAACGGCGTGACGATGACCGAGCCTTCGCGCGAAGTGGCCTTCGTGTTCCAGGACTACGGCCGCGCCCTCTTGCCGTGGCGCACGGTGGAAGGCAACGTGAGCCTCGCGCTCGAAGCGGCCGGCGTGCCCGCCGCCGAACGCGCGCCGCGCATCGCGGATGTGCTGGGCAAGGTCGGCCTTGCGAAGCATGCGCAGAAGTTTCCGGTGCAGCTCTCGGGCGGCATGCAGCAGCGCGCGCAGATCGCGCGCTGCCTTGCGCAGAAACCCGAGCTGATGATGATGGACGAGCCCTTCGGCGCGCTCGACGCGCTCACCCGCCAGAGCCTGCAGGACGAACTCGCGCGGCTGGTGCGCGACGACGGGCTCACGGTGCTGTTCGTCACGCACGACCTCGAGGAAGCCATCTACCTCGGTGACCGCGTGATCGCGCTGCAGGCCAATCCCGGCCCCGGACGGCCAAGCCTCGCGCGGATGATCGACGTGAAGATTCCGCGCCCCCGCGACCAGCTCACGACCAAGGAGCATCCGGAATACCTCCAGTTGCGGCGTGAGCTGTTCGCCTTCATCGAGCAAGGCCATGACTGAAGGCCGCCTCTTCCGCTGGCTGCGTCCGTGGGTCTTTCCCGCGGTGCTGGTCGTCGCCTTCGAGTGGTACGCGCGGCGTGCGGCGGCGCTGGGCAGCGATGCGCTCGCACCGCCGAGCGCGGCCGCCAAGGCTTTCGTCGGCGCGGCACTCGACGGCTCGCTCTGGCAAGCGACCGGCTTCACGCTCGGCACCGCGGCGCTTGGTTTGCTGATCGGCGCGGTGCTCGGCATCGCGCTGGGCCTGGTTCTCGGCCTCTCGCGCCGCGCGGCACAGCTGGGCTCCGTCTCCATCGAGGTGCTGCGGCCCGTGCCTTCGGTCGCGTTGATTCCGCTCGCGATGCTGGCCTTCGGCTTCGGCGTGCGCATGGAGCTGGCCATCGTCGCCTTCGCCACTTTCTGGCCGCTGCTGGTGCTGGTGCAGTCGGCGGTGCAGCAGATCGAGCCGCGCCTGCTCGAAGTGAGCCGCGTGCTCGGCCTCTCGGCGCGCGAGCGTGCGTTCAAGATCGTGCTGCCGGCCATCGTGCCGCGCCTGTTCGTCGCGCTGCGGCTCGGCGTGGCGGTGGCGCTGGTGGTCGCGGTCACGGTGGAGATCGCGGCCAATCCGAACGGCATGGGCTACGCGATGATGATCGCGCAGCAAAGCTTCGATCCCGCGTTGATGCTCGCATGGCTCGGCTGGATCGGCGTGGTGGGCTTTGCGGTCAACGCGGGCATGGTGCTGCTGCAGCGCACGGTCGCGCGGCGCATGGGAGCGATGCCATGAACGGCAATGACCGCGCGCCCTCGGGCCTGCACTGGCTCGGTTCGTTCGCCGTGCTGTGCGCGCTCGTCGCGCTCTGGTGGGTCGCGAGCAACGCGGGCTGGGTGAGCCGCGTGTTCCTGCCGACACCACAGGCCACGTTCGCGAGCCTGCTCGAAGGGCTCAATCTCTCCGGCGATTCAGGCAATGGCGAGCTGCTCGCCTTCACGCAGGCCACCGTCGGCCGCATGGTCGAGGGCTGGCTGCTGGCCTCGCTGTTCGGCGTGGTGCTGGGTGCGGCCATCGGCGTGTCGCCCGCGGTGCGCGCGTGGGTGCAGCCGACGCTCGAATTCATTCGCCCCTTGCCCGCATCGGCATTGCTGCCGCTCGCCATTTCGATCTTCGGGCTCAACCCCGGCATGGTGCTGTTCGTGGTCGCATTCGGCGCGATGTGGCCGGTGTTGCTGGCCACGGTGCATGGCTTCGCGGCAGTGGAGCCGCGCCTGGCGGAAGTGGCGCGTTGCCTCCAGATGTCGCGCGCCGCGTACATCTGGAAGATGGGCCTGCCGAATGCGATGCCCGACATCCTGGCAGGCATGCGTCTCGCACTGACCATCGCGCTCATCGTCGCGGTGGTGGGTGAAATGATCGCCTCGCAAAGCGGGCTGGGCCAGGCCATCCTGCTGGCTGCGCGCGCCTTCCGCGCCAGCGATCTCTTCGCCGGCATCGTGCTGCTCGGGCTCATCGGCTTCGTAAGCAATGCGCTGCTGGCCTTTGCCGAGAAGCGCCTGCTGCGCTGGCAGCAGCCCTGACCGATTGCTTCATTCACTCATTTCTTCCTTCACGCCAACACCAATATCCCCCACAAGGAGCCCCGCCATGCCACGCAAATTCGTCGACCTCTCGATCTTTCTTGAGAACGATGTGCTCTCCGATCCGCCCGCCTTCGCGCCGAAGATCCAGTACTTCACGCACGAGCAGACCTACGAGCAGATAGAGCCTTTCTTCCCCGGACTGAAGAAAGAGGACCTGCCCGACGGCGAAGGCTGGGCCGTGGAACTGGTGCAGCTGTCCACGCACAACGGCACGCACCTGGATGCGCCCTATCACTTCCACTCGACCATGGACAAGGCGCTCGGCGAGAAGAAGCCTGCCATCGCCATCCACGACGTGCCGCTCGAATGGTGCTTCCAGCCGGGTGTGAAGCTCGACTTTCGCCACTTTGCCGATGGCTACGTGGTCACGGCCGCCGACGTGGAGGCCGAACTCAAGCGCATCGGTCACACGCTGAGCCCCCTGGAGATCGTGGTGGTCAACACGCGTGCGGGCAAGCGCTACGGCAGCAACGACTACGTATCTGCCGGCGCAGGCATGGGCTATGAAGCGACGATGTACTTGCTGGAACGCGGCGTGCGCCTCACCGGCACCGACGCGTGGAGCTGGGATGCTCCGTTCGTGCACACCGCGAAGAAGTACGGCGAGACGCAGGACGCCTCGCTGATCTGGGAGGGCCACAAGGCCGGCCGCGACATCGGCTACTGCCACATCGAGAAGCTGCACAACCTGGAAGTGCTGCCGCCCACGGGCTTCTTCATCAGCTGCTTTCCGCACAAGATCCGTGGCGCGTCGGCGGGCTGGACGCGCGCGGTGGCGATCTTCGACGACGCGCTGATGGCGTCGGCCTGAACGAAGGAAAACCGCCCCCATGATCGAACTCAATCACACGCACGATGTCGACGCGCGCAGCTGGGTGGACTCGGCCAATGTCGCGGGCTGCGACTTCCCGATCCAGAACCTGCCGTATGCGGTGTTCCGACGCATCGGCAGCCCCGAGCCGTTTCGCGGCGGCGTGGCCATCGGTGACCAGGTGCTCGACCTGGCGGCGCTGGCCGCTGGCTCGCATGCCGACGGGCTCGCGCTCGACGCGGCACGTGCGGCCGCCCTGCCCGCGCTGAACGACTTCTTCGCGCTGGGTCCCTCCGCCTGGCAGGCGCTGCGCCACCTCGTCTTTTCACTGCTGCGAAGCGATGCGCCGGCCTCGACCGTGGACGACCTGCGCAAGTGCCTGGTGCCGCAAACCGACGCCGAATACACCGTGCCCGCGCGCATCGGCGACTACACCGACTTCTACACATCGATCGACCATGCGCTGAACATCACGCGCCTGTTCAATCCCGAAGGCGACGTCACGCCGAACTTCCGCTGGATTCCGACGGCCTACCACGGGCGCGTCTCGACCATCGGCGTGAGCGGGCAGCGCTTTCACCGGCCGATGGGGCAGACGATGGCGCCGGGCGCGAAGGCGCCGACGTACCACGCCTGCGCGCGGCTCGACTACGAACTCGAACTCGGCGTGTGGATCGGCGAAGGCAACGCGGCGGGCGAGCCAATTCCACTGGATCGCGCCGAAGACCACGTCTTCGGCATCTGCCTGCTCAACGACTGGTCGGCGCGCGATATCCAGTTCTGGGAAATGGCGCCACTCGGGCCCTTCCTCGCGAAGAACTTCGCGACCACCATCTCGCCGTGGATCGTGACGATGGAAGCGCTCGCGCCCTATCGCCAGGCCTGGACGCGGCCAGCCAGCGAGCCCCAGCCGCTCGATTACCTGGAGAGCAGGGCGAACCGCGAAAGCGGCGCGATCGATATCAGCCTGGAGGTCTGGCTCGAAAGCGGGAAGGCGCGCGAAGGCGGAAGCGGCCCGTCACGCCTGTCGCGCACGAGCTTCAAGCACCAGTACTGGAGCGTGGCGCAGATGGTGGCGCACCACACGATGGGCGGCTGCAAGCTGAACGCGGGCGATCTGTTCGGCAGCGGCACCATCTCGGGCCCGGGGCCTGGCGAAGCCGGCGCGATCATCGAGCTGACGCGTGCGGGGCAGAGCCCCGTGGCGCTGGCCAACGGCGAACAGCGCGGGTTCCTGGAAGACGGCGACGCGGTGCTGCTGCGCGGCTGGTGCGAGAAGCCGGGACATGCGCGCATCGGCTTCGGTGAGAGCCGCGGAACGGTGTTACCGGCCAAGGGCTGAAAGCGCGTTCGGCGCGTTCCAAAAGAAAAGGCCACCGGGGAGGTGGCCTTTTGCATGAAATGTGGAGCGGGAAAAGAGTCTCGAACTCTCGACCTCAACCTTGGCAAGGTTGCGCTCTACCAACTGAGCTATTCCCGCATTTCGAGCGTCGAATTATAGGGGTCTCGGAGCCCGATTTTTCCGAGCCCGAGAAAAAAGTGGGGTCAAGCGCCGAACACCATGGCGCGATGCATCGCCGTGCCGGCCATCACGCCATCGGCCGAGGCCAGCGTGGCGTTGTGCATCGGCATGGCCGCATCGCCCGCGGCGTACACGCCGGGCACGGTGGTCATCTTCATCGCGTCGGTGCGGATCACCGGACCGGCGGGGCCGTCGTCGAATGCGCATCCCAGCTGTTCGGCGATGGGGCTCGACGGACGCGTGCGGGGCACCATGAACAGCGCCTCGACCGCCACGATGCGGCCGTCTTCGAGGCGTATGCCCGCAAGATCCTGCCCCGCCCCCTCCAGCGCCGCGATGCGGCCGGGCTCGATCGTCACGCCGCGCGCCTGCAGCCTGGCGCGCGCCTCGTCGTCCATCGTGTTGTTGGCGTTCAGGAAAAGCGTGGTTGGTCCCCACTCTGCAATCAGCATTGCGTGGTCCGGCGGATGCGGTGCTTCGATCAGCACGCCGAGCCTCCGGCCGCTGAATTCATAGCCGTGGCAATACGGGCAGTGCAGCACGCTGGTGCCCCAGCGTTCGCGCACGCCGGCGATGCCGTCCGGAAAACCGTCCTGCACGCCGAAAGCCAACATGAGCTTGCCAGCCGACAGCTGCCGGTCGCTGTCGAGCGACGCGACGAACCCGCCCGCGCCATCGGCCTGCGCACTCACGATGCGGCCTTCGATGAAGGTGACGTTCGGATAGGCCAGCAGCTTGGCGCGCGCGTCGGCAATCATCTTCAGCGGCGGCACGCCGTCCTGCCCGAAGAAGCCGTGCGCCGCGGCGGCGAAGCGGTTGCGCGGCGCACCCGCATCGACCACACACACGTTCTTGCGTGCGCGAGCGAGCTGCATGGCAGCGGAAAGGCCGGCAAAGCTGCCGCCCACGACGAGAGCGTCATAGCGCATGTTCAATGTCCTTCTTGGTGAAGCCGCCGCCCGTCATGCGGCGATGAAAGTCCTTGGAGAGATCGGCCAGCGTGATGCTGTTGAAACGCTTGAGCAGCAAGGCCTCGGCCGCATCGAATGCATCGTCGAGCGCCGCATTCACGGCTTGCTCGACGATGCAGCCGGGGCTCTCGGTGCGGTTGCCCAGGGCCAGCAGCGCGGGTGCGCCGACGGCGTTGTGAATGTCGCCCAGCGTCACGCGCGCCAGCGAGCACGACAGCACCCAGCCGCCGCCGTGCCCCTTGGCGGAACTCACGAAGCCGGCCTGGCGCAGGCCCGCCATGAGCCGCCGCACCACGACCGGGTTGGTGTGCATCGCCGCCGCAAGCGACTCGGAGGTGATGGGTCCGTCCATTTCGGCCATGTGCAGCAACACATGGAGAACGGCCGAAAGCTTGCTGTCTCGTTTCATGCAACATTATTAGTTGCGTGAAATTGGCCCTGCCGGAAGGAGCTTGCTTTGACCCTGTCCGGAGAAAGGTTTGCGCCATGCGAAACCCATCCAATGCAAGGCGTCGCCCTAACGCACAACCCCCCATTCCCGCCGACGGACACGTCCCACAAGCGAGAGCGAACACCCCGCACATGGCGACAGGGTGCGAGGTGGTCACGGTAGCGACCGAACTGGCCCTGAGCCGGTTCTTGTCAATCCGTGACCATTCAAACGAAAGGAACAGTCACCCATGAAGCAACATCAGAACAAATCCATCTTCGTCGGCGCCTTGCTCGCAGGCCTTCTTGCCATGAGCGGCTTCGCCCAGGCACAGGGCGTCGGGGTCGGCGTGGGCGTGAACGCCGATGTGAATACATCGGGCACAGTCAAGGCCGCACCGGCGCAAGGCAGTGCAGGCGCAAGCACCGGCGCTGCGGCAGGCGCAGGCACATCGGCCAATGGCGGTGCCGGCAGCGCAGCAGGCGGCCTGGGCAACACGGTCGGTGGCGTGGTCGGCGGCGCAACGGGCGCCGTGGGCAACGCGACCAGCACGGTCGGCGGTGCCACGGGTGCCGTGGGCGGTGCGACCGGTGCGGCAACAGGCGCGGCAGGCGGCCTCACGAACACCGTGGGCGGCACGCTGAACAGCGCGACCGGTGCAGTCGGCTCAGCCGGCGGTGCGGTGAAGCCTTCGGGTGCCGGCGTGGGCGCGAAGGCCAGCGGCAAGGCCAAGGGCTCGGGCGCGGTCGACATCACGAAGTAAGCGCGCTTCGTTCGCACAGGCCCGCAGCGCTCGCGCGTTGCGGGCTTTTTCCGCGTATCAGCCGGGCGCTTCGAGCTTGAAAAGGCTCGTGACTTCCACGTCGAGCACCATCAGCTCACGCTGGTTGAACAGCCGCCAGCGCCAGCGCAGGATGCCCAGCATGGGCCGCTTCTCGGAGCGCCGCACCTCGATCACATCGGCCACGAGCCGCAGCGCATCGCCGGGCCGCACGGGGTTGGGCCAGCGCACATGCTCGAGCCCCGGCGACGCGAACGACTCCGAGCCCTTCAGTGCCGCATCGACCACGAGGCGCATCGCGATCGAGCAGGTGTGCCAGCCGCTCGCGATCAGCCCGCCGAAGGCGCTGTCGGTGGCGGCCTCCGCATCGGTGTGGAACCACTGCGGGTCGTATTCCCTCGCGAACCGGACCAGCTCGGCTTCGTTGAGCACATAAGGCCCGGCCTCGATGACCTGGCCTGCATGGAAGTCGGCGAACTTCATTCGCCGCAGCTCAGTAGGTTTCCAGGTGCAGGCGACCTTCGCGCTTGAGCGAGGCGCCGACCGTGTCCCAGTCGAG
>Ga0157370_10003511_pt1 | contig 18381 bp, 18 predicted proteins | sample C35metaG_FD_113463 | JGI IMG/M metagenome (GOLD analysis project Ga0157370, IMG submission 113463) | Corn rhizosphere microbial communities from Kellogg Biological Station, Michigan, USA - C3-5 metaG | ecosystem: Host-associated > Plants > Roots > Rhizosphere > Soil | place: USA: Michigan...
AGCAGGGTGTAGGCCGGCCATGCGGTGCGGTAGGTATCCCAGAAGCCGTTGTTGACGTATGGCTTGCCGGCGAGCACCCGCGCGCCGGTGTGCGTCGGCGTGTCCGCTCCGGTCGCTGCGGAGAACGGGCTGGCATAGCGATAGACCGGTTGCGCCGCGCTGCCGGTGTTCTCGTACGCCTCGTTCGGATACAGGAACAGTCGATAGAGATTCGAGTAGAGCGTGGTGAGTTCGTCGCGGCTGGCGCCACGCACGCTGACGATGCCGAGTTGCCGGTCCCATGCCTGCTGCGCGCGCGCGCGCACGTCGTCGAAACTTTCGTCGGGGGCGATCTCCAGCGCCAGGTTGTGTTTGGCCTGGGCCAGGCTGATCAGCGAGGTGGCGATGCGCAGGTGCACCGTCTTGTCTTTCGCGGTGTCGAAGCCGAACCAGGCGGCGACCTGATCGCGGCCCGCGCCGTGCAGGCGACCGCTCTCCGTCACCGCTCGATCGACCACGCCGTAGAAGAACAGGCGGCCGGCGCCGGCGGAAAGCCGGCTCTTCACGTCCGACCAGCCGCTGAAGCTGCGCGACGAAGGATCCAGCACGATGCTGCCGTGGTCGTTGCGATTGTCGAAGACCAGCTGCGAGCGGCCGTGCCTGAAGGTGAAGCGGAACATCGCGGCATGATCGGTGGGTGCGACCTCGGTGACGATGCCGTCGTCGAAGGCGACGCGGTACAGGTGCGCGTGCGCGACTTCATCGGCATGGCTGAAGCTCAACGCGCGCGCCGCGCGATCCAGGTCCGGCGGCCCACTCGCCACCGACGCCGGCATCAGCTGGAAGGTCTGCCGATCGCCCATCCACGGGCTCGGCTCGTGCGACAGCGCAAAGGCCTCCAGCCGCGGCCGGTTGTCCGCGCCGTTGCGCTGCTGGTACTGGTAGATCCAGTCGGAGCCGGCATCGGTCACCGGTGTCCAGAAATTGAAGCCGTGCGGCATCGCCACCGCGGGGAAGGTGTTGCCGCGCGAGAAGCGGCCGTCCGAATTGCTGCCGCGGCGGGTGTCGACGAAATCGCTGGGACGTTGACGCGTATCGGCCGGCGCGGGACCGACGCGCAAGTCATCCAGATAGCCCTGGAAACGTACTGCCGGACCGTCGTGGATCAGCAGGATGCGCTTGATCGTGCGCCCGGCGGCGACACGGCCCAGATCGACCGACAGGAAGTTCCACTGGTCCGGATACAGCGTGCGGCCCTCGCCCTGCGCATGCGCCGATATCCCGATCCGGTGCTGGTCGACGGCACCGCGGGTGGACAGATGACTGCCATCGTCGAACTGCAGATCCACCGCCACGTAGTTCGCCGGATTGCGCAGGTCGCCCGCGTTGGAGCAGGGGAAGATCAGGTAGGACAGCCGCGTGTCCGCCCGCACCGGCAGGTTCGCCGCAAAGAGAGCAACCTCCTGCCGGCCACCGGCGCCGCCGCGATAGTGCAGCGAATGCAGGCCACTGAAGCCGACGCCGGGCTTGGCGTCGAGTGCCGCCGCCGCGTTCGGGCCGCCGGCCACGTCGATGCCGAACGGTGCATTCGCCGGCGAGGTCGGTGGCGCCGGTTCGGCCGCTTCGAACGAGCGGGAGAAGATCGCTTCCGGCGTGGCGGCGGCAGGCGCGGGCAGGAACAGCCAGGCGAGTCCGCAAATCAGCGCCCATCGCCTGGCCGGATGCGGGATCACGGTATTGCCTGACTGGTGCATGGCTGCTTCCTGGCTGGTCCGGGGAAGGATACGCGCCACGCCGTGGCTTCGCTGCCGCGATCCGCTGGCACCGGGTCGGCGACTCAGCCGATCGGCGACATCCCGTCGGCCAGCGCGTTGAAGCGCGCGGCGATGTAGTCGTCGGTGTAGCTGGTCATGCCCCAGTCGCGGATGAAGCCGCAGTGGCCGCCGTAGGGCGCGAGGTCCAGCTCCACGTTCGGCGGCAGCTCCAGCGTCTCGAAACTGCCGACCGGGATCACCGGATCGTCCTTCGCGGTGAGGATGGTCGCCGGGATCTGCATCGCCTGCATCGCGTCGCCGGCTACCGAATAGCCGTCCAGATACTGCTGCAGCGACTTGAAATCGGTATGCCGCAGCACCAGCGCCTCGGTCAGGCCGCGCAGGTGCTGCTTCAATTCCGACATCTCGAAATAGCGGTGTTGCGGGAACGCCTGCTGCTTGACCAGCAGCGAGTGGCGCCACTTGCGCATGAAATAGGCCTGGTAGAACCATGGCGCGGATTCTTCCAGCGAGAACAATCCCACCGCCGGGTCGATGATCGGGCAGACGGCCAGCACGTAGGCCAGCGGAATGCCCGCGCGCGACGTCTGCATCGCCACGCGCAGGGCGAAGTTGCCGCCCAGCGAAAACCCGGCCAGCGCCATCGGCCGCATCGGCCAGCGCTGCGCGATGTCGCCCAGCGCATGCAGTACCTCGTCGATGCGGCAGGAGTGGAACAGCGCCTCGTTGAGGCCGTGGCTGTCGCCGTGGTCGCGGAAGTTGAGCCGGAAGATGTCCCAGCCGTCGGCGAGCAGCCGACTGCCGGTCTGCAGCACATAGGTGGAATCGACGCTGCCCTCCCAACCGTGGAACAGCACGGCGAGTCCGCGCGATTTCGGCGCGATGCGCTGCGCGGTATAGGCCCCGGTGAGGCGCACGCCGCCGCCGCCATCGACCACCACCGGTTCGGCGCCTTGCAGCACGGTCTTTGCCGCGCGTGGCAGCAGCAGGCGCCGGACGCCGCTGGAGGACAGCATGGTCTGCACGTGTCCACTGCGCAGCAGCCGCGGAGGCAGGAAGTCCTTTCCGCGCGGCAGATTCATGCGGCGCGATCTGCCAGCGCCGCGGCGATGCGTTCGCGCGATTGTTCGGCCATGCGCCGACGCCCCTCGGAACTGGCCGGCACCGGCGGCAGGAAATGCACTTCGGCATCCATCCGCGGCTCGCCCAGCAGGCGCAGGAAATTGCCCACGAAACTCTCGTCCTCGCGGAAGCCGGCATCCACGATCCGCCTGCCGCCGCGCGCAAAGCGCAGCGCCACCGGCTGCACCGGCACCTCGGCATCGAGCGCGGCCTGGAAGATGCGCGCATGGAATATCTTGAGCACGCCGTTGTAGCCGCTGCCGCCTTCGGGAAATACCGCCACCGAACGCCCTGCGCGCAGCCGCTCGACCATCACCTGCATCACCGCCGCCAGCGAATGGTTGCTGCCGCGGCGATGGAAGATGGTGCCCCCGCTCGCGGCCAGCCAGCCGACCAGCGGCCAGCCGGCGATCTCCGCCTTCGCCACGAAGCAGGCGGCACGCTGGCTGTGCAGCAGTTCGATATCGATCCATGAGGTGTGGTTGGCGACGAACAGCACCGGGTCGGCCAGCGGCTGGCCAACGCGCACCGCGCGCAGGCCGAAGATGCGCATCAGGCCGGTCGACCACCAGCGAACCAGCCGGTGCGCGAACGGCTCACGGCCATGGCGCATGACACGCTGTCGGTTCCAGCTCAGCACCAGCCCGGCCAGCAGAATCGCCAGCACGGCATACACCAGCAGCAGCGGCACCCGCCACAGGTAGCGCAGCGGGCGCAGCAGATCGCGTTCGGCAACGGTGGCGGTGTCGATGCTCATCAGTCAGTCAGTTTAGCGTTAGTCGACCCCGCCGCGACGATGCCGGCGCTGAACGGATCCACACCCATGCTCACCGCTCCAGCTGGGTCAGCGGCAGCGACGGCGAACGCTTCACCGTGCGCAGCACGAAGCTGGAATTGACGTCGGCCACGCCGCTCGCGTTCAGCAGGTGATCGAGCAGGAAGCGCGAGAAGTCCTCCAGGTCGGCCACGTAGACGTGCAGCAGATAGTCCATGTCGCCGGTCAGCGCATGACAGGCCACGACTTCGTCCCAGCCGTTGACGCGCTCGACGAAACCCTCGACCGCCGCGCGCTCGTGCTTGCTCAGCTGCACCCGCACGAAGGCCTGCAGGCCCAGGCCCACCGCCTGCGGATCGATCTGCGCCGCGTAGCCGGTGACGATCCGCTCGGACTCCAGCCGCTGCAGCCGGCGCAGGCAGGCCGAAGGCGACAGGCTGACCCGCTCGGCCAGCTCGGTATTGCTGATGCGCCCCTCGCCCTGAAGCACGGCGAGCATGCGCAGGTCGGTGCGGTCGAGGTTCGGCATGCGCAACAATCACTCGGTGGCTATTCGCATGGCGCAATAATAGTGCAAATCTCGGACTCGCATTTGCGACAAGACAATCTTCGTGCTCGCGATTCGCTCTAAGCTGTGCCGAGCCTCACCCCGGAGCAACGCCATGGAAAACACCACGCCCCGCAAGGTCGAGCACCAACAGACCGACCGCGGCTACGTGCCGGTGTACGCCACCGGCGTGGTCGAACAGCCCTGGGCCGGCTACAGCAAGACCGACCACGAGGTGTGGGACACCTTGTTCAAGCGCCAGCGCGAACTGCTGCCGGGGCGCGCCTGCAAGGAGTTCATGGAAGGCGTCGAACGCTTCGGCCTGGGCGACGGCGGCATCCCGAAGTTCAGCGAGCTCAACGAGGTGCTCAAGGCCGCGACGGCCTGGGAGGTCGTCGCGGTGGAAGGCCTGTTGCCGGACGAGGTGTTCTTCGACCACCTGGCCAATCGCCGTTTCCCGGTCAGCTGGTGGATCCGCAAGCCCGACCAGCTCGACTACCTGAGCGAGCCCGACCTGTTCCACGACCTGTTCGGCCACGTGCCGCTGCTGCTCAATCCGGTGTTCGCCGATTACATGCAGGCCTACGGCCGCGGCGGCATGAAGGCGTTCGCGATCGGGCCCGAGGCACTGATGAACCTGACCCGCCTGTACTGGTACACGGTGGAGTTCGGCCTGATGAACACGCCCGACGGCATGCGCATCTACGGCGCCGGCATCGTCAGCTCCAAGGGCGAGTCGATCTATTCCCTGGACTCACCCTCGCCGAACCGCATCGGCTTCGGCCTCGAGCGCGTGATGAGCACGCGCTACCGCATCGACACCTACCAGCAGACCTATTTCGTGATCGACAGCTTCGAGCAGTTGTTCGAGGCCACGCACCCCGACTTCACGCCGATCTACGCGAAGCTGCGTGAACTGCCCGCGCATGCGGCCGGTGATGTGCTGGACGGCGACCGCGTGTTCACGCGCGGTGATCGCGTGGGCTGGGCGATGAACGCGGATACCTGAGCTTCCAGCTATCTCACGTTGATGCGTTGGGGCCGGTCAATTGCCGGCCCTTTTCACGCGTTACTGCGAACAAGCGGCAGATCAGTCAAGGCATGGTAAACGGGCAGACCTAGCTCTTTGGCCTGACGCGCATCTTCATCGGCACCTTTGGAAGCACCTTCGATCCGCAATACAGCGTCGCAACAGTGCAGTAGTCGCCGCGCTACCGGGTAGAGGAATGACTCGCTGATGGCGTCGCCCAACTTTGACGAGCCAGCTTCGCGTGCCAACGGCAACGCCAGCCACTCACCGATTACCGGCACGTGGCCGCGTTGGTATACAGCAAGAGCAGTTTGCTCAAGGGTTCGCAGATTGCGTGCGATCTTTGTTTGATCGCCATCGGTGCCGCTGCGATATGGGCCAGCGATAAGTATCAGCTGTGGCTTCACGCCCCACACTCTGGTGTGACGAACAAATGCATCGCTGCGTACTGGAGCAACATGATGGTCTTTCCGTCGACGATGTCGCCGCGACGAACCATCGCCAACGCTTCTTCAAACGGTAGCTCGAGCACTTCGATGTCCTCGCCTTCGGCCTCGATGCCTCCGCCTGCACTTACTTTCGATGCCGTATCGTATTCGGCAACGAAGAAGAAAAGCTTTTCGGTGACGGATCCCGGACTCATGAACGCCTCGAAGACCTTGCGTACCTCGCCAACGCGATAGCCAGTCTCTTCCTCCACTTCAGCCCGAATTCGCCGCTCCGGGGTGGCCTGATCAAGCAGGCCGGCGGGTGCTTCGACCATCATGCCGTCGTGCCCGTTGACGAACGCCGGGAACCGGAACTGGCGGGTCAAGACCACGCGTCGCGAGTTCAGCTGGTAAAGCAACAGGGTCGCTCCGTTACCACGGTCATATGTTTCTCGCTGCTGGCGTTGCCACGATCCGTCAGCACGACGGAACTCGAACACCGTCTTCTTCAAGAGATACCAATCGTCAGACAGCACCCGACTCTCGATCACCCTGACACGTTCAGCGGTTTCGCTCATGGCACAGGATCTCTTCTGGACAAGGAGTGCCTGAAACCGTATCGTGCAATCTCGTGCAATGTCAATTATTTTCGTGCAAACGCCATGCTGACCACCCATCGCAAACAAGCCATTCTGGCCACGCTCAAGCAAGAGGGGCAGGTCATCGCCAAAGCGCTTAGCGAAACCTTCGGAGTGTCTGAAGACACCATTCGACGCGATTTGCGTGAGTTGGCAGCCGACGGGTTGCTGCAGCGGGTGCATGGGGGGGCGCTGCCCTCGTCGCCAGCTGTCGCCGACTTTTCGCAGCGGAAACACATCAGCACAACGGCAAAGTCAGCTATCGCACGTAAAGCGGCTGAATTGATCCTGCCTGGACAGGTCGCGATTCTCGACGGCGGTACCACTTGCGTTGAGCTGGCGCGACATCTTCCCATGACGCTTCAGGCCACTGTTGTTACGCACAGCCCCAGCATTGCGATTGAGCTGCTCGACCATCCAGACATTGAAGTGGTGCTGATTGGTGGTCGCCTGTTCAAACACTCGATCGTGGCCGTTGGCGCCGCCGCCATCGAAGCCATCGGGCATATTCGCGCAGATGTTTATTTCATGGGCGTAACCGGCGTGCACCCTGTTGCGGGGCTGAGCACAGGTGATTTCGAAGAGGCGTATATCAAGCGCGCCTTGGCCGCTCGCGCTGCAGAAGTCGTGGTGCTGGCCTCGTCGGAGAAGCTCAACGCTGCCTCTGCTTATGTCATCGCAGAAGCCAAGGCAGCAAATACCATCGTGGTGGAACGTGAAACGCCGGAAGCCTTGACCAAGCCACTGACAACTCTTGGAATCGATATTCTTCGGGCATAAGCTCGTCGCGCCGGTGCGCAGAAAGCGACCGATTCAGCGCGGCACCGCATCCACCCATGGCTTGATGATGCCGATCCACAACAAATAGCCCTTGCGATTCATGTGCAGGCCGTCTTCCCCGAAAAGATCAGGCTGTGGCGCGCCGTCCTTGAGCATGGGCGTAAAGACATCCAGATAAGTCACGCCCTTCTGTGTCGCGGCATACGCGTGGACCAGCGCATTCGCCTGACGGATCTCCGGCAGCAACACGGCACGCGCCACGCTCGGCTTGATCGCGATGAAGGCGATCGGCACGCCGGGGTCGACCGCACGCGCCTTGCGCACGAAGGCGGTGAAATCGTCACGTACCTGTTCCGGGCTGCTGCCTTCCTGCAGGTCGTTGTCGCCGGCATACATAACGATGGCGCGTGCGTGGTACGGCGCCACGATGCGATCGGCGAAGAAGGTGGAGTCGCTGATCACGGAACCGCCGAAGCCACGATTGATGACCTTCACTTCCGGGAAAGCCGCTGCCAGCGATTTCCAGTGCTCGATCGACGAGCTGCCGATGAACAGGATCGAACCCGGCGCCGGTGCATGTGCCCGGTCGGCGGCCTCGAACGCGGCGATGGCCAGATTCCACTGCGCATGATCGTTCTCGCGCGCCTGCGCCAGCAGCGGCAGCAACGCGAAAAGCAGGATGATCAGTCGCTTCATCGTTCCTCCTTGGGTCTCGGGGGCAAGCCCCGAGATTACTGCGGACGCGAGAGCTCCGACACCTTGAGCACCATCGCGATGCGCTGTCCGTTCCATCGATAGATCATGTGCTCGGACTGCACGCACGGCGCCACCAGGTCCGGATAGAAGACGGCCACGCATTCGCCCGCATGGCGGGCGCTGTTGTAGACGATGCCGTTGGAACCTGCCTCGCGCAGTTGTTGCGCCAGCGCCACGCTGGCGACGTAGCTGTGCGGATCCTGCGCTTCGGGCCAGCCGCCGCGCAGATCGTGCAGCTTGCCGGCAATGCTGGTGCGGTAGCAGCGCATCTCGATGTCGCAGGCCGGCTCGGCGGTGGCGGCAAGGAACTGCTGGCGGTGATACACGGTTTCCTCCACCGCGGTGGCCACGTTGTGCGCGGCGTAGAACACGCCCCAGCTGCCATCGGAGAAACGGCTGCCTTCCGGATTGAGATGGGTGAACGCGGCCATCACCGGAGTGGAACCGGACCCGCTGATGCGGCGCTCCCGCGGCACCCGTTTCAATGCTCCCGCTTCCTCGCGCAGGCGTGGGTTGGTCAAGGCCTCGATCGCGAATACCGCGTCGAGGTCGGCCGGATCGGCGATGCGGTCGTACACGCCCACGGGCGGAAAGCGGCTGGGCACGATGCGGTAGGCCTGACTCCAGCGGATGCGTTTGACGGGTGGCAAGGGGTTCGACATGTGAGGTCCAGGGAACTGGGCTCTGGTGGGAGCGACTTCAGTCGCGATGCGGTTGGTTCCCAGGCTCCGCTGGACTGGAAAGCGTCGCGGCTGAAGCCGCTCCTGCAACAGCATCGCAAGCATGCGTCTCGTCAACCGCGACGTGCGCACGGCCTGGTTCAACCGCGCTGCGCATCCAGATACTGACGCACCACATACAGGTCGGCCACGTTGCCCGACAGCATGCGCTGCAGCGCGGAGTGGCCACCGAACAACGGCGACTGGTTCGGCTTGTGCAGCCAGGCGTCCGCCTGCGCCGGATCGGGAAACAGGATCTGCAGTGCCTTCCAGATGCCGAGCAGGTAGCTGATGCGCTCGATCACGTCGCGGCCCGCCGCGCCGCCCTGCTGACGCTTCCACTTGTAGAACGTCGATTCCGGCGGATCGCCCAGCAGCTTGCGCTGGTCGGCGATGCGCAGGTTCCACTGCTCGGCCATGCTGAAGAACGCGCGCAGCGCCGGGCCGCCAAGATCGCTGGAGGGAAAGTTTTCGGACTGCGCTCGAGCCAGCATGGGGGACTTCCTGTGTGAAGTTTGAATGGATATTACTTCATATATGCATTTCTGACCAGTAGTTCGCGGTTGCCGTTTTGTTCTCGTTGCAGGGCAGCCATCGGCCCGGCGCTCAGTCGTCAAACGCCGTTGCGGTGGACACTGCCTCCCAGTCGCGCATGTCGTCCAGCATGGCTTCGGCATGGCTGCGCACGGCGTCGATCGCATCCGCGCCCAGCTGCAGCCGCAGCGGCGTCCGTTCGGATTGCAGCGCCTGTTCGATCACCGCGGCCGCCTTGTGCGGATCGCCCTGCTGGGCCCGGTGCATGTCGTGTGCGAAGGCGCGCGTGCCACCGACGGTGTCCTGGTAGGCGTCGATGATCGGCATGTGACGCATGGCGTTGCCGGCCAGTTCGGTGCGGAAGCTGCCCGGTTCGACGATGAGGACCTTGATGCCCAGCGGCGCCACTTCCCGGGCCAGCGCTTCGGACGCGCCCTCGAGCGCGAACTTGGTCGCGGAGTAGGCACTGAAACCCTCGAACGACAACTGGCCGCCGAGGCTGGAGATGTTGACGATGTTGCCCGACCGCTGCGCGCGCAACGTGGGCAGTGCCGCCTGGATCACCGCGATGGCGCCGAAGAAATTGGTTTCCATGATCGCGCGCAGTTCACTTTCCGGTGTTTCCTCCAGCGCGCCAACCACGCCGTAGCCGGCGTTGTTGATCAGCACGTCGATGCGGCCGAAGCGCGCGACCGCCGCCGCCACGGCGGTCCTGGCGTCGCCGGGCCGGTCGACGTCGAGCCGGGTGACCAGCAGGCGATCCGCCGGCTGGGTCGCAATCAGATCCTGCAGCTTGGCGATGCTGCGGACGGCGGCCACCACGTTGTGACCGCGAGCCAGGGCGTGTTCGGCAAAGGCGCGGCCGAAGCCTGACGAAGCGCCGGTGATGAACCAGGTCTGGCGGGTCGGGGTGGTCATGATCTCTCTCCGTGGAGCGCTCGGTTCGAACGCGATGAAAAGGTCGCACGACGGGATACGATGATCATCGGGTTTCAATCGCATGCCTTATTCGACAAGGTGCATGAATGGATCGCGAGCTGCTGGCGCACTTTCCCCTGGTACTGGCCGTGGCGCGGCGCGGTGGCTTCGCCGCGGCGGCAGCGGAACTGGACATGAGCCCTTCGGCGGTGAGCCACGCGGTCAAGGCGGTGGAGGATCGCCTCGGCATGCCGCTGTTCGCACGCACGACCCGCAGCGTGTCGCTGACCGAAGCAGGCAGCGCGTTCGTGGCGACGGTCGGCCCCGCGCTCGCGGATATCGGCGATGCCGTGGAGCGCATCCGTGCCGACAAGGGCAAGGTCACCGGCCTGCTCCGGCTCAACGTACCCCGCGTGGCGCTGCAGATGGCACTGACCCCGGTGATCGCGCAGATGGCGTGGCGGCATCCGGAGCTGACCGTCGAGATCACTTCCGAGGATGGCCTGGTGGATATCGTCGCGAACGGCTACGACGCCGGCGTGCGGCTCGGTGAAATGATCGCCGAGGACATGGTCGCGATCCGGCTCACGCCGCCGTTCAAGGCGATCATGGTGGCGGCGCCGGGCTATCTGGCGGCGAAGGGCGAGCCGGCATCGATCGCGCAGCTGCGCGCGCACAACTGCATCGGCTTCCGGCTGCTGGCGTCGGGCGGCGTGTACGCGTGGGAGCTGCGCGAGAACGGTGCCGATGTCAGCGCACGCGTGCATGGCACCGCGCGGGTCAGCGATCCGCTTTACGCACGCGAACTGGCGCTGGCCGGCGTCGGCATCGCCTACGTGTTCGAACCGCTGGTGCGCGTCGACATCCACGAGAAGCGGTTGCGCTGGATCATTCCGGATGCAGCGATCGAGGAGCCCGGACTGTTCCTCTACTTTCCGCGCCGCGCTTCCGGGACACCCAAGCTGCGCGCCTTCATCGACGTGGCGCGCGAGGTGCTCAGGCCGTGATCGGCCGCAACGCTGGAACGTGTCATGGCGCCGCCGGCTTCTTCGCGCAATCGCAGCCGAAATCCGGCTCGGGGCCGCCATCGGCGATGAAGTGGTCGATGCGCTTTTCCAGCACCGGCAGCGGCACCGAACCGGTCGACAGCACGGTGTCGTTGAAGTGGCGGATGTCGAATTTCGCCCCCAGCGCCTGTTCCGCCTTGCTGCGCAGCTCGCGGATCTTCAGATAGCCCAGCTCGTAGGACAGCGCCTGCCCGGGCCAGCTGATGTAGCGATCCACCTCGTTGGCGATCTCCCGATCGGACAGCGCGGTGTTGCCGGTCAGGTAATCGATTGCGCGTTGCCGCGTCCAGCCCAGGTGATGGATGCCGGTGTCCACCACCAGCCGGCAGGCACGCCACATCTGGTAGGAGAGGAAACCGAACTGCTGGTATGGCGTCTTGTAGATGCCCATCTCGTTGCCGAGGTATTCGGAGTACAGGCCCCAGCCCTCGCCGTAGGCGGAGATGTAGCCGTTGCGGCGAAACGCGGGCTGGCCGTGGCTTTCCGCCGCCAGCTCGAGCTGCAGCGCATGTCCGGGATAGGACTCGTGCAGGGTCAGCGCGGGCATGTTGTACAGCGGCCGCGATTTCAGGTCGTAGGTGTTGACCAGATAGACGTCCGGGCCGCCGCGGCCGGAGGTGTAGTACGGCGCGATGTCGGCCGGCACCGGCTCGATGGTGAAGCGCGAGCGCGGCAGATGACCGAAGAATCTGGCCATCTGGCCGTCCACTTCCTTGGCCACCCAGGCGCTCTTGTCGAGCAGTTCCTGCGGGGTCTTGGCGTAGAACTGCGGATCGTTGCGCAGGAACGCCAGGAAGGCGGGAAAGTCGCCCTTGAACCCCGAGTCCTTCATCACCTCGAGCATCTGCGCGTGGATTTTCGCCACCTGCTCCAGGCCGATCTGGTGGATCTGGTCCGGGCCGAGGTCGAGCGTGGTGTATTCGCGGATCTGCTGGCGATAGAAGGCCTTGCCATCGGGCATCGCCTCGGCGGCCAGCGTGGTGCGCGCCTGCGGCACGTACTCGTCGTGGAAGAACTTCAGCAGCCTGGCGTAGGCCGGAATCACCTCGTCGCGGATGCGTTGCAGCGCCTGGCCCTGCAGCGCCTGCGCCTGGTCGGCGGGGATCGAGTCAGGCAGGTTCTTGAACGGTGCGTAGAAACTGCTCTGGGTGGGGTCCTTCAGATCGGCCACCGCGGCAATCGACACGTCGCGCCCTTTCAGCACCTCGCGCGGCACGCTGAAGCCGCGCTTCAGGCCAAGCCGCATGTTGGCGATCTCCTGGTCGAAGTAGGCCGGAATCTGGCTCAGCCGATCCAGATACTTCCGGTAATCGCCGGCGCCGTGCAAATGATCCCCGCCCAGTTCGTAGCCGACATCCGACCAGAACGCCGAGTCGCTGTTGAACGGCATCTGCCAGGTTTCGAACTTCTGGTCGGCCAGCAGGTCGCGGATCTGCGCGTGATACACCTCGAAGTTGACCCGGTTGGCCGGCGTCAACCCGGCCACGTCGATGGCATCGAGCTGGCTCATCACGTGCTGCCAGTAGTCCAGGCGCAGCTGCTGGCTGGCCGCGCCCATATCATCCAGCCGACTGTTGTCCGGCGATGCCGCCGCCCCCGCCGCGGGGTGGCCGGTTCGCCAGGCCCATTCGGTGCTGTAGATGTGCTTGAACCGGGCATCCGCGCTGCCATCCACAGCGCCGGGCGGCGCGACCGCCGCATGGGCCAGCGACAGCAGCCCCATGGCCAGCACGCAGACGGCCAGACGGGTGATCCTCGGGGTGATGTTCACGCAGGCTCCTTGACAAGGCGGGAGAGTGCCGGGAAGGGCGCCACGTCGCATGACTGGCTGCCGCATCCGGGCGAACCCATTCAGCGTAGCGCGGTGGCGCGCGCTTGAACACGCCGCCTTTCAGCGCAGGTCGGCCTTGTCGACGCCGACGGCGCGCAGATAGGCTGCCAGGCCACGCTCGGTGACCTCGGCAAATACCTCGCCGGTGGGTGCACCGACCTCGATGCGATCGGGGCGGAAGTTGCGGAAATCCTTGCGCAACCGGCACCACGCTCCCAGCGTCCACTTGCCGCCCCAGAACGACAGGCACAGCGGCTCGATTTCGCGCGTGCTGGTCTGGCCGGACTCGTCGCGATAGTCCAGCCGAAGCACCTGGTTGCCGACGATCGCGGCATGCAGCTCGTCGATCAGGGCCGCGAAATCCTCGCGGTGCTGGTCGCGCCAGACCGGGGCGAAGATGCGCGTGGTTCCGGCCCGTTCGCGCAGGTCCGGCGGCAGCACCGCCTCGATCTTCAGCAGCGCCGCCCGCGCGCTTTCGGCCAGCCGGGTGCCGGCGAAGGCGCGCACGAAACGCGAACCGACCACCAGCGCCTCGAGTTCGTTGGCGTTGAACATCAGCGGCGGGATGTCCGAGCCCTTGCGCAACACGTAGCCGACGCCGGCCTCGCCCTCGATCGGCACGCCGGACAGTTGCAGGTCGGCGACGTCGCGATACACCGTGCGCAACGACACGCCCAGGGTCTGCGCCAGCGAACGCGCCTGCAGCGCGGTGCGCCGGCCGCGCAGGGCGTGGATGATGAGGAACAGGCGATCGGCGCGGCGCATCCGCGCATCATCGCCGGGATCGGCGATGGCGAACAGCGCCGAACGTCACGGCTCATCCCGTCATGCCGTTTGCGCGGCGACCAGTTCGGCATCCTTCGCTGCGGCACGCTGCATCGCCGGACGCGCCAGCACGCGATCGATGTACGCACGGATCACCGGCAGTTCCGGCACCAGCTTGAACATGGTGGTCCAGTTCAGCGCGGTGCCCCACAGCACGTCGGCGGCGCTGAAGGTGTCGCCCAGCAGGTACGGGCCTTTTCCCAGCTGGTCGGTGAGCGTCTTCAGCATGGTGTCGTAGTCGCCATAGCCGCAGGTCGAAGGCGCCGCCGGTTCGCGCTGCATCGACTTGTCGATCATCGCCGGCTCGAAGCACGAACCGTAGAACACCAGCCAGCGCAGGTACGGCCCGCGCAGTGGATCGCCGATCGGCGGTGCCAGCTTCGCCTCGGGATAGAGATCGGCCAGATACATGAACACCGCCGGCTGTTCGGTGATCAGCGCGTCGCCGTGGCGGATCGCCGGCACCTTGCCCATCGGGTTGATCGCCAGGTACGCCGGCTGGCGCTGCTCGCCGGCCTTGAGGTCGAGCACGTGCAGGTCGTAGTCGACGCCGAGCTCCTCGAACAGGGCGCGGGTGCCGCCGGAGCGGCTCTGCGGCGAGTGGAAGAAGGTGACGCGTGGAGTCGTGCTCATGGTGGATGCTCCCGTGGCGCGATGGATCAGTCCTGCGACTGGTGGCAGACCGCCTCGATATTGTGCCCGTCCGGGCCAATCACGAAGGCGGCGTAATAGTCGGCGTGATACTGCGGACGCAGGCCCGGCGCGCCATGGTCGTCGGCGCCGGCCAGCACGGCCGCGTGGTGGAACGCATCCACCTGGGCCCGATTGTCGGCGACGAAGGCGATGTGCAGCGGCAGCGGCGCGACCGGGCTCGCCACCAGCCAGAAATCCGCCCCCTCGCGGCCCATGCCGATGGTGTCGGGGAAGGCCTTCAATACGCCAACGCCGAGCGGGGCCAGCGCCCGGGTGAAGAAGGCCTGGCTGCGCGCAAGGTCGCTGCTAGGCAGGCTGAGGTGGTCAATGATCATGAGGTCTCCGTGGGCTGAAGCGGCCGTGGTCCGTCCCGATCACGGCTTGCCCCGCAAGTGAAAAACCATGTGCGCCAATGTCGCCGGCAGGCCGCGCCGGCGTGTTCGCCGCGCGGGTTCCTCCACGGCGGCAGGCTGGTCGGCGACGGGCAGGTCGTATTGCCCGTCCAGCCACAGGCCGCGCAGATAGAGCGGACGATACGCGGCGAGGAAGCGTTCCCGTGAGGTAGTCATCGCCATCGCCTCACGCCGGCACCGTTTCGCCGACACACCACGGCGGCAGTTGCGCGTGCTTGAACAAGCGATACCAGTCCTCGCGATCGGCCGGGCTGTACAAATCCAGCGTGTGGATCACCTCGCGCGCGAATTCGACGCTGCCCAGGTGGCTGGCACTGATCACGCCGCCGTCGCTCACCGCCAGCACCTCGGCGTCGTATTGCGAGGCACCCGCGTAGCCGGGCACCTGGCTGGCGATCTGGCCGGCCCAGTTGCCGGTGTGGCGACATTGGTCGAGCAGCCCTGCACGGGCCAGCGCCAGCACGCCGCTGTCGATGCCGGCCACCGGCGCACCGCCGGCATGCACCTGGCGGATCGCCGCCACCGCCGGCTCGCCTTCGCCGCGCTGCCACAGGTGGCCGCCGGGCACGATCAGCAGCGCCGCCCGCTTGAAGTCGAGCCAGGCCAGCGGCAAATCGGGCTGCACGTTGAGGCCGCCCATCGACGTCACCGGCGCCATCGAGAAACCCACCGTCTGCACCTGCCAGTCGCCGGGACGGCGGATCTCGCACAACGCCAGCGCCGCCTGCCAGTCGGCAAAGCCGTCGAAGACCAGGAAATAAACCGTATCGCGCATGTTGTATCCCTCCGCTATGGAGGTACAGCTTGGCTGCCTCCTGCTGCCAACGTGGTGTCAGTAATGGGGCTTTTGCTTGTCATTCCGGCGAAGGCCGGAGGAGCTTTTCAACAGCGAAGCTGGTCATCGCTTCACAACGGCAAGGCTGGTCATCCGGTCTTCGTGGCTGAAGAGCGATTCCGGCCTTCGCCGGAATGACGGTTCTTGTGGATGACGGCATTCGTGATGGCAGCACTTGCCATCCGCTGGCGCCATTCAGCCGCAGCCGGGACAATAGGCGTTCCTCCTGCCGCGGACCCGCCATGAAGCCCATCTCGCTGATCCAGTTCCTGATCGAGGAACGCCGCGCCGGCCATATCAATGCCGAGCTCTCGCTGCTGATCGAAGTGGTGGCGCGCGCCTGCAAGCGCATCGCGGTGGCCACCAACAAGGGCGCGCTCGGCGGCGTGCTGGGCATGGCCGGCGGCGAAGGCGCGCAGAGCATCAACATCCAGGGCGAGGCGCAGAAGAAGCTGGACGTGATCTCCAACGAGATCCTGCTGGAGGCGAACGCCTGGGGCGGCCATCTCGCTGCCTGCGCCTCGGAGGAAATGGAGGACCCGCAGCAGATTCCGGACGGCTATCCGAAGGGCAACCACCTGCTGCTGTTCGATCCGCTCGATGGCAGCTCCAACATCGATGTGAACATCTCCGTCGGCACGATCTTCTCGGTGCTGCGCTGCCCCGACCACGTCAGCGAGCCCAGGGCCGAGCATTTCCTGCAACCGGGCACCGAACAGCTCGCCGCCGGCTACGTGGTGTACGGCCCGGCCACCGTGCTGGTGCTGACCTTCGGCCACGGCACGCACGAGTTCACGCTGGATCGTGAAGTGGGCAGCTTCGTGCTGAGTCGGCGCGGCATCCGCATTCCCGAGCAGACCGCCGAGTTCGCCATCAACATGTCCAACCAGCGCCACTGGCAGGCACCGATGCAGCGTTACATCGGCGAACTGCTGGCCGGCAGCACCGGGCCGCGCGGCAAGGACTTCAACATGCGCTGGGTCGCCTCGATGGTGGCCGACGTGCATCGCATCGTGACCCGCGGCGGCGTGTTCTATTACCCGCTGGACGCCAAGATCGCCCGGCAGGGCGGCAAGCTGCGCATCATGTACGAGGCCAACCCGATGGCCTTCATCGTGGAACAGGCCGGCGGCGCGGCGACCACCGGCCGCCAGCGCATCCTGGAGCTGCAGCCGACCGGCCTGCACCAGCGCGTGCCGGTGTTCCTGGGCTCGAAGGACGAAGTGGACGTGGCCACCCGTTACCACCTTGAGGCGGACGGCGCGAACGCCTGACGCCGGTGCGCCGCCGAAGCCTGTGACCTGTCGCACTTGGCGCGCGGATGATGCGGTTGTAGCGTGGGAAGATCCCCGAGTCGGAGCCTCCCATGCTGAAACGCACCCTGCCTTGCGCCTCGTTGTGCCTGCTGGCACTCACGCTGGCGCCCGCCGCCCACGCCGACCCGCAGGCGGTCGATCCGCGCATCGAGCAAGTGCTGGCCCAGCTGGGCAAGGCACAGTCGATTCAGGCGGTAGCGATCTCGCCGGACGGCAGGCAGCTGGCGTGGGTGATCGAACGCGATCACAAACCGACGATCGAGGTGGCCGACGCCGATGGCAACCATGCGCATGCGGTGACGGCGGCGGCCGCGCCCGGCACCTGCGCCGAATCGGGCATCGCCTGGGCGCCGGATTCGCGCCACCTGGCCTTCATCTCCAACTGCAGGATCGACCTCACCAGCACCCAGGTGATGCAGAACGCCATTTATCTCGCCGACACCACCGGCCGCGACAAGCCCGCGCAACTGGCGCAATTGAACGGCTACGTACGCGCACTGCAGTGGACCGCCGACGGCAAATCGCTGGGCTTCCTCTACGTGGCCGGCGCCACCCGCCACGCCAGCGCGGTGGCGGCGGCCAAGCGGCCGGCCGGCGAGATCGGCGTCAGCGGGATCGAGGTGCAGCGCGTGGCCGACCTCGACCTGGCCAGCGGCAAGCTGCGCGAGCTGACGCCCGCGGACATGTACGCCTATGAATTCGACTGGTCGCCGGACGGTTCGTCGATCGCCTACACCGCGGCCAAGCCACCGGGCGACAACAACTGGTGGATCGCCAGGCTGTACGCCCAGGCGGCACAACCGGGCGCCGCGGCCACCTTGCTGGTCGACCCGGCCGACCGTGGCAACGGTTCGTTGCACGGCCTGCAGATCGCGCTGCCGCGCTGGTCGCCCGACGGCCAGCGGGTCGCCTTCATCGGCGGCCTGATGAGTGACCAGGGCGCCACCGGCGGCGACATTTACGCGGTACCGGCGAAAGGCGGCGCACCGGTCAACCTGACGCCGGGCATCCATGTCACGCCGTCGTGGCTCGACTGGACCGGGCCGCAGTCGATGCTGGTCGGCCAGATCAGCAACGGCCGGAGCCAGCTGGCGGATTACGCGGTTTCCGCCACGCGCGCGCAGCAGCGGAACGTGCACTTCACGGTCGCGGCCAGCATCGGTGACGGCAGCGCCGCGATGGCGATGTCGTCTTCGCGCGACCATCGCCGCATCGCCTACGTGCAGAGCTCGTACGCGGCCGCCGACGAAGTGCATGCCGGTGCCCTGGACAACGCCGCACCGGCCGCAGTGACCGCACTCAACGCCGGGCTCAAGCCGGCCTGGGGCAAGGCCGAGTCGGTGGAGTGGAACAACGAGGGCTTCCACGTGCAGGGCTGGCTGCTGTATCCGGCCCACTAC
>Ga0157370_10003514_pt1 | contig 18369 bp, 20 predicted proteins | sample C35metaG_FD_113463 | JGI IMG/M metagenome (GOLD analysis project Ga0157370, IMG submission 113463) | Corn rhizosphere microbial communities from Kellogg Biological Station, Michigan, USA - C3-5 metaG | ecosystem: Host-associated > Plants > Roots > Rhizosphere > Soil | place: USA: Michigan...
CCCGGCGCCAGCGCGTTCGAGCAGCTCGCCCAAGGCACGCTGACCAAGGCGACGAAACTGCCGGCCGCGCTGGGCGCCGGTGCGCTCAAGCCGATCATGGATCTGCCGCGTGCGCAGACCGCGCTCGATGCCACCTACACCGCGCTCAAGGCGGCGGTGAAAGCCGAGCAGCTGGCCGAGGCTGCCGTGATGATCGGCGCGCTCGACCCGGTCCTGGTGCGCAGCCTGCAGGCGCTGGGCGTGACGCCGTCGACCGCGCCGATCGCTGCCGGCGATGCGGCGCTCACCGCGGCGTCATCGCCCACGCTGCCAGCCGCGCTGCGCGATGCCAGCGTGGTGCTGTTCGACCAGCAGACCGGCAATCTGCTGTTCGTGGGCAAGGGCGTGGTCAGCATCGTGCGCATGGGCGAAGGCACGGACGCGGTGAACACGTACGCGGGCACCGAGACCGCCAACCTGCCGGACCTGCGCGCGCGTCTGCTTACCGGCGGCCTGCAACTGGTGAAGGGGAAACTCTGATGGCCGGTGCGAAGCTGCAACTGGAATACGACGTCAGCACCGCGCTCGCGGGACTCGACTACGTCGCCGGTCGCCTGGATAGCGACGGCCGCAAGCTGCTGCTCTCGCACATCGGCGAATACATGCTCGGCTCCACGCGCGATCGCGGTGTGCGTCAGGTCGACCCGAGCGGCCAGCGTTGGCGTGCGCTGGAGCCATCCTATGCGCGGTGGAAGCGCAAGGTGCGTCCCGGCGTGCCGATACTCAAGTTTGATTACCACATGCTCGGCGACCAACTCGCCTGGCAGCTGGACGGCGACGCGGCGGTGCTGGTGGGCACCAATGCGGTCTATGGTGCTGTCCATCAGTTCGGCAGCAAGGATCCGCATCGGCGAACGCCGGCGCGCCCGTGGCTTGGCACCAGTTCGACCGACGACGACGAAATCATCCACATCGCACGCGATCATCTGATCGCCGGCATGCCGGAATCCTGATTCGCGTTGTGCACGCCGGTGCGGCGATGTGTGGGGCACCCGCATGACCATTGCATCCATCACCCCGCGTTGGTGTCAGACAGCACTTTGCGGGCGTTCGCGGGCTGCTTCGGCGGCGTGTCGTCGGAGCGCCGAGAAAATATCCGCTGACGGTGCCGCCGCGACCTGCGCTCGCGCGCGCGAGAAAGTGATCAGCCGGAAGTTTTGAACCAGGGCCAATGACCCGCGCCGCCGTCGCGATGACGATGGCGCCATGAAGAACGCCCCCGGCCTTATCGAGATCTTCCGCGCTGGCACGCATGTCGCCGTGGACGGACGCACGTTGGAGTTCAGTGCGGCCGACATTGCACAGATCGCCAGCAGCTACGACCCCGCGCTGTCCGAGGCGCCGATGGTCGTGGGCCACCCGCAGCTCAACGCCCCAGCGTACGGCTGGGCGAAGTCGCTGCGCGCCGAGGGCGACATGCTGTACGCCGAGCCGCACCAGGTCGACGCGCAATTCGCCGCGTTGGTCAATGCCGGTCGCTACAAGAAGCGCAGCGCGTCCATCTTCCTGCCCGACACGCCCGGCAATCCGACGCCCGGCAAGATGTACTTGCGCCACATCGGTTTCCTCGGCGCGGCCGCGCCGGCCGTGACCGGCCTGCGCGATGCGCAGTTCGCCGATGGCGGCGCCGCCGTGGAGTTCGCCATGCCCGCCAGCTACCTGGGCCGCAGCATGGTCGACATCCTGCAGCGCGTACGCGACTGGTTCGTCGAGACGCAGGGCGCCGAGAAAGCCGACCAGATCATTCCGCAGTGGCAGTTGCGTTCCCTCGACGACATGTCGACGGAAGACGACGCCATTGCCGCCCCCGCTTATGCCGCGCCGGCCAATGCCGGCACCACCCTGGAGACCGATATGTCCGAGACCCAGCAGGCCGCTGATTTCGCCGCGCGCGAAGCCGGCCTCAACACCCGCCAGACCGACATCGAGGCGCGCGAGAAAGCCATCGCCGACCGCGAAACCGCCGACCGCCGCACCGCGGCCGTCAGCTTCGCCGCCCAGCTGGTCACCGACGGCAAGCTGCTGCCGCGCCACAAGGAGCCGGTGGTGGAACTGCTGATGGCGTTCGCGCCGGACAAGCCGCTGGAATTCGCCGCGGCCGATGGCACGGTCAAGAAGCCCGGCGCCGAGGTGCTGCGCGAGCTGCTGGACAGCCTGCCCAAGCAGATCAACTACGCCGAGAAATCCGGCGCCGACACGATCACCGATGCCGTGGCGTTTGCCGCGCCGGCCGGCACCATCGTCGACGCCGGCCGCGCCGAGCTCTATTCCCGCGCCAAGCAGTACCAGGCGCAGAACCCCAACGTTGACTGGCTCGCATGCGTGCGGGCGGTCGGCGGCTGATCCCAATCCAGGAGTCGACCATGTCGCAGTCCCATTCCGTCCTCGTGCTGTCGATCGTCGCCGCCGCAGCGATCACCGCCAACACCTTCATCACCGCCGGCGGTGCGGTGGCCACCGCGGCGGGCAACGCCTTCGGCGTGGCACGCAGCGACGCCGCGATCGGTGCGCTGGTGCCTACCGACGTGCTCGGCACCGCCCAGGTGACCGCCAGCGCGGCCATCGCCAAGGGCGCCTCCATCGAGGTCGCCGCCAACGGGCAGGCGGTGACCAAGAGCGCGGGCAAGACCGTCGCCATCGCCCTCGAAGCCGCGGCTGCCGCCGGCGCGGTGATCGAGGTGTACCTGATCCCGAATGCGGCCTGATTCGGCACTCATCATCCATCGTTAGGAGAGCTCCATGTCTCAGATGACTCCCGGCCAGGCGCGCGTTGTCGACCCGATCCTGTCGACGCATGCCCTCGGCTACAAGGGCGCCGGGCTGATCGCCCGCGTGTTGTTCCCGATCGCGTTTGTCGGCATGTACGGCGGCAACGTGATCGAATTCGGCAAGGAAGCGTTCCGGCTGTACAACAGCCGCCGCGCGCCGGGCAGCGCCACCAAGCGCATCCAGTTCGGCTACCAGGGCAAGCCGTACGCGATCGTGCCCAGCGCACTGGAAGCGCCGGTGCCGCGCGAGTTGATGCGCGACGCCAGTCAGGTGCCGGGCATCAACCTGGCCACCCGCGCGGTGAACACCGTGCTGCGTTCGGTGAACCTGGAGCATGAGTACAACTGCGCCCAGCTCGCCCGCACCGCCGGCAACTATGACGCCGGCCACAAGGTGGCGCTGGTCGGTACCGCGCGCTGGACCGGCAATGCCTCCGATCCCAGTGCGGACATCAACGCAGGCCGCGAAGCGATCCGCGCCAGCATCGGCGTTTACCCGAACCTGGTCGTGCTGTCGGCCCGTGCGTTCAGCGCGTGCCAGAACAACGCGAAGATCCTCGACCGGGTGAAGTACACCGGGCGCGATTCGGTGACCACCGAGATCCTGGCGCGGTTGTGGAACGTGGCTCAGGTAGTGGTGGGTGAAGCCACCGTGGCCGATGCGGCGGACGCCTTCGGCGACGTCTGGGGCAACGATGTGGTGCTCGCGTATACCAACATCAGCAGCGACCCGAACGTGGAAGAGCCGAGCTTCGGTTACACCTACGCGATCGAGGGCCACCCGCTGGTCGAGCAGCCGTACTGGGATCCGAACAGCAAGAGCTGGATCTACGGCGTCAGCTTCGACAACACGCCGGTGCTCTCAGGCATCACCGCCGGCTACCTGATCCAGGACGCGGGCGCCGCGGCCGCGTAAGCAAGAACGCCGGGGAAAGGGAACGCCGCCGTTTAACCAGGCGTGACACCCGGAGAGCACGGGAACAAATAACCCAAGCCGCGTGAGAGCAGGCGGGCGCCGGGAGAGCCCGGCGCCCGTCAACCACCGAGGACACAGACCCATGAAGTACATCGTGACCGGAAACATCAAGCGCGACGGCAAGCCGCTCAAGCTCGGCAGCATCGTGGAGTTCGACGCGGAGGACGGCGATCGCCTGGTGGCGGATGGCTACCTGTCCGGCCCGTCCGCGAGCGATCGCGCCGCGGCCGAGAAAGCGCTGGGCGATGACGACGCTGCCGCTGCCGCTGCCGCCGCCGCTGCTGCTGCCGCGAAATCCGGCGGCAAGAAGGCGACGAAGTAAACCATGTATGCGACCCTCGTCCAGCTCGCCGACGCCAAGCTCACCCGTGAGCTGGCGCAGGTGGCCACCTCCGACGACGCCCGCATCATTGACGACGCGTTGATGGAGGCGAGCCTGCGGGGCGAGGATCGCAGCAGCTGGCCGACGGACCAGGTGACCGTGGCCGACGATGCCCTGGTGCACATCACCCGCGCGATCGCGTCGGCTGACAGCGTCATCGACGGCTACCTGCGCAACCGCAAGCCGGCGCCCTATGCGGTGCCGCTGAACCCGGTGCCGAGCATCGTGTCGGTGTGGTCGCGCTGGATCGCGCGTTACCTGCTGCACAAGGACCGCGTCGGCACTCGCGAAGAAACCGACCCTGTCGTGCGCGACTACAAAGAAGCGCTGAAATTTCTGCAGCTCACCGCGGACGGCAAGTTCTCCCTGGGCGCGGATGATCCGCTGCCGCCACCGGGTGCGGGCGAGCCGCAGGTGTGTGCTCCCGAGCGCCTGTTCACGTTCGACACCCTGCAGGATTACGGCGCATGAGCGCCGCGCCGTTCGACGTCGCGCCGGTCCAGGAACGCGTGCGCGCGCTGGTGCCGACGCTGCGGTTGGTCGCCGGCGCCGCGGACTACGCGGCGGTGAAAAACCTGGCCGATTTCCCGGCGCCGTGCGCCTACGTGGTGCTGGCCGCCGAGCAGTACACCAGCGCATCTGCCGGCCACGGCCGCCCAGGCGAGCAGGTGCCGGTATCGCAGGACGGCGCGATCACGTTCGGCATCGTCGTCGCGGTGCGCAACTACCGCGAGCAGCGCGGCGCGCAAGTGAGCCAGGAATTGATCGCGGTACTGGGCGCCATCCGTGATGCGGTGCTCGGCTACGTGCCACCCGTTCCCGGCGCGCGGCCATGTCAGCTCAGTCGCGGCCGGTTGGCCGATTACGACGCCGGCGTCGCCCTGTGGGAAGACGTCTACACCACCTCGCAATCCATCGGAGTACCCGCATGAAAGTGAAGCTGCTGAAACCCCTCACGTTGCGCGGCAAGGAATACGCGATCGGCGACAAGCCCGACGTCGATGCCGAAACCGCCGCCTGGTTGGCCGAGCGCGAAGTGATCGCGCCGCTGCCCGCCACCACCACCGGCAAGGCTGCCGGCAGCAAGGAGTCCTGATCCATGTCCCTCGAAACCTATTTCTCGCTGCAGGGCGAAGTGTGGCTGGCGGACCGCGACCCGGCCACCGGCCTGGCCAAGAAAACCCGCTGGGCGTTCAACGCGCCGAAGCTTGAGATCGCACTGTCGGCCGAGACCGACGACGTCGTCGAAAGCTACAGCGGCAACCGCCTGCTGGACGACCAGCTGGACAAGGGCAAGAGCGCGAAGGTCAGCCTGACCCTGCACGGCTGGTCGCTGGCCAATCTGGCGCTCGGTCTGTACAGCAGCGTCGCCAAAATCACCGGCGGTGCGGTGGTGGATGAAGTACTGCCGACCGGCCTGGTCGCCGGCGATTTCATCCAGCTCGACAAGCGCGGCATCAGCGCCATGACGCTCAAGGATTCCACGGGCGGCGCGCCGCTGGTGCCGACCGCCGCCAACCTGTCTATCTACCGGCCGAACAGTGGCCTGGTGCAGGTGAGCGACGTGGGCGCGTTCGTGCAGCCGTTCCTCGCCAGCTACACCTATGCCGACGCGGACCTGGTCGCGATGTTCAGCCAGGTCGCGCCGCCGGAGCGTTACCTGGTGTTCGACGGCGTCAACACCAAGACCGGCAAGTCGGTCGTGGCCGAGTTGTACCGCATCAAGTTCAGCCCGCAGAGCGCGCTGGCCCTGATCAACGAAAGCCACGGCACCATCGAGCTCGAGGGCGTCTGCCTGTATGACCGCATGCGGGCCGCCGATGCCAACCTGGGCGGCTTTGGTCGCCTGGTGCAGACGGCGGCGGCGTAATGGCAAAGAAAGTCGCCAAGCCGAAGGAAGCGCCGGCGCCCGAATCTGGCGCCGGCGATCTGGCCATCCTGCACCCGGACATCACGCTGCCGCTCGCCGGCCGCACGGTCACGGTGCAGGAGTATCGCTTCGTGCCCGGCATGTCGGTGCGCCTGAAGGGCAAACCATTTGTCGATGCATTGCGCGGGCAGATCGAAAGCGGCAGTGCACTCACCGAAGACATCCTGGACGTGCTGGCTGCGCATGCGGAGCTGGTGCGCGAGCTGATCTTGGATGCGATCGCAGGTGCCGGCCAGGAACCGGCGCGGGCGGGCTGGGCCGAGTGGATCGAAGGCTTGGGCGGTGCCGACGGCGAGCAGCTGCTGCTGGTGTGGTGGAGTGTCTGCGGGCCTTTTTTTCTGCAGCAGGCGGTGCGCCGGATTGGGCAGCAGATCCAGCTGCGCGCGGATCTGGCTCGGCTCGCTGGAGCGACGTCTACGCCTGCCTCACCGCTGCCGGGCACGGCGACGCCGACCACCTCGGCGCAGACCGCACGGAGCGCCAGCTGAACCTGCTGTACGCCGCCGAGCAGCGTCGGCTCGCGGCGGCGCGAGCCGATCGCATCGAGGATATTTCCACCGCCTATGGCGGTTGCCGCAGCACCAAGGGCGCCCGCGCGCTGAAGCAATTCGTCGACGCCCTGCGCAAGACCTGACACACGCACCACCGGAGTAGGACGTGGCCGACCGCAACCTGGAAATCGCCCTGCGCATCAAGGCCGACCTGGAGTCGGCGCGCAAGCAGCTGGACGAGCTCAGCAAGTCGGTCAAGGCCACGGGCGACAATAGCCAGGCCAGCGCCGACAAGATCGCCGCCGTCGGCGAGCGCATCGGCGAGATGGAGAAAGAAGCCGCCGACGCCAACAAAACGCTGGGGCAGACCGGCAAGGTCGCGGACAGCACCGCCGGCAAGACCAACAATCTCGGCAAGGAAGTCGCGCAGCTCGCGCGCAACCTCGGCAGCGGCAATATCACCGGCGCCGCTGGCAACATCAGGAACATCGGCACCGGCGCGGGCGTGGCCGCGGAAGGTGTTGCTGGTGTCGCCGGCGCCGTCGGCGGGCTCGTCGCTGTGCTCGCGCTGTTCGCCGTGGCGGCGGTCAAAGGTTACAAGGAGGATCAGGAGCTCGCCCGGTCGATCATCGCCACCGGCAACTATGCGGGTGTCACCACCGGTCAGGTGCGCGTGATGGCCGAAACCCTCGACACGGCGGCCGGTCGATCGGACAACGCGCGCAAGGCCCTGCAGCTGCTGATCGCGTCGGGCCGGGTCTCCGAGGACAACCTGCAGCAGGCGGGGCGCGCCGCGCTGGACCTGTCCACCGTGACTGGCCAGAGCATCGAGAAGTCGGTGCAGGCGTTCGTGCGCATGCAAGACGAGCCAGTGACCGCGGTGAAGGCGCTGGATGATTCGCTGCACTTCCTGACGCTGACGCAGTACCAGCACATCAAGGCGCTGCAGGACCAGGGCGACATGGAAGGCGCCAGCGCGGCTGCACAGGAAGCGGCGTCGGTGGCGGTACACCAACGCGCGTTGGAAGTGGTGGCCAACACCGGGTTGATGGAGCGCGGCTGGAACAATCTGCGCAACAATGTCATCGCGACCTGGAACGCGATGAAGGATGTCGGGGCGACCAAGACCGCCGCTGACGACCTGGCCGCGATCAACAAGGAGCTCGACGCCTACCGCCAGCGCGTGGCCGAGATCCGCGCGCGCCGCGGTGACACGGCTCCCATCACCGATGCGGATCTTGCGCACGCCGGTGAAGTGGCGCTGTCGAGCGATCGCATCAAGCAATTGCTGTTGCAGAAGCAAGCCGCCAGCTCCGGCGCGTTGATGGAAAGCTGGATCGCCTCCACCGATGCCTCGTCGGCCAAGGCCAATGATTCGCTCAAGCGCGATAGCGACTTCTGGGACAAGGCGCTGGCCGGTGCCAAGTCTGATGCGGCCAAGCAAAAGGAAATCGCTGCGGTCAATGCGGCCGCTGCACGCGATACCAAACTGGCGCCCAACAACGCGGCCCTGTACGAACAGAACCGCCAGGATGCCCTGGCGCTGATCGAGAAAAAGTACGCCACCAAGACACGCAAGCCCGCCGATCACAGCGCCGCGATCGCGCGGGCGGCCGCGGCCGCGGTCGACCAGCAGGTGCAGTCGCTGATGCGCCTGCAGGGCGCTCTCGATCCCACCACCAAGGCGTGGGCCACCTATAACCTCGAGGTCGCCAAACAGGACAAGATCGCCGCGACCGCGAAAGCTGTACCAGGCGCGGACGTGGCCGCGATTGATGCGCGCCGCAACGCCATCGTTCTCGCTGCAGCTGCCGCGCGCGACGCGGACCTGGCCGGCATCGCGAAGAAGGATCAGGACGCTTGGGAGAAGCTAAGCGACAGCCTGCGCACGCCGACCGAGGTCAAGATCGACACCGCCGCGGCACAGATCGCCGAACTCAACCGGCTGATCGCGGCCGGTGTGGATGTCGGCGGCAAGTACAAGGACATGCTCGATCAGATCGGTCGCAACAGTGTCGTCGCGGCGCCGCAGTACCAGGGCGTCGATGCCGCGGTCAGCGGCCCGGCCGGCGAGTTGATCAAGAATGTGCAAGCCGGTCAGGCGCTGGCCGCCTGGCACGAGCAGCAGTTGGCCGCGAACCAGGCGTTCCGCGAACAGGACATCGCGAACGAGGCAGCTGCCAACGCCCGCAAGCTGGAGATCGAGAAACAGTTCGCCGAGCAGAAGTCGCAGATCGACCAGGCGCGGAACCAGTTGGCGCTATCCACGGCAGCCGCGGGCTTCGGCGCGCTGGCCGGCGCCGCCAAAGCCGCCTATGGCGAACAGAGCAAGCAGTACCGCATCGCCTTTGCGCTCCAGAAGGCGGCGGCGCTCGCGCAGTCGATCCTGGCCATCCAAACCAGCATCGCGGAGTCGAGCAAGATCGGCTTCCCCTGGAACATCGTCACGATCGCCGGCGCCGTCGCCCAGGGCATCAGCGTGCTGGCCACGATCAACAGCACCAACCTGGGCGGCTACGCCACCGGCGGCGAGATCCGCGGCCCAGGCACCGGCACCAGCGACAGCGTGCTGATGTGGGGCAGCAACGGCGAGTTCATGCAGCGCGAGGCCGCGGTGCAGTACTACGGCCTGGACTTCATGCATCGGGTCAACAACCTGGAGCTGCCGCGCTTCGCTACCGGCGGCCCGATCGGCATCGCCAACGCGCCGGCGGCGCCGATGTTCAACGCACCGCGCGCGCCGCAGATCGCCGCCAATGACGGCAACTATGCACAGTCGAACAAAATGCGCGTGTACGTGCTCCAGAACGAAGACCAGCTCGCGCAGCGCCTCGCCGAGCACCCGGCGATGGAGAAGCGCATCGTGGTTGTGGCTGGTGAAAATGGCCAGGCCATCCGGGCGGAGTGGTAGCCGTGGGCTTTGCATCCGCCCTCGATGTCGTGTGGACGGTCCCGCCTGACTGGACGAACGGCGTGCAGGAATCGCTCGGCTGGGCGACCGATATCATGCAGGCCAGCGCTACCGCGGTGACGCAACATCGCAGCCTGCGCGCCGCGCCGCGGCGCGCGCTTACCTTTGAGGTCGCCGCCCGCGCCCAAGCGCGTCGTACGGCCGACATGTTGCTCGCCGGTCACAGCGGGATCTGGCAGCTGCCGATCTGGCCGGACGTGCAATGGCTCACCGCCACTCTGAACGCCGGCGTTGACGTGGTCCCATCGGCGACGGCGGGCTTTGACTTCACCGCCGGCGGCAAGGCGCTTCTCTACGCCGGCGTCGATGCCTGGGAGATCGTATCGATCGACAGCATCGGCGCGGACTATCTAGCCCTCAGTGCTGCGACCAGCGCCACATACATCCCGGGCAGCCGCCTCTATCCGTTGCGCGCCGCCCGCGTGCGTGATGACGCCCAGGAGCGCCTGTTCAATGACAACAACAGTCGCCGGCGCTTGACGTTCGATCTTGCAGAGCCGTGCGACTGGCCGGCGCTGGCCAGCCCCATGCTGTACAGAGGCCACCTGATACTGGATGTACGGCCCAGCGAGCCGAACGATCCGACCAGCAGCTATGGCCACCTGGTGCAGACCGTCGACTACGGCACCAGCCTGCCTGTCGTGCATGATCTCCCTGGGCTGGCGCTGCGGGCCCAGCAGAGTTACTGGCAACTGCACGGCCGAGCCAGGCACACGTGGTTCCGCTCGCTGCTCTATACGCTGGACGGCCGCCGGGTGCCGATTTGGGTGCCGAGCTTTGCCGCGGACCTGCAGCCTGCCTATACCGTCGCCGGCGACAGCGCCGTGCTGAGCGTGGAGTGGGCGGCATACACGCAATTCGGTTTCAACAAGCCCAACCGCAAGGACGTACGCATCGAGCTGGATGACGGCACCGTGTTCTATCGCCGCATCAACGCGGCAACGATCGCCGGCGACACCGAGACCCTGACGCTCGACTCCGCGCTGTCCTCGAGCAGCATCGCGCCAGAGCGCGTGCGCCAGGTCTCATTCATGGCTCTCAGCACGCTGGCCAGCGACGACATGGAGCTGGACCACGCAACCGATGCCGCGGGTCTGGCCACCGCCACCACTGGGTGGCAAGCGGTGGTGCCCGATGTTTGAGACCTTCGAGCTGAGCCGCTTCCTCGGTCGTCCGGTGCGGCTGTTCGTGTTCTTGCGGCAGGGCTTGGTATGGCGTTTCTGCACGGCGCCGCAGGATCTGACCATCGGCGGCGTGACATACCTGGCCGCCCAGATCGATCGCAGCGAGATCCGGCAAACCATCGAGCGGGCCAAGGACAAGATCAACATCACGATGGCGTACCTGCGCGACCCGGCCGCGCCGGCGTACCCGTCGACGCAATCCCTGGGCGACAACTGGCACCCGTACACCCCGAGCGACACGATCCGCGTCGTCTGCCTGGCCACGCATATCGGCGACACCGATCCGCCAGTGGTCGAGTGGATGGGCATCGTGAGCCAGCCCGAGTTCACCGACGTGGAACTGACACTCACCTGCGAGCCGGGCACCGCCATCGCCCTGGCCCTGCAGCAGGGCCCCAAGTGGCAGAAGGGCTGCTGGAAGACCGTTTATTCCACCGGCCTGCGCGGCTGTGGCCTGATCCCCGGCGGCATCCCGGTACCGACCACGGTCAGCTCGGTGAGCGGTAGCGACGTGATCGTCAGTGAGTTCACCGACCCGGGCCGTGCGCTCGTGGGCGGCACGGCCCGCTGGACCACGCCGGAGGAATTCGCCGGCGAAGGTCCGGTGCCGCACAAGGCCAACATCACGGCCGTAGCCGGCACCACGATCACGCTCGACGACGTGACCGGCTTGGCAACCGACGTTGCCATCACGCTCTACAGCGTCGGCATCCAGACCGAAACCACGCTCACCGCCGTCGCCGGCCTGCAGGTCACCTCGGCGGACTTCGCCGACAGCCCGCTCACGCTCGCCGGCGGCTGGATGCAATGGACGCGCACCGACGGGATGATCGAGCGCCGCACGATCAACGCGCACGACGGCGACACCATCACGCTGCTCTATGGCGCCGCCGACCTCTCCGTCGGCCTGGACGTGATCGCCGTGCCCGGGTGCGAGCAAACCTGGGCCGCCTGCGTGGAGCGCTTCCAGGACCCGGAAAATCACTACGGCGGCGCCATCTACAAGCCCGTCAAGAGCCCGCAGGAGGACTCGATGTCATGGGGTTGATCCATCGACTTGTGCGCCGCATGGCTCACCGCGTGTATGTGTGGTCGTGGCGCGCACGCTACTGGTGGCTCGACACGCACGCCGGCGCGCAGGCGCACGTGGTGGCGTGCTGCCTCGGCGTGCTGGTGGTCGCCGCGCAGTTCGTGCACCTGAGCGTCGCCGCACTCAATCCGCAGCCGCTGCGTGAGCAGCACAGCGTGATCTGGTGGGTGGTCTACCTGATCGTGGCGCTGGTTGCCGCCGCCGTGTCGATCGCATTGCGGCCCAAGGTCGAAAACAAGCCGGCCGACCAGGTCACCGGCCAGACCACCGAGGATGGCCAATCGGTGAAACGCTATTGGGGCACGCATTGGATAGAGGACGAGTTCCTGCTCGCCTGGAAGATCACTGGTCGCGATCCGATCAAAGCCAGCGGGGGCAAGTGATGATTGTCACCACCCACCATATGCTTACGATCCGCGGCTTCACCGCTCGTGGCGGTTTCTGCCGCGTCGGCTCGCGCGCATGGGCGCGATCGCACAACCTCGACTGGCATGACTTTGTGCTGCACGGCATCGAGGAGGAGAAGCTGCTCGCCACCGACGCGTTCGGCGTCGCGCTGGTCGAATGGGCCCACAAATGCGCCGAGGCTGAGGCCGCGGAACAGGAACAGGAGCAGGCGCATGGGTAAGGGCAGCAAGCCAACCATCGGCTTCTGGTACCACGTCGCATACCACCACGGGCTGACCATCGGCCCGCTCGATGCCTTTCTCGAATACCGCGGCGGCGACAAGACGGCATGGTCGGGCGAGCTCACCAGCAGCGGCACCATCCACGTCAACGCGCCGATGCTGTGGGGCGGCGAGAAAGACCAGGGCGGCATCGTCGGCGACCTCGACGTCATGTTCGGCGAGCCCACCCAGGCGCCCAATCCGTACCTGGTCAGCGTCTTCGGCAGCCAAACCGCGGCATGGCGCGGCTTCGCGACCGTGGCCTTCAAGGGCGGGCGCTACGGCGCCATGAACCCCTACCCGCAGAAACCGAGCTACAAGTTCCGGCAGATCCTGAGCCACTGGGATGATCCCGGCTGCTGGTATCCGGAGAAGGCGCAGATTGCTTTGGTGCCAGGCACTGTGTTCGTGGACGATCTGGCTTTCCCGGCCACCGCCGCCGGCGTGGGGCCTTACGCCGGCGTGACGATCGATTCCGGCTTCACCGTGACCGATATCCTCGTGATCGAAAAGCTTCCCGGCATGACGTACCGCGCCTGGTCGCATTTCCTGACCGACGCGTCGCCGGAAGCGGCGGGCTTGCCGTGGGGCAATGAGTTCAACGTGACCAACAACACGACAGGAGTCACGACCAAATATTGGGGCAGCGGCGTGCCCGGCGGTGCCGGCATGTACGCCACGATCGATGACGCGGAGGCGGCAGCGCTGGGCAAGTACGTCCTGCTCACGGGTGGCACCTCGTACACGATCTGGTTGGAGGACACGCCGGTCAGCGACAACCGAGGCGGCATGTCGATCAAGGTCTCGAAAGGCGGACTGTTCGGCATCAACCCCGCCCACGTGCTGTATTACTCGCGCACGAATAGCGAGATGGGCCGCGAGTCCCGCGACAGCATCAACGATGCGAGCCTGCGTGCCGCGGCTGACAAGTTATATGCCGAAGGCTTCGGCATCTGCCCGGATTGGGACCCCGCCAGCGAGAGCGTCGAAGATTTCGAGAAGCGCATCTGCAAGCTCGTCGGCGGCAGCTTTACGCGTAGCCTCGAGGACGGCCAGTGGTACCTCGATCTCGCGCGCGGCGATTACGTGTTGGAGGATCTGCCGATCCTCACCGATGACGACATCCTCGACTTCAAGGAACAACCGGCCGTACTGGACAACGCGGTCAACTCGGTCAGCGTGAGCTACCGCGACCCCGAGAAGAAGGAAACCATCGTGACGCCGCCGGTTCGCGCGATGGCGCTGGTTGTGGCGTTCGGCACCATTCACCAGACCACCAGTTATCCATCCATCCCGATCGGTGACCTCGCCACCCGCATTGCCCAACGCGACATGCTGGCCAGCGCCACGCCCACGCGGGCGTTCGACCTCGCGACCATGCGCGTCGCCTGGAACTGGCGGCCGAACCAGTATTTCCGCTTGCAGGCACCGAAACGCGGCATCGCGGACATGGTGTGCATCATCGGCGACCATCAGACCGGCACCCTCAAGTCCGGCGCGATCAAGATGAAGGTTGCGCAAGACACCTACGCGCTGCCGACGACGAGCTTCGTGCAAGTCGAGCCGGGCGTGGACACGCGCCCGTCGCAGACGCCCACGGCGATCACCGCGCAGCGCGCCCTCGAGGCGCCGTATGTCGAGATCGCCGCCATGCTCTCCCGCGCGGACCTTGCGGCGCTGCCGGAAGATGTCGGCTACGCGATGGCGGTGGCCGGCGCGCCAGCGGGCGACCTTGACTACACGATGATGGTGCAGGCCAGTGGCGGCGACTACGTCGACGCAGGCCGTGGTGACTGGTGCGCTACCGCGGTGCTCAATGAAGCGGCGGGTTACACCACTACGGCGTTCACGATCGAGGCCAGCAGCGGCCTGGCCAACGTGGTCGTGGGCATGGGCGTGTTCTGGGATGACGAGATCGCCCGCGTCGACGCCATCGACATCGACGCGGGCACGGTCACACTGGCGCGAGGGTGTGCCGATACGGTGCCGGTGCCACATTCGGCAGGAAGCCAGCTGTGGTTCTACCGCACGGGGTTTGCCTACGACGCCACCGAGTTCACCGATGGCGAGTCGATCGACGTCAAGCTGCTCGGCAACACCGGCAGCCAGCAATATCCACTCGCTTCAGCTACCGCCTTGCCGGTCAGCTTTGCCGGCCGCCAGGGGCGCCCATACCCGCCCGGCAAGTTGACCATCAACACGCAGGCCTACCCGATCACGATCAGCGGCGATCTGCAGCTGGCGTGGGCCCACCGCGACCGCGTGTTGCAGGCCGACCAGCTCGTCGATACGGCGCAAGCTGACATTGGCCCCGAGGCCGGCGCCACGGCCACGCTGCGCATCTACGACGAAAACGATGCGTTGCTGCATACCGAGGCCGGCATGGTCGGCACCAGCTTCGATTACGCCACTGAGATAACGGATGCGGGCGGCACGCTTGGAGACCCTCTCTACGCGAGCGTGAGCGCTCTGCTGCACATGCAAGGAGCGAATGCCGGTACCACGTTCACAGACGAGAAGGGGACGGCCTGGACGCCTTCCGGGTCACCGACGACGAGTACGGCGAACTTCAAATGGGGCAACAGCAGCGGCAGCTTCGCGGGCACGTCGGGCTTTCTTCAGGCAGCCGACCCCACGATCGCTAACTTCGGCGCCGCCGATTTCACTGCGGAGGCCTGGGTGTACCCGAAAGCGCTCGCGGGCACGCAAAACATTGTGGGGGTGTACGGCGATGCCGACGGTCGATCCTGGATGCTGGGCATCAGTGGCACAGGTATCAGCGTGGCGTGGAGCGTCAGCGGCACCTATGAGTCAAGCAGGGACAAGGGTGCGGCCGGCATCACAATTGGGGCATGGCAACACGTGGCGATGGTGCGCTCCGGTACGAGCCTGCTGGCCTTTATTAACGGCGTGTTGGTCGCGACGTTCGCCATCGGCTCCGATGTGCTCAGTTCGACTGTCGGCAAGAAGCTGAAGATCGGCGGCAATTCCCAAAATCAATGGCTCAACGCCTACGTTCAGGATATCCGGATCACGAAGGGCGCCGCGCGCTACACCGCCAACTTCGCACCGCCGAGCAGGCAGTTCCCCGATGCGTTACCCATTGGTCGGCTCAATGGTCGCCTGCGCGTGGAGCTCGAGTCGGTGCGCGACGGACTGGCCAGCTTCCAGATGCACAACGTCGTGGTCAAGCGTTCTGGCTACGGCTTCAACTACGGCGAATTTTACGGAGGTACCTGATGAGTGCGACGACAGAATCCCGCAGTGGCCTCGCCCTCAAGTATGGCTGGGCGCTCGGCGAATCCGGCTGGAATACCGACATGGACGCGAACATCCTCGCGATCGCCAGATTCGGCGTGCACCTAAGCATCCTCGACCGCGATCTCGCCACACCGCCCGGCTCGCCGGCAGCTGGCGCTACTTACATTGTCGCCGCCAGCGCCACCGGCGCGTGGGCCGGCAAGTCCGGCCAGGTGACTCTGTGGAATGGCTCCGCGTGGATATTCGCCGCGCCGCGCATTGGGTGGATCGCCTACATCGAAGATGAAGCCAAACTCAGCGTCTACAAAGCCGGTGGCTGGAGCGCCGGCATCGCAATCTAAACGGAGCGCCGGGCTGCTGTAACAGCCCGGCCTCTCTCCACGGCACGACGTGGATCAAGCGCGGCCCCTTCCGTGATCACGGCGGGGCCAGCGTACGAACCCTCGATCTCAGAAGTGGAGACAACATGAAACGCTCGACACCCGCACCGCGGCAACGCGGTGCCAGCTCTTTGAAAACACCAGGCATCAATGGCTTCCGCTACCGCGAGCGCTTCGGCGTGATCGTGCTATGCACGGACGCCACACACCAGGAGCGCGTCTACCGCAAGCTGCTGCAGGGTGGCCACAAGCTGCGCGTGGTGACCGTATGAAGATCGCCATCCGCAATACCTGCACCGACTTCGACAGCTACCGCGCCGCGCGCGTCAAATCGCTGTTCAACTGCGAGAGCGGCGCCAACTTCGCGCTCGATGCCGAGCTGCCGATCGAGGACGGCGCCTGGTCGATCGGTGTCGTCGTCGGGCCAAGCGGCAGCGGCAAGACCAGCATCGGCCGCGCGCTATGGGGCAACCGCGCCATATGGCGGCCGCGCTGGCCGAAGGACGCGCCGGTGATCGACGCGATCGCCGGCGACGGCGACTTCGATGCGGCCACCGCGGCGCTATCTGCGGTCGGCCTCGGCAGCGTGCCGGCATGGCTGCGCCCGTACCATGCGCTCTCCAACGGCGAGCAGTTCCGCGCCAATCTGGCCCGGCTCGTCGCGGATAAGCCGCCGCGCGCGGTGGTCGACGAGTTCACGTCCGTCATCGATCGCCAGATTGCTCGCATCGGTGCACTGGCATTCGGTAAGGCTTGGCGCCGCACCGGCGGGCAGGCGGTGTTGCTGTCTTGCCATTACGACATCCTCGACTGGTTGCGGCCGGACTGGATCTTCGACACCGCCACCGGCGTCTTCGAACGCGCCGACGATCGGAGGTCGCTTCGATGCCGCCCCTCGATCGACGTCGATATCTGGGAGACCAACTGGCGCCATTGGCCGGCATTTGAGCCGCATCACTATCTGAAGCTTCCGCACATGATCGCCGCTACCAACTACGTCGCCACCGTCGACGGCCAGCTCGTCGCGCACGTCGCCTTCGGCACACGCCCCGGCCTGGTCGAGGCGCGCGCCTGCCGACTGGTGGTCATGCCGGAGTGGCAGGGCGCCGGCGTTGGCATGCGCTTCCTCAACGCCGTCTGCGAGCGCTGGTGGCAGGGCCAGAACCGTCACGGCCTGCCGCTGCGCACGCTGTTCCATACCAGCCACCCAGGTCTCGCAGCTGCGCTGCGCCGCGACCGGCGATGGACGCAGGTCAGCGCCGTACTCTATGGGGGCCACGCCGGCCGCAGCGCGGCCAGCATGCGGGCCAGCGCCGAGCGGTACGGTCGCCCGCACGGCGGCACCGGCCACGGCGGGCACTTCCGGGCCGTTCAAGGCTTCCGCTATCTCGGGGAGGTCGCCTCATGCGAGTGATGCTGGTCGGCCAACAATGGCTGGGTGCCCAGGCGCTGGTTGCGCTGCTGCGGGCCGGGCATGAGATTACGTTCGCAGCGGCACCACCGGGTGACCGTCTGTCCGAGGCCGCGATCGCCGCGGGCGTGCGCACGGCGAACCCTGGGCACCTGCTGCCGGCTGGCTGGGTGCCCGAGGGCACGGAGTTGATCGTGGCCGCCCACGCACACTGCTACATCACAGCCGGCGCCAGGCAGCGTGCGCGGCATGGCGCCATCGGATACCACCCCAGCCTCCTGCCACGCCATCGGGGCCGCGATGCGATCCGCTGGGCGATCCACATGCGCGAGGCGATCACGGGCGGGACGGTCTACTGGATGACCGACAAGGCCGACGCCGGGCCGATCATTCGCCAGGGCTGGTGCCACATCCTCCCGGCCGACGACGCCGCCGCCCTGTGGCGACGCGAGCTGGGTCCGATGGGTCTATGCCTGCTGGTCGCCGCCGTCGACGACGTGGCCGCGGGTACGGCGTCGAGGCTGCCGCAGGATGAGGCGCTGGCGACGTGGGAGCCGGCGTTCGACCGGCCGCCGCTCAAGCGACAGCGATAGAATGGCTCGATACTCTATGCGCAATTCCGTTGCAGACTGTGCAATGCCACGAACTACGCATTTATCTCACCCGACCGCTGCGGAATATCGCGACTCGCTACAGCTTCGGGCGGACCCTCTCCCCCACCCCTCTCCTAAGGGGAGAGGGGCTTTCTTGTGGCATTGTCGTCAGAACGTGCCGGCGAGCTTGAAGATCGGCAGGTACAGGGCGATCACCATGCCGCC
>Ga0157370_10003515_pt1 | contig 18364 bp, 10 predicted proteins | sample C35metaG_FD_113463 | JGI IMG/M metagenome (GOLD analysis project Ga0157370, IMG submission 113463) | Corn rhizosphere microbial communities from Kellogg Biological Station, Michigan, USA - C3-5 metaG | ecosystem: Host-associated > Plants > Roots > Rhizosphere > Soil | place: USA: Michigan...
ACGGCAAACATCTTTCCCGCTCGGAATATCCAATTTATGAAACTGAGCATTCACCATTTTTTCCAATTGGCGAATCTTATAAGATTCACGGCTGTGGCAAATTGAAATACAAATTCCGCTTTTGCCTGCGCGGGCTGTGCGGCCACTTCTGTGTGTATACACTTCAATGTCATCAGGAAGTTCAAAATTGATTACATGTGTGATTCCTTCCACGTCAATTCCTCTTGCAGCAACATCTGTGGCAATCAAAATTTGCAGATCTTTATTGCGAAAACGCTGCATCACACGATCACGTTGTTGTTGCGTAAGATCACCATGTAATGATTCGACATCGTAACCTTCTTTAGATAATTTTTCAGCAATATTCTGTGCGTCAATCCTGGTTCTTGTAAAAATAATTCCGTACATGCCGGGATTAAAATCAACCAATCTTTTCAGCGTTTCGAAACGGGAATGCGCAGGTGTAATAAAATATTGGTGATCAATATTTACGTTTGCTGTATTCTTTTTCCCGACAGTCACTTCCTGCGGATTGTGCATAAAATTTTTAGAAATAGCTCTTACTTCCGCTGGCATTGTAGCGCTGAAAAGCCAGGTACTTTCACGGTTTACCGTATTTTTTAAAACAAAATCGATGTCATCTCTAAAACCCATGTTCAACATTTCATCTGCTTCATCCAGCACAACATATTTTACTTTTTCAAGATCAATCGCTTTTCTTTCGATCATATCAATCAGCCTTCCGGGGGTTGCCACTACGATGTGAACGCCTTTTTTTAAAGCCCGGATCTGCATTACGATGGAAGCGCCACCATAGACGGGTTCGGCAATAATATTTTTTGAATACTTTTTATATTCCTGAATATCATTACAAATCTGCAAACACAATTCACGTGTTGGACAAACGATTAAAGCCTGTGGATATTTTTGAGCTGCATCTATTAATTGTAATAAAGGCAAACCAAACGCTGCTGTTTTCCCGGTTCCTGTCTGGGCCAATCCAACAAAATCAGTGGTGCCGGATAAAAGGATGGGTATTGCTTTTGCTTGTATGGGAGTAGGAGTTGTAAATCCAAGATCTGAAACCGCATTTAAGAGGTTTTCATTTAGGCCTAAGCCTTCAAATTCATTCATTAATTTTTTTTAAATTTAATCCGCAAAGGTAAACTAATTAGAAGGAATGAATTTTGGTAACTGGTTAAAGATGCGATAAATTCATAATTATTCGAGGTCGGATAGGAGTTACTTCTCAATTTTATCTTATCATCAAAATTTTATTCGCGAAATTTGCTCTTTCTCAGAGGGCGTTTTTGAATTAGTATGTCGTTCATGAAACAATTAAAATCTTTAAATAAATATTTCTGGAAGTATAAGTGGCTGTTTTTTTGGGGAATGGTTTTTACCATTCTTTCAAACTATTTCAGAATACTGGCCCCCCAGGTTACCAAGTATGTTTTAAATACAGTTGAGGTCAGCTTAAGTCACGGAAAACAGGTTGTTTCAAAAGCAGCAACTCATTACGATCCGTTGGTGACGGTGTTTTTGGATCAGCTAAGATCTGATAACGCAAGTTATAAAACCAAAATTCTTTATTCAGGAATTGTTCTTTTGGTATTGGCGCTCATCAGTGGACTTTTTTTGTTTCTGATGCGGCAGACAATTATTGTAATGAGCCGCCACATTGAATTTGACCAGAAGAATGAAATTTTCAAACATTACCAGCAATTAGATACTCATTTTTATAAAACGCACAACACCGGCGATTTGATGAGCCGTATTTCCGAAGATGTAAGTCGGGTAAGAATGTATGTAGGTCCTGCGGTTATGTATCTGATTAATCTTGCGGCAACGATTGGTTTTTCAGTTACTTATATGCTGAATGAAAATAAAGAGCTGACTTTATATGTGCTGGCGCCCTTGCCCCTTCTGGCTATCACGATTTATTACGTAAATACGATCATCAACAGGAAGGCCGATAAAATTCAGGCGTTGCTTTCGGATCTTACTACAAATGCGCAGGAATCTTATTCTGGGATCAGGGTGATCAAATCTTTTGTCCAGGAAAAAGCCATGCTGGGTTTCTTTGATAAGAATAGCGAAGATTATCGCACTCATTCGATTTCACTTGCAAAAACAGAGGCGATGTATTTTCCATTTATGGGATTGATGATCGGTTTGAGCACCTTACTTACCATCATGATTGGTGGAATTTATGTGATCAATGGATCGATCAGTATTGGTGTGATCGGTGAATTTATTATGTATGTTTTGCTGCTGACTTTTCCTGTAAGCGCCATTGGGTGGACAGCCAGCATGATCCAAAGAGCGGCAACTTCGCAAAGAAGGATCAATGAATTTCTACATACGAAGCCAACTATTCAAAATGAAAAAAATTCGAAGGAAATTATTTTGAAGGGAAATATTGAATTTAAAAATGTAGATTTTATTTATCCTCATACCGGTATTCATGCGATAAAAGATTTTTCATTGATTATTCATAAAGGAGAAAAAGTTGCCATTATTGGGAAAACGGGTTCTGGAAAATCTACGATTGCACAACTCATGTTGAGAATGTATGATCCCCAAAAGGGAAGCATTTTTTATGACGGTATTTCTATAAAACAAATTGATTTGAAAACGTTGCGTTCACAAATAAGTTATGTGCCACAGGACGTATTTTTATTCAGTGATTCGATTGAAAATAATATTGGTTTTGCTTTACAGAATCCACCAAAAGAAAAGGTGAAAAAAGCGGCTGCAAGTGCCGTTGTTGCAAGGGAAATCCATTCATTTCCTGAAAAATATGAAACACTGATCGGAGAGCGTGGGGTGACTTTAAGCGGTGGTCAAAAACAAAGAATTTCTATTGCACGTGCACTTATCAAAGAACATGAAATCACGGTTTTTGATGATTGCCTCAGTGCTGTAGATGCTAAGACTGAAAATGAAATAATCGGACATTTGTATGAATATTTACACAATAAAACTGCTGTAATCATTACTCACAGGATCTTTTCTTTATTTAGTTTTGATAAAATTATTGTTCTCGAAGATGGTGCCATTGCAGAGCAGGGAACACATCAGTCGCTTTTAGAAAAAAATGGTTTATATGCTGAAATGTACCGGCATCAACAGGAACAGGAAAGAAAATTGCAACACTGAAATTGGCAACCGTATTTATTTTGTCAATTGAAAAACAATTTTATCTTTGTCGCACATAAAAACGTTTTCAAAAAAAATAAAAAATTCAAAAAGTGGCGTACGAAAATAATGACAAAAAGATGGAAAGTGTTTACAGCCAGCGAATCAGGGCAGGTAAGCGCAGAACGTATTTCTTTGATGTAAGAGAAACCCGTGGTAACGATTATTATTTAACAATCACCGAAAGCCGTAAAAAATTTAATGAAGATGGTTATGACCGCCACAAGATTTTTTTATACAAAGAAGATTTTAATAAATTTCTGAAAGGAATGACAGAGGCGATTGATTATGTAAAAACTGACCTGATGCCTGATTTTGATTTTGACGCTTTCAATCATGAGAACTCTGAGAATTATGAAGGCAATAATTATCCACAGAAAATGGAATCAGAAAATAACACAGTAACTCCTGAATCTCATACTGAGGAAAATCCGCAAACAGAATCTTCAACTGAAGCAAACAGTAATAAAGAAGAGCCGGAAAAACAAACTCCAGAGGAACAGGCTCCAGGGGAACCTTCAAATCCTACTCAGCATGAGGAAGTAGATAAATGGTAAATAGTTTTATAAAATAATTTAGATCCTCTCATTTTTTCTGAGAGGATTTTTTTTGACCTGAAATGATTGGTGTGAGATTTTTTAACCACTATTTTTTACCGTGATTTATTTTTCGAAAAAACTTTTTCAAAAATAAATTCCTGTATTTTTATCAAAGTGTAATTTTTACACCAATTGTTTACTAAACCATTGCTATGGCATCAACACATCCTGTTCCAAAATATCGCCTCACCTTCAGGCAGATTATCAACATGAGTTTCGGGTTTTTCGGAATTCAATTTGGCTTTGCTTTGCAAAATGCCAATGTTTCGCGCATCTTTCAAACGCTTGGAGCGGAAATTGATAAGATAGGATTTTTGTGGATTGCTGCGCCACTAACGGGTTTGCTTGTGCAACCGATCATTGGTTATATGAGCGACAGGACATGGCATCGCAAATGGGGGAGAAGAAGACCATTCTTTTTTATCGGTGCCGTACTTGCGTCTCTCGCGCTTTTTTTAATGCCTCAATCAACGACGCTTTGGATGGCCGCGGTTTTGTTGTGGGTTTTGGATGCTTCCATCAATATTTCTATGGAACCTTTTCGAGCATTCGTCGGTGATAAACTCACTTCCGCACAAAGGACTACGGGCTTCGCTACACAAACTTTTTTTATTGGCCTTGGCGCGGTGATCGCTTCTTTGCTTCCGTATATTTTTACCAATGTTTTTCATATCAGCAACACTGCTCCTGAAGGACAGATCGGCGATTCTGTAAAATATTCTTTCTACATCGGAGCCGTGGTTTTCTTCCTTTCGGTGTTGTGGACGGTGATCACTTCTGATGAACTTCCTCCTGAAAATATTGAAGAATGGAAACAGGAAAAAGCGCAATCGAAAGGCTTTGTGATTGCCATCAAAGAAATTACCAAAGGAATTTTTTCAATGCCGAAGACAATGGGACAATTGGCGATCGTACAATTTTTTACATGGGTTGGTTTCTATTGTATGTGGCTTTATACAACGGCGGCGATTGCCCAAAATGCCTATGGAACTATTGACACCACTTCAAAAGCTTTCCAGGATGCCGGTGATTGGGTGGGAGTGATGTTTACAGTTTACAGTGGCATATCTGCTGTCGCTGCGTTTCTTCTTCCGCTTCTTGCAAAAAAGATTGGCAGAAAATATACCCACATGATTTGTCTGATTATCGGTGGCATTGGATTGGTTTCAATGATCTCCATTAAATCCCCGCAAATGCTTTTGGTTCCAATGATTGCCATTGGCCTTGCGTGGGCTTCCACATTAACAATGCCTTACGCGATTCTTGCCGGCGCCTTGCCTCCTGCGAAGATGGGATTTTACATGGGCGTGTTTAATTTCTTTATTGTAATTCCGCAATTGGTCGCCTCATTTGTAATGGGTTTTGTGATCAAAGATATTTTTCATGAACAGGCGATTTATGCACTCGTGATCGGTGGTATTTGTATGGCTATCGGCGGTATTATGAATTTAATTGTCGTGGATAAAGATGAGAAAATTCCTAATGTAATGAAAATGGAATTGGTCACCGAATAAGAGAATTATACAGAAGAATCAACAAATAATACTAATTCGGATTTTACGAAGAGCTTTGAATCATTAAATCAATTTTCATTTCTGTAAAAATTATTTTTCTTAAATATCGCTTATGAAAAAAATCGTCTTTTTCTTCCTGATCACTTTTTATTCCTGCTCTGATCTTTCTGCCCAAAACGCATCTTATAATTGCTATCCAACCAATTGGTGGGTTGGGATGAAATGGAATATGGTTCAGATTATGATCCATGGAAATGATATAGGTAACGGTGATGCATACACGATAAATTATCCCGGCGTAAAACTTGAAAAAGTGAATAAGGTTGACAACAAGGATTATGTCTTTCTGGATATTAATATTTCTCCTGCTGCAAAGCCGGGAACATTAGAAATAAAAGTTAAAGAAAAACAATCTTCATTCGATATTGATTTTGAATTAAGGAAAAGACGTATAGGAAACGGAACCGCTTTTGCCCAGGGTGTAACTTCAAAAGATCTTATTTATCTTATTATGCCGGATAGATTCAGCAATGGTGATACAACCAATGATCGCATTGCGGGACTGAGGGATCAAAGTCTTGATCGCGACTCAGTTTATGCCCGTCACGGTGGTGATTTGAAAGGAATTGATAATCATTTGGATTATCTCAAAAGCCTTGGCGTTACTACACTATGGCTCAATCCGGTTATTATAAATGATATGCCAAACAGGACAGAACATGGTTATGCATTTACCAACCATTATGAAATAGATCCAAGAATCGGAGGAGAGAAAGCGTATCACAAATTAATTGATGATGCCCATTCAAAAAAGATAAAAATTATCCAGGACGCCGTTTATAATCATGTTGGTAGTTTTCATTTTACTGTTCTTGATCCACCAATGAAAGATTGGTTGCATCAATGGCCAGATTACACAAACACAAATTTTAAAGACCAGGTGCTTTTTGATCCTTATGCAAGCGCAATTGAAAAAAAGAAAATGAGCGACGGATGGTTTGCCAGGTCAATGCCTGATTTAAATCAGAACAATCCTTATGTCGCTAATTTTTTAATTCAACATGCAATCTGGACGGTAGAAGAATTTGGAATTGACGGCTGGCGTATTGATACCTATGCATACAACGATCTCAATTTTATGAACCGTTGCAACAAAGCATTAATGGATGAATATCCGCACATTACGATGTTTGGAGAAACGTGGGTACATGGTGTAATTAACCAAAGTTATTTTGTTCAAAACAAGTTGAATATTCCATATAAAAGTAATCTCCAGGCGCCCGCAGATTTTCAAACACTTTGGGCAATTACAGATGCGATGACAAAGGATTTTGGCTGGACTGATGGAATCAATGAAATGTACACAACCCTTGCGCAGGATTTTGTTTATAAAAATCCGATGCGGAATGTAATATTTTTAGATAATCATGATCTGTCACGGTTTTATTCTGTCGTTGGCGAAGATGAAATGAAGTATAAATCTGCACTGGCGTGGCTTTTCACTTGTCGAGGAATTCCTGAATTGTATTATGGCGATGAAGTTGGAATGACTGGTTTTACTTCACCTAATGATGGATATGTAAGAAAAGATTTTCCGGGTGGATGGGCTTCTGACTCGTTAAATAAATTTACGGCTGCCGGAAGAACCTCAAAAGAAGAAGGCATTTGGAAATACATTGCCACGCTGGCAAATTTCAGAAAAAGCTCTTCTGCAATCACCACCGGAAGGATGATGCAATATGCTCCTGTAAAAGGCGAATATGTATTCTTTCGTTATAACAGTAAACAAACAATTATGACGGTTTTAAACACAGCAAAAGAAAAGATTAATATTGAGGTTAAGAATTATAGAGAAAGAATGAATGGTTTCACAAAAATGAAAAATGTAGTGACAGGCGAAGAAAAACCAATTGCTGATTTTTCCTTAGAACCAATGGAGAGTGGCGTTTGGGAGTTGAAACGATAATCAGTTTTTTATAAAAACCCTACAGATTGTTTAGAAGTTTAGTGAATATAACTCGTTACTTTTTTCATTAAACTTTCACAATCATCTTCCCAACATTTTTTCCGGAAAAAAGCCCTAAGAAAGCTTCCGGTAATTGATCAAATCCTTCAATAATAGTTTCCTTGTATTCCAGTTTATTTTCTTTCACCCATTGAGATAGTTGTTGAATGCCCTCACTGAAATTTGTCTGAAAATCTCCCACAATAAATCCCTGCATCAAAGCGCTTTTTGTTAAAAGGGTCGGTTGTAATCTTGGCCCGACAGGAATTTCAGTGGAATTGTATAAAGAAATTTGCCCGCATAAAACGATTCTTGCATGAAAATTAATATGAGCAATGACAGCATCGGAAATCTTTCCGCCTACATTGTCGAAAAAAATATCAACTCCATTCGGACAAGCATCTTTTACAGATTTATCCATATCAGAAGTGGTTTTATAATTGATCACCTCCTCAAAATGTAATTCATCTTTCAGCATTTTTATTTTGTCTTCATTGCCGGCAATTCCAACCACTCTGCAGGCTTTTAATTTTGCAATTTGTCCAACTACAATTCCTACAGCACCTGCTGCTGCGGATATCACGACAGTGTCAGCGGGAATTGGTTTACCAATATAAAGTAATCCGAAATATGCAGTCAATCCAGGCATTCCTAAAATTCCAAGAAAGTAAGTCTCCGGAGCAATCGTTGTATCAATTTTCTCCAATGATTTTGAATCAACTACTGCTTCTGTTGCCCATGGAATGATTCCTTTCACCACATCGCCTTTTTGAAAATTTTCGGATTCGCTTTCAATGATTTCTCCAATTCCGCCTCCATAAATCGGTGCATTTACCTGGTATGGTGGTGTGTATGATTTTACATCATTCATTTTTCCACGCATATAGGGGTCAACAGAAAAATATTTTGCTTTTATTAAAACTTCGCTGCTTTGTAAACCGGGTAGAACAAGACTTTCCGTTCTGAAATTTTCCTTTGAGGGCAAGCCTTTTGGCCTGCCTGCCAATACAATTTGTTTTACGTTCATTATTGAAAATTATACACCGGGAATCACAAGATATATGCCAGTAACAAAATGAACAAAGGAGTTAAGGTTAGAGAAAAATCTTAACTAGCCTTAACTCCTTTGTTTAATTTTTTTTAATTTAAATCATAATTGCCCATATATATTTGTTGGCATATTCTCCCCAATCTGACAGCGATTTTTTTAATGTTTCTAGTACCTCCGCATTCGTCGATTTCTTGCCTGATTTTGGAGGTGCAATATTTTTTACATTGACGCCAGTGACTTCCACTTTTGTTGCATACCATGTTGTATGCAAACGGTTAATAACGAGACCCAGTATCATTCCCGGTAAACCGTTGAAACTTTCAGGTCCGCCGGGAATCATGATTTCATCGGTATAAAAGGCAACCACAAATACAGAATCCATAATTATTGTGGTAGCTCTCCTGCAATTAAATCCGGCAATTTCCCTGAAGTCATTGGTAATCTTCCATGTTGCTTTTCTAAGACTGTCTTCAATCAAAAATGATTTTTCAAAAACATTTTTATGAGCAATACTTATTTGGGTTGAATAATTGCTGTAAACTTCATTGTCGTTTGCCGGAGAACCAAAAAATCCTGGTTTGGCATCAGACTCTCTCCCTGGCTGATAAATAGATTTGTTGCCATCAAATTCATAGTTAAAATAGTAAGATTGATATTGCGGCGTTGCTTTTTTGATCTGCTCAGCAAAACTTCCTTTCAATTCTGCCCATACGTTAGTACGTCTTTCAAATTCAATTTTCCCCTTGGAAATAAATTGCGTTTGTGCAGATAAAATTTGTGAACAACATAAACTGAATGCGATTAAAATAACTTTCATTTTTTCAAAAATTTAAAACATTGATTTTGGTGCGCCGGCTCCGCCTTTGTTATTAAAATTCCAGGTTACTGTAAGTAATCCATAACGCTGAAAAGTAAGATAATGTCTTTCTACAATTGCATTTGGCCGTATGTTTCTGTCATAGCCTTTATTTTGATTGAGGATATCATTGATACTTGCCCGTAGTGTAAGTGCATCTTTTTTCAGAAATTTCTTTTCGATGTATGCGTTCCAGACGATTACATCATTATTCTTATCAAATTGATTTAATTTTTGCCGGAAATTAAAATCAATATCAGTTCCAATCTCTAATTTCTTAACAGGATAAATGCTACCATTAAAAGAATAATCATAAGTCCAGTAATCCGTACTTGCTGCAGAGCTAATGCTTGAGTTAGATTTGGAATAAGAAGGTGTGAATGATGCATCAAAATTATATTTTTCTTCTTTGTAGTATCTTAGACCTACGCCAGTTCCCAGATTGAAACTTTTAGTAAGATTTTTCAGTCCGTTTACAAAATTTGTAGTGTGAGAAAAATTGGCATTTGGACGCACATATGCTCTGAGTTTTGTTTTTGGGATTTTAATGTAATAACCTGCATAAAGTGAGCCCGTATAATTTCCATTTACATTAATATATTGAGTGGTTCTTTTTCCTAATTGATCAATTGTATAAGTACTGCTGATGTCATTATTGGTAAAAGAAAAATAGGTGCCAACATAAATCGAACGTTCTGACAAGACTTTGTAATTATTGTAGCTTAGATTCAGGTTATTTTTAAATTCCTGTTTCAATGCAGGATTTCCTATTACAATATTTAATGGATCAATATTATTTGTTAAGGGTTGCAATTGATCAATTGTCGGTTGTTGCGTATTGCCGGTATAATTAAATCTGATGCCACTGTAAGAGCTAAATTTATAAGTAAAATTTACGCGCGGAGCCAGATTGTAATAATTATATTTCCGTGTGGTATCCTTTACAAGGTCAGTTTGTTGAAAGGCAGTATTGGCAATGTTTCCACCCAAAGAAAAATTAAATTTCTTGTCATTATACCGGTAATTAATTCCGGCGCTGTGGGTATTATAAATGTATCTGAAATCGTTACTGAGTGTATCTACCAGATCTGCATATTTTCCACTAATATCTTTGTTATAACTTAATCTTTTCTGCGTGCTGCTGTTATTGTAAAATGAGTAATTAAATTCAAGAAAAGATTTTTTCGACAACGGTTCAGTATAAGTTCCTCTTATGCCGGCTACATTGGAATTATTGCCATTTACTTTACTCTGGTCTGTTGAATCTGTTTTGAAGATCGCACCGCTTGCATCATAGAAATCAGAAAGGTTCCGCAAAATTCCATTGCTATGCGTTATATTATATCGCTCTTCCAGATTTACAGAAAGCGTTCTTCCCTTTTTTCTGAATTTCTTTCTCCATAATGCATTTGCATTTAAGGCGGAGTTGTCTCCTGTGCCGTAAGTCATTCTGTTGCTGCTATTCACTAATTTATTTTCTTCGCTCAATGCCTGTGACTGATAATCGCTGGAGTTTTGAGAAGTGCCTGTGTACCCATTTACATTTACTTTGACAGAAGAGGATGAATCTATCTGTATCTCTGATGTTCCGGCAAGAGAATGGCGTATCCTGTCAGAATGAGTATCTGATGATTCCCGATCGTAAAAAACAGAATCTTCAATTGTATTTTGAGTGTAAGTGTTTCCTGAACTATGAACGGCGAGTTTATTATACAAATAATTTCCACCCATATTGTACTTGTCATTATCCCATTTGTTGGAAAAATGTAAACCTCCTTTAATGCTTTCCGGAAGGCCTTGCCCATAATAATTCTGACTGCCCAAATCGTCGGAAGAATAAGAAGAGATCATTATTCCGCCACCTTCCATCACCTGCACGTTTTCATTTCCGAATCCATAATTCTGTGATTCACCCCAATCCAAACCTGTATTATTCGTGTTGCTGGTAATCAGGAATGCCGCTAATTTCCTTTTCGCTTTAAAAGCATTGATCATTCCTTGCACGTTATAATATTTATCCAAAGCGCCTGCAGAAAGTTTTCCAAAATATCCATGCTTGGCATTGTCTTTTAATTTCAGATTTAAAGTTTTTGTAGTGTTGCCATCATCAATTCCTGTGAATTCCGCCTGGTCACTTTTCTTATCAAACACCTGCACTTTTGAAACAGCATCGGCTCTTAAATTTCTTGTGGCGATCGTAGGATCATCACTAAAAAATTCATCGCCATCCACCAAAACCTTTTGAATCTGTTGCCCCTGTGCAGTAATCTTTCCATCTTTATCTACTTGTATTCCCGGCAATTGTTTTAGGAGATCTTCAACAGTTGCATTCGGTTTCACTTCATAGCTATCAGCATTATATTCTGTGGTATCTCCTTTCAATCGCATTGCAGCCTGCTTGATCACAATTTCCTGTAGCAGCTTTGATTTCTGTGTCAGGTAAATTGTTTTCAGATCATAATTTTCACCGGGTTTCAAATCGATACGGTCTACAAAATCTCCGTATTTTGGATAAGAGATCAGGACAACATATTTTCCTGAATCTAACCGGTCAACTTTAAAATTTCCATTTATATCGCTTCGTGAAAATTTTACCAATGTTGAATCTTTTTGCCGTAATACAGAGATGACTGCATTTACAGGAATCTCTGTACTGGAAGAATCCGTTAATTTCCCTTTGATGGCTGCACTTTGACAGAAAGCCATTTGAGGAAAGAGGTAGAGTAAGATTAAAGGAAAGATAAATTTTTGCATTAGCTTTTGGATAAATGTTATTGCAAATATGTCCTAACATTATCATTAGATTGTCATGTTGCCTCATAAAAGAATGTTAAGACGTATTTTTTAGTTATAAAAACTAAATTCCACTTCATTTTCATTTCTCTAAAAAAGGAGATGCGAAAATTGTAAATTGCAGTATGGCAAAAAAAATTCCTTATGAACAAGAAAATTTTGTAGATGCTTCCAAACCAGTTTGGAATTATTCTTTATTTAATGAAGAAGACATTTCCAATTTTCAAAACGGAACGAATTACAGTCTTTATAAAAAATTTGGTTCTCATCCGCTGACTGTATTGGATCAAAAGGGGTATTATTTTTCTGTTTGGGCGCCAAATGCTACAATGGTAAGCGTTGTAGGAGATTTTAATCAATGGAGTACCGATGAGCATCCATTGTTTGTGCGTCTTGATAAATCGGGAATCTGGGAAGGATTTATTCCGGGAATTAAAGAATACGAAAACTATAAATATTATATTGTTGGTTTTGAAGGAGCACAAATATATAAAGGCGATCCCTTTGCAAGACATTGGGAATTGCGGCCGGCTACTTCATCAAAAACAAAAGAAATTGATCACGAGTGGAATGATATAACGTGGATGCGTACACGAAAAAAGAATAATTCACTGGAAGCGCCGTGGAGTATTTATGAAGTACATCTTGCGAGTTGGATGAAACCAAATCCTTTTGATGAAGATTCATTTAATTCCTATAAACAAATTACCGGCCTGCTTGTTCCCTATGTAAAAAAAATGGGCTTCACCCATGTGGAGTTGATGCCGGTTATGGAATATCCTTATGATAGAAGCTGGGGCTACCAGGGAACCGGGTATTTTGCACCGACATCGCGGTTTGGCATACCTGAAGATTTTATGGAGATGATTGAAGCTTTTCATAATGAAAATATTGGGGTTATTCTCGATTGGGTTCCTTCACATTTTCCAAATGATGCACACGGATTGTTCATGTTTGATGGCACGCACACTTATGAATATGCCGACATGAGAAAGGGTTTTCATCCCGATTGGAATTCTTATATTTTTAATTATAAAAGGGGCGAAGTGCGTTCATTTCTCATCAGCAATGCACGCTATTGGTTTGACGAATATCATATTGACGGAATGCGTGTGGATGCTGTAAGTTCAATGCTTAGGCTTGATTATTCAAGAGAGGAAGGAGAGTGGGAGCCGAATGAATTTGGTGGCAACGGAAACATAGAAGCGATCGCCTTTATTAAGAGTTTGAATGAAATGGTTTACCGTGATTTTCCTGATGTACAAATGATAGCCGAAGAGGCTTCAGACTGGCCGGGCATAACTGGTTTTACCACTTCCGGTGGACTTGGTTTTGGAATGAAATGGATGATGGGTTGGATGCATGATACGCTTGATTATTTCAAAACAGATCCTTTATACAGAAGAGATTTTCAAAATAAATTTACGTTTAGCATGATGTATTTCTATGATGAAAATTTTATTCTTCCGTTAAGCCACGACGAGACTGTTCATGGCAAATCGCCAATGCTTTATAAAATGCCCGGCGATGATTGGCAGAAATTTGCGAACCTGCGCACTTTATATTCTTATATGTACACGCATCCGGGAGGCAAATTACTTTTCATGGGAAATGAATTTGGTCAAACATCAGAATGGAATTTCAGCACCGAACTTGATTGGAAATTATTGCAGTATGATCCGCATCAAAAATTACAGGATTGTTTGCGCGATCTGAATCAATTATATACTTCGCATCCGGCGCTTTACGAATACCAGTTTGAGCCCAAAGGTTTTGAATGGATCGATCTTGATCACAGAAATGAATGCGTAATGTCGTTTATGCGCAAAGGCAGAAGAAGGAAAGATGATTTGGTGATTGTTTTCAATATGACGCCTGTTGAAAGGTATGATTGGAAAATAAACGTGCATGGGAAAACTGAATGGACACAAATTTTTTGCAGTGATGATGCGAAATATTACGGAACAGGAAAATTTACAGGGCAGGAAATTATAACAGCAATTTTAGATAAAAAAAGCAAATCGGTTGAAATAAAACTGCACCTTCCGGCGTTAAGTGCGATAGTACTTCAGTAGTATTTTTTTAATAATTGAATCACATGAAATCCCTTGGTTTTATCTTCCCCGCAATTTTAAGTGCATCCATATCTTTTTGCCAAAACACCGACAGCGCACGGTTTTATTTTAATAAAGGCACGGAAGCAAATGCGGCGAAATTATATGCGGTTGCTTCCAGCAATTTTGACAAGGCTATTCATTTTAATTCCAATTTTACCCAGGCGTATATTGAAAACGGGAAAGTAAATCTTCAAATGAGAGTGATTGGAAAAGCCTGGCAAAACTTTTTAAAAGCGTACGAATCAGATCCCCAAAATAATGAGGTTATTAATGAATTAGCCACCCTTTCTTTTAATAACAGGCAGTTTCAAAAGGCGATTGATTTTGCACAAAAATGTGTGAACTGTAATAATTCATCGCGCATTCTTGGTATGAGTTATTACAACCTCGAAGATTATGGGAAAGCAGAAAGGTATCTGAATGATGCGATAAATAAAAACGCTCAGGATGCTGATGCCTTCTATACTTTGGGCCGAACTTATCTGGAATTGGAAAATGGAAAGAGTGCGATTGAGGCGTTTAAAAAAGCGGTTAAGTTATCTCCAAAAAGTCAATGGATGTATGAATTGGGATTAATTTGCTACAATGAAAATGATTATCAGAATGCAGTGAAATACTTTGAAACGGCGGTAGATAGCGGGTACAATAAAAGCAATGATTTTTATGAGAATTATGGATTTGCGCAAATCTATTCAGGCAATTCGAAAAGGGGAATTCAAACGTTAAATGTTGTTCTTGAACGCAAACCAAATAATAAAGAGCTGCTCAACAATATTGGTTATGCGATGTATGAAACGAAAAAATATAATGAAGCTCTTGAATATTTTACAAAAGTTTTAGAAATAAATCCAAAAGATGCAACAACATTATACATGACTGGAATGACTTATCAAAAATTAGGAAATAAAGAAAAAGGCCAGAAACTTTGTGATGAGGCAATTTCATTGGATCCGTCCCTTAAAAGATATCGGCAGAAGAATGAAATGCCGGCCGGATTATAGTTTGTAGTTGACCGTTCCTAGTCAGACGGGGAAACCATTGAAATAAAGGTTTTAGTTTCAGATAATTGACAGTTCAAATAAAAATTATTTTTTCTATCTTGCTTTAAATTTATTCATTCCCTTTCAAATCACTTCCATCCGGGTAAACAATTAAAGAACTGATCATTTTCCCTACTTCATCTACTGGATCAGATAATTCTTTTCTTTTTCTTCCGCTGTAAAATTTCTATCGTACGCTCTGTATAATTGTGACTTACTTTCACTAAACAGAAAGTATGGCAAAAAACAACGTTACTTGTTGACAATTTTGTCCGGACAAACTGCAAACTATGAACTAATTCATCATCAAAACATTCACACTCCTTTGTAAAATATTGAAAGCAATTTCTGCCATTAGATTTTCTTTATCAAGTGTGGGATTTACTTCTGTAATTTCAAAACAACAAATTTTTCTGTTCTGCATAAATTTACTTACAAGATCTTCGGCTTCTCTTTCACGCAAGCCGTTGCTGACAGGCGTTCCGGTGCCTTTGGATATGGATGAATCAAGACAATCGACATCAAAGCTTACATAAATATCGGTGCATTCATTTAAAAAACGAAGCGCCGCTCTTACTACATTTTCCGGCCCTTTTCTTCGCAGTTCGCCGGTAGTGATCACTTTCATCCCATATTTATCAATCAGATTTTTTTCTTCTTTTTCAAAATCCCGCAATGAAATAAACACAATGTCTTCCGGTAAGATCTTCGGATTTATTTTTCCAAAGTTTTTTAAATCCCTCCACTCTTTAAGTGTTTTTTCTTCGGGCTGATGCATTTTACTTTCTTTGTTGTCTTCTCCAATAGAAGCGGAAAGTGGCATCCCGTGCAAGTTTCCGGAAGGTGTTGTATATGGAGTATGTAAATCAGCGTGTGCATCTATCCAGATAACGCCGAGCCTGCTATTCGGTTTGGCAAGCTTTATTCCTGCAATGGTTCCTCCCGCAGTACTATGATCGCCACTGATCACCACTGGAAAGAAATTATTATTGATTGTATCTTTTACAGCATTGGCAACACGTTCATACATGGTTAAAACGCCACCAATTCTTTTGGCATAAGGAGAGTTGATCGGTTCAAATAATAGCCGGTTTTCTGTTTCAACTTTCTCTGAAGGAAAATGAACAAAAAAATTACTCATAAAATCAAGCGCCGCGATCTTTATAGCTTCAATGCCCAAACTTGCGCCTCGTGTACCTGCACCAATCTCACTGGGAACCTCAATTAATTTAATATTTTTCATATAACTATTTAAATGTAATCTTTCTCACTTTTATCTTTTTGCTTTAGCAAGTTAAAACTTCTATATAGCATTTCAAATAATGAAGAATTTAGAAATGTTTTCATTCTGAATAATAAATTTACTTGTTTATAACAATAAAGCATAGACGAAAAGTAAAAATTGAATTGACATTAAAATTATTACCTGTATGATGATCTTGTCTTATCAAAAAGCCAAAAGGTAAGTTTGGTGGAAAGAATGCCTAAAAAACAGTTTTTTACTCTTTATTTTCCAATCTATTCCTTCAATTATCTTTGCTTAATGGCTTATAAAAATTTAAACGAATTTATTAATGTTCTTGAAAAAGAAAATGAATTGATCCGCGTCAAAGAATACGTTGATCCGCGGCTTGAAATGGCTGAGATCACTGACAGGATCAGTAAAAGTGCGAATGGGGGAAAGGCATTGCTTTTTGAAAATACCGGTTATGATTTTCCTGTTTTAATGAATGCTTACGGAAGCGAAAAAAGAATGTGTCTTGCTCTTGGCGTAAAAGATTTAAATGATACTGCAAAAGAGATCGAAAATTTATTTCATTTACTTTCTTCACCCAAAGAAAATATCATTGAGAAATTAAAGTTGTTGCCTAGGCTGAACCAGTTTGCTAGCTGGATGCCGAAAGTGATCAGTGGGAGAGGGGAATGCCAGCAAATCATTATGCAGGAGCCGGACATTACTAAACTTCCTGTCATAACGTGTTGGCCAAAAGATGGCGGCCCGTTTGTTACGCTTCCTGTAATCCATACAAAAGATCCGAATACACATTCACGAAATGTGGGGATGTATCGCATGCAAATCTTTGGGCCGAAAATTACCGGAATGCATTGGCACAAACATAAAGTCTCAGCCAAGCATTTTAATGAATATAAAAAACTGAAAAAGCGTATGCCCGTTGCCGTTGCATTAGGTGGCGATCCTGTTTATGCTTATTCCGCGACAGCGCCCCTGCCTGAAAACGTGGATGAATATATGCTTGCAGGGTTTTTGAGAAAGAAAAAAGTAGAGCTGGTAAAATGTATTTCTCAACCCGATGTCGAAGTTCCGGCTGACGCAGATTTTATTATTGAAGGTTATGTTGATCCTGAAGATGAGTTGCTTTGGGAGGGCCCTTTTGGGGATCACACCGGTTATTATTCTTTGCCTGATTGGTATCCGAAATTTCATATCACTGCCATAACTCATAAAAAGAATGCAGTCTATCCCGCAACAATTGTTGGGATTCCACCACAGGAAGACGCCTGGCTCGGCAAAGCTACTGAAAGGATTTTTTTAGCGCCAATAAAAATGACTTTGGTTCCTGAAATAGTAGATATGGAAATGCCTGTTGAAGGTGTTTTTCATAATCTGGTGATTGCCAAGATTCAAAAAGATTATGCCGGCCAGGCACAAAAAGTAATGAATGCGATGTGGGGCGCCGGGCAAATGATGTTCAATAAAATTTTAGTCGTTGTTTCTCCCAAACCTTTTGCTGATGCACAATTAAATGAATTGCCATTAAACGATTATTTAAATCTTGCAAAAGAAGTTTTTAAAAATCTGAACCCATCTACTGATATTTATTTTTCTCAGGGGCCAATGGATGTGCTGGATCATAGTTGCAGCAAAATGGGTTTCGGTGGAAAAATGTGCATTGATGGAACGTTTAAATTTGATGAAGAAAAAGATGGACTATTTTCGTCTGTGTTTCTCCGTTATGCAGCCAATTCTACCGATGAATTAAAAAATATTTTCCCTGAAATAAAAGCGATCAATTCTTCTTTAATAGAAAAAGAAATTCCGTGCCTCCTCATTTCTGTTCAGAAAAATAAAAAGGATCACATCAGTGAATTGCATGCTGCGATTTGTGAAATGAGAATTATCGAAGGAATCAAAATGATCCTTTATGTAGAACATACCGTTGATGTAA
>Ga0157370_10003517_pt1 | contig 18362 bp, 18 predicted proteins | sample C35metaG_FD_113463 | JGI IMG/M metagenome (GOLD analysis project Ga0157370, IMG submission 113463) | Corn rhizosphere microbial communities from Kellogg Biological Station, Michigan, USA - C3-5 metaG | ecosystem: Host-associated > Plants > Roots > Rhizosphere > Soil | place: USA: Michigan...
AGCTATGCCTTTCCGGTGGATGCTCTTGTTCACTCCCTCAAATACCAGGGAAATCTCACCATGGCACCTGTCCTGGCCGATTTATTGACAGCAAGGATGGGCGCTGCTGCGTTACCGGATTTCATCGTACCCATGCCGCTGCATTCCGCAAGATTACGAGAAAGGGGTTTCAATCAGGCGCTTGAAATCGCCCGGCGCGTGTCAAGGAAAACGGGTGTCGCACTACTGCCAGCGGCGTGCAAGCGTATCAAGAACACGCCCTCCCAGACCGGGCTGCCCTGGAAAGAGCGCGAGGAAAATATTAATGGCGCATTCACCTGCAAAGCTGATCTCGCAGGCAGACGAATCGCGATACTCGATGATGTGATGACTACCGGTGCAACCCTGAACGAATTGGCGAAGGTACTGCGGAAAAGCGGCGCTACTTGCGTGAGTGGATGGGTAGTCGCCAGAACGCTGCCTTACAATTGAACCTGAATCCGGTAGTTGACCGCTCATTTGTCAATTTAGCGCCATGATCCACAACAATTTTGGGGGATCACTTGACCTTCATCTTTTGGGTGAGCTCGCTACAGGACAGATTGCACGATTTTTGTGGCGCATGGCTGTGTTGCAACTCCTTGGAATGGGGCGCCCCGGAGCGTCGCACGAGGGACCCCGCGAAGCGGGGATCGAGCAGCGCAGGGGATGCCGCGACCGCGTTTCATGGCGCCCGCATCCCGCTGCGGGGTCGCACCTTCCTGCGGAAGGCACTGCTCCTCCCTTCGCGGTCGCATTATTCCGCGTCGTTGCGCCTTGCCCTGCACCCCAAAAACCACACACTCTACTCCGTCCAACGGCCGGATTTAGGTTGAAAAACTCAGGGTAACCGATCAGCTTATGCTCGATGTCATTCTATTCCAGCCTGAAATACCGCCTAACACCGGTAATATCATACGGCTATGTGCCAATACGGGTGCAAAACTTCATCTCGTCAAGCCGCTGGGCTTTATCCTGGAAGACAAGCAATTGCTGCGGGCCGGACTGGATTATCATGAATTTGCCAGCATAATGATCCATGAGAGCTGGAGGGAATGCACCGGGCATCTGCAAGGACACCGTTTTTTTGCCGTTTCCACCAAGGGGAAACAGCGCTACGACTTGACTGCATATGCCAACGGGGATGCTTTCATATTTGGTGCTGAAAGTCGTGGGCTACCGGCCGAGATCCTGGAGAGTTTTCCCGAACAACGCAGGATCCGTGTACCCATGGTGGCCGGCAGCCGCAGCCTCAATTTGTCGAATACGGTAGCGGTAGTGATCTATGAAGCGTGGCGGCAGACAGGCTTCATGAAAGGCACATGATTTTTACGATGAAACGAGCTTTCTTCCTAGCCCGGATGTTTCATAAATTCGCGTGGTGACTGCGCAGGATTTTGTTTTGTAGGGGGATTTTGTGAGAGAGTGGCGTAGTTACTCATACGCCCGACTGAGCAAAATTCCCCTACAAAACAAAAGTCCAGCAAGGACGCGCGTCAATTTATGAAACATTCGGGCTAATAGCTTTCTGTCTTCGGTTCGCGGTTAAGCAGCGCTTCCACGGCTATTCTGGCCGGCACGCCATCGTGGAGTATGCTGCATATTGCCTGCGTAATCGGCATTTCAATTTTCAGTTCCCGGCTTAGCCGCAACACCTCCCGGGCCGTATGGACTCCTTCCGCGGTATGTCCAAGCTCCCCCAGAATATCCGACAGCGAACGACCTGCCGCCAACATTAACCCTACCCGCCGGTTGCGTGACAAGTCACCGGTACAGGTTAGCATCAAGTCGCCGACTCCCGTCAACCCCATGAAGGTTTCCATACAGCCACCGAGTTTCAGCCCCAGCCGGGTAATTTCCGCCAACCCTCGCGTAATCAGGGCTGCGCGGGCATTGTGACCAAACCCCATGCCGTCGGAAATGCCTGCGGCAATCGATATGACATTCTTGATCGCTCCGCCCGTTTCCACGCCGACAACATCCCTGCTCGAATAAACCCGCAGCCGGGCAGTATGCAATTGTGCCGCAACGTTTCGGGAAAATCCTTCATCATGGGATGCCAGCGTCAAGGCAGTAGGAAGCCCTTGCGCCACCTCCTGCGCAAAACTGGGGCCGGACAATACGCCGCAGGGCGCCAGGCCGGCGTATTCCTCCTGTGCCACCTGATGAGGCAGCTTGGCAGATTGCGCTTCGAATCCCTTACAGCCCCACACTACCGGCACCACTTTTCGGGAAGCAACGATTCCACGCAATGTCTCGCGTAATCCGGAAACGGAAACAACGATCAGGGCAAGTTCCGCACCCTCGACCGCAGCATTGAGGGCGGATGTCAACCGCAGGGAATCGGGTAAGAAAAAGTCCGGGAGATAGCGCCTGTTAGTACGCTCTGAAACAAGCTCGGCAAGATGATTTGTATTCCGGGTCCACAACGCCACCTGATGGCTCAAACGGGTGTTGGCACTAAGGCTGATGGCTAGCGCAGTACCCCACGCACCCGCGCCGAGAACAGCTATCCTCATGAACCCCAGACTTGTTGCGTTCTAATGTAACCAATTTGTCCACCGCGGTGACGCACCTTGACCCAGCCGTTCGCAGCAGGCTCAAGCAGCTCCATAACCACGTTTTGCTGCGCCTGGAATACCAGTGCCGAACTTGCATTTGCGGCCTGATAAGCTTCAGCCTGCGGTGCGGTAACAATTACATAGCGTTTTTCGCTTAACGCCTTTTCTTCCACCCAGGCAAGACTCCCCCCGCTATCGCGCACCTTGACCCAGCCTTCAACCTTCACTACCGCTTCCACCGGCAGATGGCGGCTTGCCACATACAACTTGTCGGCCTTAAGCGACGGTGCGTCATACATGATGGTAGCATTATCGGTAATCGAGAAAAACTCAAATGCTGCAAGGGCATGCACTGGATATAACAGTACCCCAATCAGCAGAGCCAGCGCATGGGATTGCAGAAACGAAGGAATGAAGAATGTATCGCAGGCATGCTTCATTTTCAGTGCGTCGTTTTCTTTGCTTCTTCCAGTTTCTCTGGCGCCGTGGCATTCATCTCGGCTTGCTGCTTTCCCTGGTGATAAAGCGCTTCGAAGTTCACGGGGCTTAAAATTACTGCATGAAATCCGGCGCGGGTAACGATGTCCGAAACGGTTTCGCGTAGATAGGGGAAAAGAATATTGGGACATGCGATTCCCAGAATGGGATCCATTTCAGTTTCCGGCACGTTGCGAATCTGAAAAATGCCCGCCTGCCCCACTTCAACCAGAAACATGGTCTTATCCTTGATCTTTGCGGTCACGGTTATAGTCAGCAATACTTCATACATGCCCTCGTCGACGCGCTCACCCTTGGAGTGCAGCTGTATGTTCACCTCGGGTGTTTCGCGCTCAAGAAAAATTTTGGGAGCATTGGGAATCTCCAGGGATAGATCCTTGACATAGATTTTTTCAATACCAAAAACCGGTTGCTGCTGGTCGCTCATGGAAATTTCCCTATGGAGTAATCAAAGATGGGATGTTACCGTAAAAAAAACGTGCCGCAACGATGAAATTGTCCAGGACGATTCAGCCTCCAGATTGCAAGGCAATTCCCGTGAATATGCAAGGTGCAGAAGGTACAGAGTATGTACCGATGAAAGTCGGGCGGAAATTCCGAACGAATGAAACTCCGGGATCGGCGCCCTGCTCCTGGTAATAGCCGGCAATCAGCCCGCCAGAAGCTTTATCAACCCATCGTCACGGTCGAGCTTCGCCAAATCGTCATAACCCCCTACATGCGTATCGCCGATATAAATTTGGGGAACAGTGCGGCGCCCGGTTTTCTGCATCATCTCGGCACGCCGGGCCGGATCCAGATCAATACGTATCTTTTCGATCTCCGCCACCCCTCTGGCACGCAACACGCGTTCCGCCCTACTGCAATAAGGACAAAAGCCGGACGAATACATGACTACCTTCATCATATCTCCCTTACTTCTTAACTATTGGCAAATTTGCCTGCCGCCAGGCATCTATGCCGCCTTCAAGATTATGTACATGCGTAAACCCGTGGCTACGCAAAACCGACCCTGCCTTGCCCGTGGCATTAACCCCACTTCGATGTATCAATATGATCGGCTTGCCCTTGAATTTTTCCAGTTCGTGCACGCGCTCCTCAAGCTTGTCGGCGGGAACATGTTTCGAATTGGGCACATGACCCGAACTGTATTCACTGCCCTCGCGGACATCCAGCACCAGTGCGTCCTTGTAATTGATGAGCTGGACTGCCACCAGCGTATTCACTTCGGTGTTGGAGCGGCGCGATAGCAACGGCCATAGCAGCATACCCCCACTCATCAGCGCTGCCGCAATTAGGGCAATATTATTTTGCAGAAATGTCACCGTCACTTCATACTCCTTGATTTTCTCAACCTTGAATTTTATCAGAGATGGGAATGTTGCGGAATTCTCTCGTTCTGGCGGACCCGGAAAACTTGAGTCGACAATTCACGGCAACCCAGAGGGGATGGAAGTACGACTGATTCATTTTGTACCCGCAGTCATCCCGCCCTGTCGGATCTCAGACCGTAACGCATTGTTTTTCATTGCTCTCTCAAGCGCCAGGGAATCTGCACCCGGTCCTGCATGCTGCGGCCGTTGTCAAAATAGATTAAAATGCCACAACACCCCAACCGCTTTACAGAAAGTCTTTTTTTAAAGAACACTATGAAAAAACTTATTCTCCTGCGGCATGGAGAAAGCACCTGGAACAATGAGAATCGTTTCACTGGCTGGACAGACGTGGATTTATCACCGAGAGGTCTGGAGGAAGCCAGAAATTCCGGGCGGTTATTACGGGAAAACGGATTTACGTTCGACATTGCCTACACGTCAGTATTGAAACGTGCTATCCGCACGTTATGGATCGCGCTGGATGAGATGGATCAGATGTGGATCCCCGTCAATTTGTCTTGGCGGCTGAACGAGCGGCACTATGGCGCGCTGCAGGGCCTGAGCAAAATTGAGACGGCGATGGAATATGGTGAAGAACAAGTGTTGATCTGGCGGCGCAGCTACGACATTCGACCGCCCGCGCTCACTCGCGAAGACGACCGCTATCCCGGATTCGATCCTCGCTACCGGAGTTTGGCCAAACAGGATATTCCACTGACAGAATGCCTTCAAGATACCGTAGCAAGGTTTCTGCCCTACTGGAATGAGACCATTGCTCCCCAGGTACAACGTGGGCAGCGCGTTCTCATCGTCGCCCATGGCAATTCGCTGCGGGCGCTGGTCAAATATCTGGACAATCTGTCTAATGAAGACGTCCTGGAACTCAATATTCCCACGGGTGTTCCACTGGTATACGAGCTTAATGATAATCTAAGACCCCTCCGGAACTATTATCTCGGCGATCAGGCAAAAATCGAACAAGCCATGCGAGTAGTGGCCAATCAGGGCAAAATTCTGCCTCAACTATGAGCTGTATTTCTTTTCGTTGTGGATCTTCGCAGTTCAACTGCTTGCTGGTTGAATGCATTTTCACCCTGATGGCGTACGCGGTATATCCTTTTCTTCCATAAAAACATGCTTGAAAATCTCAGTCTTGATCGGCGTTAGTCCGTGGTTAAACATGATCGGCAGGCTCATTCCGGCTTGTATACTGATACTGTCGCACTCACTTCATGCCGCTCCCAAGGTTGACAAGGAAGACCTGAAGCAGCTGCGCAGCCGAATTGAGGCATTGCAGAAGGAACTGGCGGGCACGGAAGAATCGAAATCGGAAGTAGCGGATGCATTGCGCGAGTCAGAGCGGGCCATCAGCGATGCCAACCGCAAATTGGCAGCACTTGCACACGCACAAGGCGCGGCCTATAGCCGGCTTAGCCAATTACAAGCCCAATCCGGCGAGATCAGGAACCATATTGAGGTGCAACAATCACAGTTGGGTAAATTGCTTTACCAGCAATACACTGGGGGAGGAGGGGAAAAAGAATACCTCAGCCTTTTGCTCAACCGGCAGGACCCGAACCAGGTTGCGCGCAATCTGCATTATTATGGCTACCTTTCGCGCGCGCGGGCTGAAAACATCGGTGCTCTTCGGATCAATCTCCAGTCCCTTGATCGGCTCACACTCGAAAGCCGGGAGAAAAGCTCGGAAATTGCCATGATCCAGGCCAAGCAAGCCGAGCAGAAAAAACATCTTGAGCAGAAAAAAGCCGAGCATAAGAAATTGCTCACAGGTATTTCGATACAGGCTGAGCAACAGCGACGTGAAATCAGTAAACTCAAGCATGATGAAGAGCGACTCTCGCGCCTGGTAGAAAAAATCGCCAGGATGCTCGCTCAAAAAAATAAAAAACGTACCAGATCTCTGAATAACGACACGCTGCCCGATAGTTCGACGGATGGGAATCCCTTCGCTGCGCTGAAGGGCCGCTTGAGCTTGCCGGTACGCGGGGAACTTGTTAACCGCTTCGGTAGTCCACGTGCTGATGGTGGCGTTACCTGGAAGGGATTATTCATCCGCTCGACCAACGGTTCGGAGGTGAAAGCCATTGCGGGCGGACGCATAGTATTCGCCGATTGGCTGAGGGGGTTCGGTAACCTCATGATTGTGGACCACGGCGGCAGCTACATGAGCCTCTACGGCAATAACGAAACAAATCACAAGCGGGTGGGCGATATTGTTCGCGGCGGCGACACAATCGCTGTAGTAGGAAACAGCGGCGGCAACCCGGATTCCGGTTTATACTTTGAGTTACGCCATCAGGGCAAACCGTTTGACCCTTTGAACTGGGTCAGAATAAAATGAGCGATGCAACAATTGATAGTGTGGAGAATGTTTAATGGGTAACAAAATGCGGCAATTCGGTTTGGTTATTTTCGGCGCGATTGCCGGCATAATGCTCAGCCTCAATTTTTCTGCTGTCGCCAACAAGGAAACGCAAGAAGTTCTGCGCCCGCTTCCAGTCGAAGAATTGCGTGCATTTACCGAAGTATTTGGCCGGATCAAAAGCGACTATGTCGAACCTGTTGAAGACAGGAAACTTATCACCGAAGCCATTAACGGGATGCTGACCGGCCTTGATCCCCATTCCGCCTATCTTGATGCGGATGCCTTCAAAGAACTGCAAATCGGCACACAAGGAGAATTTGGCGGATTAGGTATTGAAGTCAGCATGGAAGACGGATTTGTCAAGGTAATATCTCCCATAGAGGATACCCCAGCGTTTCGCGCCGGCATCAAACCCGGTGACCTCATCATCAAGCTGGATGATACCGCCGTCAAGGGATTGTCGCTCACCGATGCAATCAAGCGCATGCGCGGCAAACCGAACACTTCCATTACGCTCACGGTGTTGCGCAAGGGTGAGACTAAACCGCTGGTATTCACACTCGTACGCGCTGTTATCAAGATTCAAAGTGTCAAGTCAAAGCTGATCGAGCCTGGGTATGGATACATACGTATCACTCAGTTTCAGGAACAAACGGGTGAAAATCTGATCAAGGCCATCGATAAATTATTCAAGGAGAGCCCCATACCCATGAAGGGACTGGTGCTGGATTTGCGTAACGACCCTGGCGGATTGCTGAATGGAGCAGTTGCGGTTTCCGCTGCCTTTCTGCCAGCCAATTCGCTGGTGGTTTATACCGATGGCCGAACCGATGACGCCAAAATGCAGCTAAAAGCCAGCCCTGAATTCTACCTTCGCGACTCGAAAAATGACTATCTGAAGCGTTTACCGCCCGCTATCAAAACCGTCCCCATGATTACCCTGGTAAACGGTGGCTCGGCTTCCGCTTCGGAAATCGTGGCAGGAGCTTTGCAGGATCATAAGCGTTCCGTAGTGATGGGCACGCAGACTTTCGGTAAGGGATCGGTACAAACCATACTGCCGCTGGGCAACAATACGGCCATCAAGCTCACCACTGCGCGCTACTATACGCCCAACGGGCAATCCATTCAGGCAAAAGGAATTACGCCGGATATCCTGGATGAATCGGCGAAAGACGAGACTGAGCGCTTGCGTGAAGCCGATCTGGATCGCCATTTGTCCAATGGAAAACCGGAAGCAGTCAAATCTGGCAAGCCTGACTCCGAGACTGCAAAGGTAGCACCAAAACCGGCAACCAAGGAAGGCAAGCCAGAGAACGATGACGAAAAAAACAAGAAACGTGAACCCCCGGCGGAATTTGGTTCCAGCGGTGACTTATTGCTGACCCAGGCAATGAATTATTTCAAGGGTGGCGCAGCGGTATCGAAGAAAAGTCCGGATCCTGCCAAAACGGTCAATTAAGCTGACACCCAAGCGATTAATCCCTGATGCCGGGAGCCGGAAAAACAGGAAGAATATTTCTAAACTGTTGCGCCGCTGTCTATGAATGACAACCAGCTCCTGCGCTACAGCCGCCACATTCTGTTGCCGCAAATTGGCATAGAGGGTCAGGAGACCTTGCTCCGATCGCACGTGCTCATCATCGGCGCAGGCGGACTAGGATCGCCAGTTGCGATGTACCTCGCAGCAAGCGGCATTGGCAAGTTGACGATTTGCGACAGCGATAACGTTGATCTTACTAACCTTCAGCGGCAAATCGCGCACGGCACCGAAGCTATCGGCACTTCAAAAACACATTCAGCAAAAAAAACACTTGCGCGCATCAATCCAGACGTGACCGTGGTTGCACTGAATGAGCGTATGGATGAAAGCAGGCTACAGGATCTGGTTAGGGACGCGGATGTCATCGTGGACGCAAGCGATAATTTCGCTACCCGACACGCGGTAAACCGGGTCTGTGCCGCTCATAAAAAGCCCCTTGTATCGGGCGCGGTCGTACGCCTCGACGGACAAGTAACGGTATTTGATTTGCGCCGTTCCTCCAGCGCCTGCTACTACTGTTTGTTTCCCGCAAAGGGTGGAAAAGATGATATGCGCTGCGCAGTGATGGGTGTATTTGCACCCCTGGTGGGTATTATCGGTTGTGTACAGGCAGCGGAGACGTTAAAAATCCTGCTCGATATCGGAGAAACGCTGAATGGCCGCTTCCTTATCCTCGACGCCTCGTCGATGGAATGGCGTTCAGTCAAATTGAATAAAGACCCGGCGTGCACGGTGTGCGGCGTTCCTGAACCGGCGATGGCTGAATAATCTGCAAAATCTTGGTCCGGATGAGTGCCTGACGATCGACAGGCGCCATATCGCAGCCCTGGCCTTCCCATAAGGTTGCAAAATGAATGACCCTCGTATTGCCTCGGCATCGGTCAGGGTTCACCCACTGCTGATCACCCCGGTTGCCGCGCCAATCTCTTCCATGAAGACCCATTCAGGATTCCCGCACCGGTATTTCAATCAAGGGTGGGACCGTGCAAACTCCAGCCGAAAGTAATTCTTTACGCTGCACTTCCCAATATTCCATCGGGTCGCGCCTGAAGCCACTTTTGGCAAACTGATGCCAGCGTCCGGTAACATAACACATCAACACGTTTGCCTGAGCGGATACATCCAGGTTCGCTGTGACCTCCCCTTCGCTAACCGCAAAGCGCAGCGCCTGTTTCAGCGTTGCCTCAAGCCGATCATGCAATTGATTGATCCGTATCTGCAGACGATCATCCTCATTTATCAGCGCATCGCCGATTAGCACCCGGGTCATCCCCGCATTCTTGCTCGCGAAACCAAGCAGTAGCGACAAAATGCCCTCAAGCTGCCTGGTACCGCTTTTCTCTTCCGCTGTCAGTTTGTTGATAAGACCAAACAGCGTTTTTTCAATAAACCCGATCAATCCCTCGAACATCTGGGCCTTGCTGGCGAAATGACGGTAGAGTGCCGCCTCGGAAACATTGAGCTGAGATGCCAGCGCCGCTGTGGTGATTTTTCCTGCACGGGGACTCTCCAGCATTCCTGCCAGGACCTGCAGGATCTGATCTCTTCTTTCACCGGATTTAGCCAGCATGAGTTCCCCAATTCAATAATACCCTCTCAAATAATTTCATCCCATACCACCAATATCAGCCTGACTTTATCAGAGTTCCCACCCCCTCATCCGTCAGCACTTCGAGCAACAATCCGTGCTCCACACGTCCATCAATGATGTGGCAGGACTTGACCCCGCTTTTGACCGCCTCGAGCGCAGAGCCAATTTTTGGCATCATGCCGCCCGAGATGGTACCGTCCGCAAACAATTCATCCACTCTCTCCGCCGTCAATCCGGTCAATAAATTGCCATTCCTGTCCAATACACCAGACGTGTTCGTAAGCAGTATTAATTTCTCGGCATTCAGAACGCTGGCCAACCTGCCTGCTACCAGATCGGCATTGATATTGTAGGACTCGCCATCTTTTCCCACACCGATGGGCGCAATCACCGGAATGAAATCCCGTGTCTCGAGCAATGCAATCAGATCAGGATTGATGCTTTCAATCTCTCCGACCTGGCCAATATCGATCCATTTGCCCGCTTCCTCTCTATCCTGCATGAGCATCTTTTTTGCCCGGATGAAATTACCATCCTTGCCGGTCAGACCCACTGCGAGACCACCATGGCGATTGACAAGATTGACAATATCCTTATTGACCAGCCCTCCCAGCACCATTTCAACAATGTCCATTGTTTCGGCGTCCGTCACCCGCATTCCCTGGATGAAGTCGCCCTGTTTACCGACACGCTTCAACATATCGTTGATCTGGGGGCCGCCACCGTGAACGATCACTGGCTGCATCCCCACCAGTTTCAGCAGAACCACATCGCGGGCAAAACCTTCCTTGAGGTTTTCCTCGATCATGGCGTTGCCGCCATATTTTATGACAATGGTTTTGCCGTGAAAGCGCTGGATGTACGGCAGCGCCTCAGCCAGGATTTTAGCTTTATTTTTTGCGGAGGATAGCGATAAGGGCATTTCTTCCCTAAATTTTTGAATTATAGTATGCAAGACTACGGGAGCGAAGAACCTTTGTTAACCCATTGCATGCCGCCAGCTGGGCAGCCTAAACCTCGCGCGGCATATCTGCATGCGAGGCAGAAGCATGGGTCGGCTTGATGATACTATTATCAGGTACATCGGATAGGGGGTCAAAATAGCGGTACAACATGGGTACCACCACTTTGGTCATTACAGTCGCGGTAATCAATCCGCAGATCACCACGATGGCTAGCGGCTTCTGTACTTCGGAGCCAAGGCCGGTAGCGATCAAGAACGGCGCGAGACCCAGTATCGTAGCTGCGGCGGTTATCAATACGGGACGGAAACGCGCCTCGCAGCTATGCTTCACCGCCTCATCAACGCTTAAACCGTTCTCACGCAGTTCCTTGATAAAAGAAATCAGCACCACGCCGTTCAATATTGCCACACCCCAAACCGCGATGAATCCGACCGATGCCGGTACCGACAAATATTCACCGGTTATGAATAGTCCTATTACACCGCCGACGGAAGCAAACGGCAAAGCCGTAAAAATAAGTATGGCAAGTTTGACTGAATTGAACAGCATGAATAATAAGAAGAAAATTACGGCGAAGGTAATCGGTACGATCATCCCCAGTGTCGCCATGGCACTTTCCATGTTCTCGAACTGCCCCCCCCAGACGAAATAGTAACCGGTGGGCAATTTGACTTCTTTAGCAGTACGCTCCTGTAATTCGGCAACGAAACCGCCAAGGTCGCGTTCATGCACATTGGCACCGATCACCACGCGGCGTTTTGCGTATTCGCGCGAAACTATCGCAGGGCCGTCGATGACCTTGATATCCGCCACAGCGCTCAGTGGCACCAGTACGCCGCCCCGCGCAAGCAGGCCACCGGGCCCGGCGTTGGCCGGTGGGCGCAGCAATAGATCGCGGATAGCCTCCACATCGTCACGAAAGTTCTCCGGGAAACGCAGGAGGAGCGTAAAGCGCCGCTCACCCTCGAAAACCTGGGTAACCGCCTTGCCGCCGATCGCTGTTGCGATCAGTTCGTTCACATCGGCCACATTGATGCCATGGCGGGCGATGGCACGGCGGTCGATGTCTATGGTCAATTCCTGTTGACCCGAGAGGCGTTCGATACGGATGTCTCGCGCACCGCGTGTTGATTTGACAATACGCGCCACCTGTTCAGACAATTTGCGCAACTCTTCAAGGTCGTCGCCGAAGATCTTGACTGCAACTTGAGAGCGCACGCCTGTTACCATCTCGTCCACCCGCTGCGCGATCGGTTGCGAAAGCGCGATATTCACGCCGGGCAACACGGTCAAGGCCTTGCGGATATCTTCCTCAATCTCTTGCTGGGTACGGCCGGATCCCTCCAGGTCCAACGACGCAATAGGATCAGACTCATTCTGCGAGGCCGGGTCGGCGGGCGATTCGCCGCGGCCGAGCTTGGATACCACGGATACCACTCCCGGCACCTTGGCGATCAGTTGGGCCGCCTCCACTTCCAGCTTGATGGATTCCTCCAGGGAAATCGACGGAACCCGGATAATCACCGGCGTCACCGCCCCTTCCCGCATGATCGGAATGAAAGATTTTCCAAGTAGCGGATATAGAGCGACCGCCAGCAGGAGTGAACCCACCGATACCAGGGCAGTGGCCTTTGGATTTGCCAACGCCAGATAGAGGAGGCGCAAGTAAAGTGCCTTGAGGACGGCGACAATTTTGGTATCTTTCTCGTTTCCGCCCTTCAAAGCATAATCGCATAGCACCGGCGACAAGAGCACCGAAACAATGAGCGCCACCAGAAGTGAGATGGAGATGGTGACAGCGAGCGGACTGAACATCTTTCCTTCCATACCCTGGAGGGACATTAGGGGCAGGAACACGAGGACAATGATAATAATGCCATAGATTACCGGCGCACCTACCTCGGCTGCTGCCTTGGCAATCGTCTCGCTCTTGGACTCGTCACCGTTAGCATGGCTCAATCGCAGAAAGATATTTTCGACTACCACCACGGTGGGGTCGACCATCAGTCCAATGGCGATTGTCAGCCCCCCCAGCGACATCAGATTTGCCGGAATGTCCAGATAATTCATTATCATGAACGTGACCAGCGGCGTGATGATAAGTGTCGCACATACGACCAGGCTCACGCGCAAGTTGCCCAGGCAAATCACCATTACCAGGATCACGAAGACCAGGGCTTCGATCAAGACCTTGTACACTGATGCCAGCGCGGCATCCACCATCACCGTCCGATCATAAAACGGCACGACTTGGAGCCCACCCGGCAAAAGGCCGCGCTCATTGATCTCCGCAACTTTCTCCTTCACCCGCCCGACTATTTCCTTGGCATTGCCGCCGCGTAACATCATTACGATGCCGGTTACCGACTCGGTGTAGCCGCCTTTTATACTAGCCCCCTGGCGCACCTCTGTGCCGAATGCCACCTCGGCTACGTCACGCACGTATATGGGTACACCATCCAACTCTTTAAGTACGATATTACGGATGTCGTCCAACGTGCGGATCAGGCCGACACCACGGATCAGGTACTGCTCCGCATGCAACGGCAGTATGTTGCCGCTGGAATTTCCGTTGTTGCTGGCAATGGCCTGGTCGACCGCCGCCAGTGTCAGATTATAATGGCGCAGCCGGTTGGGGTTGACTAGCACGTGGTATTCTTTGACATATCCGCCAATGGAATTGACTTCTGCCACGCCTTGGATCGAGCGCAGCATCGGCCTCACCACCCAATCCTGGATAGTTCGCCGTTCAGTCAACTCGTCGACCGTGAGCGCGCGCTTATCATCGTCAGGATGATCGATGGTATATTGATACACTTCACCCAGGCCGGTCGACACAGGTCCGAGCACGGGCGTGATGCCCGGTATCAGCCGGGAAGACACCTCGATCAGCCGTTCCATTACCAGCTGGCGCGCAAAGTAAACGTCGGTCTTGTCAGTAAATACCAGGGTGATAAGCGACAATCCGCTCTTGTTCAAGGAGCGCATTTCCACCAGCCCCGGCAGGCCGGTCATGGCGATCTCCACCGGGACCGTGACCAGCCGCTCGATCTCCTCCGGACTGCGTCCGACCGCAACCGTAGCAACCTGTACCTGTATATTGGTGACATCGGGAAAGGCGTCGACAGACAGATTCCTGGCGGCAAACATGCCGCCTGCACACAATGCGAGCGCAACCACTACGACTATCAGGCGCTGCCTGAGCATGGTGCGCACGATTGAAGCAAGCATGGCTTATTCCAGCTCGGCGAGCTTGCGCTCGTTGTCTAAATGGAAGGCGCCATTCACCACGATGTTCTGCTCGATGGTGAGCCCCTTCAGCACCGGGCGCATGTCCGCTACCTCGGGACCCAATTCGACCGGAACACGCAGGAACCGGTTATTGCCTTGAGCCAGGAACACGTAATCGCGGTTAGCCTCGCGCACCACCGCGGTTTCCGGTACCACAAGGCTTTTATGCGCATTATCCGTAATATGCATGGTAGCCAGCATGTCGGGCTTGAGCTTGCGCTGCGGATTCTCTACCATCGTGCGCACCATTACCGTCCGGGTCATCGGATTTACCGTATCCGCCACGAATATGATGAGACCGTCGAAGTTCACGTCCCCCATCGCCGGTATGTGAATCTCCACATGTTGACCAACCTGCACATTACGTGCGATTTGCTCCGGTACATCACCGACTACCCAGACGGAGGACAGGTCGGCAACACCAAACAACTGGTCGGCCGGCTGCACCACTTGTCCGATGATTACGTTTCGCCCAATAACGATGCCGCTTCTTGATGCGTTAATGGTAACCGAGGGTAAAATATGGCCCTTCTTCACCAATTCCTTGATCGCATTGCTGTCCACTCCGAGCAAGCGCAATTGATCCTTCGCTGCTTCCAGTTCGGCACGGGCGACCTCCAGCTCCGATTCACGCCGCTCTACTTCGGCAATAGCGATCACGTCGGCTGCCAGCAAATGGTGAGCGCGTTCGGCTGCTTTTTCCGCTAGCGTGGTCCGTGAGGATGCACGCAAATAGGAAAGCTGCGCCTGAGTCAATTCAGGGCTGGAAATACGCGCCAACGGAGCACCGGCAGCAACGCTGTCTCCCAGCATGACGTATAACTCGATAATGCGGCCCGTCACATAAGACCCGATACGAACCAGTCTTTCCTCATCCACCTCGACTTGGCTCGGAACCTCAAGCTTGTCGGCCAGATCAATCATCATCGGCTGGCCGACCGTGATGCGCTGTATCAATTCCGGCCTGATCGTGATGCTGTTCACATCCTCCGACTCTTGCGCCACGGGCTCTTTGTCCGGTGAAACAGCCTCCTCGCCGCCGCATCCCAACAGCGCGGCAATTATTACGGCACCGCCAATCCTTATTGTGATTTTCATTCGGGGGATTGCTCCTTGGGATAATAAGCGCGCAAGCGGTCGATTTCGGCGGCAGCGGCCTGTAAATCAAAACGTGCCTGCAATGAGTCCGCAAGTATTCCCCGCAACACACGCTGAGTATCGAGTACATCAATCAGGCCCCGCTCACCGAAACGATAAGCCGCTTGGGCAATCCGTAATGCCGACTCTGCTTCCTTGATGATGCCGCCCTCGAACATCTCTACTCTGCGCTGCGCGATCTGCAGGCCTTGCCACGCGGATTCAAGTAATTGGCCTATCTCGAAACGGCGGTATTCCAGCGTTTGCCGCACCCGCTCGGAGTCCGCCACGGCTGCATCGATTTCACCGCGCCGACGGTAGAACAAGGGAATTTTCACATTCAACCCGGCTCTGTTGTCTGTATATTGGGCATCCTGATAATTGCTGTATGCGATGTCAACCGACGGCAGCACCGATGCCCGTTCCTGATCGATTCGCAGGCGAGCCCGATCCCACTCCGCCTGCAGCCGCAATACATCGGGGTTGACAGCCGGCACCTCTTGACGCAACTTCTCCAGCGGAGGCAAATTCACCGAATCGAATAGGGACGCGTTTATAGCGAAGTCAGGCTTCAGTGCACCCGCGGTAAATTGCATCAGCGCAACCCGCGCCCGCTGCGCATTCAACTCGGCGGCCTCTTTACGGCTGGCCGCATTCAATACTTCGGCATCGGCTCTGATCAGCTCAAAGCGCGCAGTTTCACCCACCCCCACTCCGACTTTAATGCGACGCCGCACCTCTTCCATCAAATCGAAAACACCGCCCTCCATGCGTGCTATTTCCTGACGCAGCAACAGCTCATATGCCCGTACCCGTAGTTGCGCCGCCAGGTCTGCGCGCACCTGGTCGAAACCTGCACGGCTGGCTTCGACCCCCGCTTCGGCCGAACCGATACGCGCACTCCGCATAAATGGATTCTCAATGGTTTGAGTGACGGTAACCTGGCGCGTGTTCGTAGCCGGATTGGCTAGCGGGATTCGCGGATGCTGCGGACCCCCTATTACGCTCACCTGCGGATTGGGATAAGCCGCGGCGCCGATGACACCCGCTTCGGCGACGCCCACTTGCGATTGTGCAGCACGCACCATGCCATTGGCTTCCAGCCCCAGTCGTTGCAACGCCTCGATAGAAAGTGCGCCGGCCGGCATGGCAGAGGACGGTGTAGGGGAGGGTATGGCAACGGACGGGATGGTGTCAAACGGTGCCTCGGCAGAAGAAACTGCCATAGCGGGAGGAACCGAAGAGATAGGCACCTGGACAAAAGGTGCAGCAACCGGTAACGAGCCGGCAGAAGCAGGTGCAGGTGCAAAGGATGGTGCGGCGATCGCAGGTATCGTTCCAGTGTCCTGGGCTGACACGGTTGTAAAGGGGAGGATAAGAATCAGACTTGGAAAGATACCGTAGTGTGGTGATATTTGCATCTACTGCCTTTTTATATTTCCGAAAAATGATGCTCGCTTCTCGCCGTGGATAAGCTGGCGTCTTCAGCAGCTCTGAACCCGCAACACATAGCCCAAAACCTCTTCGAATATTCCTGGACCTCAAAAAGATAATATCTCACCATTGCTTGAAAACAGGGGCCGCATGAGAATTCCAATGAAGTCTAAATTAAAATTTGCATCAATGAAAGTCGTATATGTCTGATAATATAATCGATATTTACGAGCTATTATCGCATACTGTATCAGCATCCCGGATGCTCAACTATAAACAGCTACATTATTTTTGGGCCGTAGCCAAGGCCGGCAGCATCGTGCGAGCAAGCGAGAGATTACATCTCACACCACAGACGCTAAGCGGCCAGATCAGCTTGCTGGAAGAAACGTTGGGCGTAGCGCTGTTTTTGCGAGTTGGAAGACGTCTGGAATTAACAGAAACCGGCCGGCTTACGCTTTCTTATGCCGATGAAGTCTTCCAGATCGGAAACGAACTGGAAGAAGCGCTGCGCAACCGCCCTCAAAGCCGCTTCATCCAGTTTCGCGTGGGAGTGGACGATGCTGTTCCCAAATCCATCGCTTATAGACTACTGACCCCGGCAATGTCACTTGCCGAACCGGTGCGTATTGTCTGCCGGGAAGACAAGCTTGTACGCCTGCTGGTAGAACTGGCAATTCAGCATGTTGATCTGGTGCTCGCGGACCGGCCCATGCCAGCCGGCACCAATGTGAAGGGCTACAGCCATAAACTCGGGGATTGCGGCATCACGTTTTTCGCCGAACCACGGCTGGCAGCACAATTCACGGATAAATGGCCCCATATTCTTGATGTCGCGCCTTTGCTTATCCCCGGCAAGGAGACCGCCGTAAGAGTACCTCTGATGCGGTGGTTCGATGTTCATCAAATCCGGCCACACATCGTCGGTGAATTTGACGACAGTGCGCTGATGCAGGCTTTTGGACAGGCTGGCACCGGTATTTTTATTGCACCTTCAGTCATCGCCGATGAAGTACGGCGGGAACATGGCGTTATTATTCTCGGACAGACAAATGAGGTCACCGAGCAATTCTATGCCATCTCGATGGAGCGCCGGCTTACACACCCCGCCGTGGTTGCCATCAATGATACTGCCCAAAGGAAGCTCTTCGCAAACCTGTATCCTCAGCGGCGCATGCCAGGATAATCATAACCGCGGTTGCTTGACCAATGAAAGAGACGGGTGAGAGAAACCGGTAGCGGCGTTTCGATAACGGCAAAACTCTGGTCTCTCTCAGCCTCACTTATTTCTCGCCTGAAGCTGTCAGAAAAAGCAGCTCATTGATTCGCTTGACGAAACTGGCCGGATCTTCAAGCTGACCTCCTTCCGCCAATAATGCCTGATCGAACAGAATGTGGCTCCAGTCGGCAAAATGCGCGTGCTCCGACTTCAGGCGCTGAATCATCGGGTGATAAGGATTGATCTCCAGAATTGGCTTGGTATGGCTCACCTTTTGTCCAGACGACTTCAGCAGGCGCTCCAGGTTTCCGCTCATGTCATGACTATCCGCCACAAGGCAGGC
>Ga0157370_10003520_pt1 | contig 18360 bp, 17 predicted proteins | sample C35metaG_FD_113463 | JGI IMG/M metagenome (GOLD analysis project Ga0157370, IMG submission 113463) | Corn rhizosphere microbial communities from Kellogg Biological Station, Michigan, USA - C3-5 metaG | ecosystem: Host-associated > Plants > Roots > Rhizosphere > Soil | place: USA: Michigan...
AAGCCGATCCAGTTGCACAGCAGGATGTAGAGGAAGAGCGTCACCGCCATCGGCACGACGTAGGGCGCGACGGCGATCCCCATGCTCTCTTCGACCTGCTTGTTAACCGCGTTGACGACGGTCTCGAAGATCAGCTGCAGCTTGCTCGGTGCGCCGGTGGCCTTCGCCTTGGCGCGCATGTAGAAACCGAGCCCGAGCAGGATGACGCCCGCGATCAGGCTGGTGAGGATGGTGTCCCAGTTCAGGGTGAAACCGAACACCTTGACGGTGTAGTGCACACCGACGTCGATGTTCGCCGCAACGACGTGCGGGCCGGCGCTGCTCAACGCGCTCATGCCTTACGGAACTCCTTCAGCACAGGCACGCTGCTCGCCAGCGCGGCGAGCAGGTGGAAGACCGCCAACCCGGCGAGCACCGCAACGCCCTCGGGGCGGAACGCAAGCAGGAAGACCAGCGCGAACAGCGAGATGTAGCCCAGGCGACGAAGCGAAGCGAGCGCGAACTTCTTACGATCGGGGTCGCCCGCTTCGGTGTGCTTGAGGATCGAGCGCACGGTCATGACGTTGTTGAGGACGCCGAGCACGAGGCCGACGAGGAAAAGGCCGCCGACCAGCGCGTGGCCGAGCAACGATCCGATGGCAAGGCCGACACCGCCGAGCACGAGCGCGATGACGAACACGCGCCGCGGAGTGCCCACCGGCACCATCAGCGGACTGGTTGCGTTCACTCGGTGTGCTCCCGGGATTGCGAAGTAAGTGGCTGACTCGTGGCTAGCTGGTGTTGGAGAAGTACTTGCGGATTTGGAACCAACTCAGGGTCAGCCCCGCTCCGATCCCGACCATCAAACCCACGAGGGTGACGACGGGAAAGGTGCCGACCTGACCATCGATGAACCAACCGACTCCGAGCCCGATCAGTAGCGACCCGAGGTTCAGGGTGCCGATACCGACGAGGGCGTAGAGGGTGAGTTCTGGCCTCCCACGATCCGCAGTCATCCTACGGGCCCGAAGGATCGTGCAGCGCAGCGGCCGACCGGCCCGAGTGGACGGTCACGTCGCGGACCTGGCCGTGCTGCGTGCGACATCCCTACGGACACGCTGGACTCCCGGCGGGCGTTTCGGGATGAGGCAAAATTATCACAGGAAAACCGCAGGTCAGGCGGCCTGAAGGGGCATCGAGAGGTGGTCTTCGTCACGTCCGGAAGACGCACTCGTCAGGCGGCCCGATGGGCATGCCGGGCGCGGTACAGCGAGAGCAACCGAGGCAGGCTCACCAGCAGCAGGGCGACGACCGCGAGCGACCCCCCGATCGAGACAACGATCAGCGGCCCTTGGGTCACCGACAGCGCCACAATGCCGGCCCCGATCACCGCTGAGCAGAAGTACATGATCAGCACCGCGCGGCGCTGGGAGTGACCCAGCTCGAGCAGCCGGTGGTGGAGGTGCTGCTTGTCGGGAGTCCAAGGCGCCCGGCCGGCCTTGGTGCGCCGCACCACGGCGAGCAGCAGGTCGGCGAACGGAATCGCCAAGACGGTGAACGGCAGCAGCAGCGGCAGGAACGCGCCGTACTGCTGGTAGAGATCGCTCGGGTTGACCTGCCCGGTGAGCGAAACGGTGGACGCCGCGAGCAGCAGCCCGATCAGCATCGATCCAGAGTCGCCCATGAACACGCGCGCGGGGTGGAAGTTGTGCGGCAGGAAGCCGAGGCAGATGCCGGCCACCACGATCGCGATGAGCATCGGCGGCGTGGCGCGCGAAATGTGCTCTTGCACCGACAGGTGGTAGGCGAGCGCGAAGAACGCGAGCGCCGCAATGCCGACGACGCCGGCGGCCAAGCCGTCGAGCCCGTCGATGAAGTTGACCGCATTGATCACGAGCACGATGAACGTCACGGTGAGGATCACCGACCAGTCCTGCCCCAGAACCAACGTGCCCTGGGTCGGCACCGGGAGCCAGAGCATCTGCACGCCCTGCAGCACGATGACGGCCGCCGCGAGGATCTGGCCGGCCAGCTTCGTCACGGCGTCCAAGGTGAACCGGTCGTCGAGAGCGCCGATCAGGAACACGACGCCGCCGCCCATCAGCAACGCCTTGGGCTCAGAGAACTTCTGGTTGACCGCTTGCAGTGTCGGGAGCCGGGACGCGACAAGCAGCGCCGCCGCCATGCCGAGGAACATCGCTGCCCCGCCGAGCCGTGGGGTCGGGATGGTGTGGACGTCGCGGTCGCGCACCTTGGTCATCGCACCCGCGCGGACGGCGAGCCGCCGGGCTATCGGCGTCGCGAGATACGTGACAGCCGCCGCCACCAGCAGCGTGATCAGGTACTCGCGCACGCGACTCCTCGTGAGAGCGGGCTGTTCGGCCCTTGCCCCGACTCTACGGTTGCGCGACGAGATCGGGAACGACCTCGCGCAGCCGCTCTTCGGTGATCCATCCGCGCCGCAGGAGGACGGGCAAATCTCCCGTGACGTCGACGATCGTCGAGGGCACCGAGGTTGTCGTCGGCCCGCCGTCGAGATAAACCGCCACCGCGTCGCCGAGTTGGGCCTGCGCGTTCGCACACGTGGTCGCGGGCGGCAGCCCTGATCGGTTGGCGCTGCTGACCGCCATCGGTCCGGTGTCCTTCAGCAGATCGAGGGCGAGCCGGTCGGCCGGCATGCGTACCGCCACCGTGCCGTGCGCGTCGCCGAGATCCCACGCCAGCGCGGGTGTGTGCCGCGCGACGATCGTGAGCGCACCGGGCCACAGCGCGTCGACCAGGGCAACCGCGGAATCGGGCAGCGTGCCGACGAGCGCGTCGAGCACCTGCCGGGAACCGACGAGCACCGGCACCGGCATGTCGCGCCCGCGGCCCTTGGCCGCCAGCAGCGCCGTGACGGCGGCCGGTGTGAAGGCGTCGGCGCCGATTCCGTAGACGGTGTCAGTGGGCAGCACAACCAGGTCGCCGCGACGCACGGCGTACGCCGCCTGCCGCAGGCCTTCGGCGCGCTCGTCCGGATCGTCGCAGTTGTAGATCATCCCGCCCTCAGCTTGTCAGGCGCGCGGTCACGAATCGGTCGCGCCCTGCAAGATCTTGCCGGACGGCGACGTGCTCCCAGTACCCGGATGCACCGGATTCTCCGAAGAGCCGAGCGACGGCACTCCCCTGGTGATCGGCGTGCTCGACCGCGACCAGGCCACCCGGCTTCAGCAACCGGCGCGCAGCGGCCTCGATCATGCGAGGGCCTTCGAGGCCGTCGGGGCCGCCCCACAACGCGGCGTCCGGATCGTGATCGCGCACTTCGGGATCGACGAGATCGCGATCGGACTCCGGCAGGTACGGCGGGTTGGCGACGACGAGGTCGACCAGGCCGTCGAACTCGTGCAACGCGTGCGCCGCATCGCCTTGATGCACGGTGACCCGGGTGCCGGTGGCGTTGCGCCGCGCCCACTCCACGGCCGGCTCCTCGCGTTCGACAGCGTGGACGACGGCGCCCTTCACCTCCTGGGCAATCGACAGCGCGATCGCGCCCGAGCCGGTGCACAGGTCGACCACGAGCGGCTGCGCAAGATCGCCTTCGAGCAACGCGTCGATGCACCAGCCGGCGACCGCCTCGGTCTCGGGGCGTGGCACGAAGACACCGGGGCCGACGGCGACCTCGAGATAGCGGAACGCGGCCGCGCCGGTGAGGTGCTGGAGCGGTACCCGGCTCGCGCGACGAGCGACCAGCTCGGAAAAGACGGTGTGCTGCCCGGCCGAGAAATCGCCGGCCATCAGCAGGCGGCCGCGTGGACAGCCGATCACGAAGGCGGCCAACGCCTCAGCATCATGCCGCGGCGACGGCACACCGGCGTCCGCCAACGTCGTTTGCGCCTTGTCGATGGCGACGCGGAGTTGTCGAGGGATCTGTGTCGTGGTGGTCATCTGCCTGCTCTTTATTGCGACTGTGCTCACGTTGTGACTGAGGTTTCGGCGAGCCGCGTGGCGGCGTCGGCGTCGACCAACGCTTGGATCACCGCGTCGAGATCACCGTCCAAGACCTGGTCGAGGTTATAGGCCTTGAAGTTCACCCGATGATCGGAAATGCGGTTCTCGGGGAAGTTGTAGGTGCGCACCCGCTCGGAGCGATCGACGGTTCGCACCTGGCTGCGCCGCTCGGCACTCGCAGCTGCGGCCGCCTCTTCCTGCGCGTGCGCGAGGAGCCGGGCGCGCAGGATGCGCAGCGCCGACTCTTTGTTCTGCAGCTGGCTCTTCTCGTTCTGGCAGCTGACGACGACTCCGGTCGGAAGGTGCGTGATCCGCACTGCGGAGTCGGTGGTGTTGACGCTTTGCCCGCCCGGGCCGCTGGAGCGGTAGACGTCGATGCGCAGGTCGTTCGGGTCGATGTCGACGTCGACATCTTCGGCCTCGGGCAACACCAGCACTCCGGCAGCGCTCGTGTGGATGCGGCCCTGCGACTCGGTGACCGGCACCCGTTGCACGCGGTGCACGCCGCCCTCGAACTTCAACCGGCTCCACGCGCCTTCGCCACCATCGGCGCGGACGGCGAGCGTGATGTCGCGGTAACCGCCGAGGTCTGACTCGGTGGAGTCGAGAACCTCGGTCTTCCAGCCGTGGCGCTCGGCGTAGCGCAGGTACATCCGCACGAGGTCGCCGGCGAACAGCGCCGACTCCTCACCGCCTTCGCCGGCTTTGACCTCGACGATGACGTCTTTGCCGTCGTTGGGGTCGCGCGGCACCAAGAGGGCGCGCAGCTCGTCGGCGGCCGCTTCGCGGCGGCGCTCGAGCTCGGGCATCTCGGCCCGGAAGCTCGCATCGACATCGGCCAGCTCGCGGGCGGCCTCGAAATCGTCGCCGAGGGCTCTCCAGCGCTGGTAGGTCTCGATGATCGGGGTGAGCTGCGCATACCGGCGCCCCAGGCTTCGAGCAGTGCCGGGATTGGCGTGCACGCTCGGATCGGCGAGCCTGCGCTCGAGATCGGCGTGCTCGCTGATCAACTCTTCGACTGCCTCGAACATCACCGACCTCCTCTCCCGCTCGTCACGATCCGGCGCACGAAGAACGGCGCCGGTCCCGCGGGCAGGGCCCGCCGAACCGACGCCGTGAAGCAGCTACTTCTTCGCCGCGCCGGCCTTGCCGAAGCGCTTCTCGAACTTCTCGACGCGACCGCCGATGTCGAGGATCTTCTGCTTGCCCGTGTAGAACGGGTGGCAGGCCGAGCAGACGTCGGCGTGGATCGAGCCCGACTTCGACGTGCTGCGCGTGGTGAAGGTGTTGCCGCAGCTACAGACGACCTTGGTCTCGTTGTACTCGGGATGGATCTCGGGCTTCACAGTTGTCTCCTAGGTGTTGCGGTCGCCGGGTCGTGGGGCATCTCTGGGCGCGAGATCTCTTCTGTCGATCTCCCAGGGATGCCGCCGACGTGAACCGGAACCGACTAGACCGGCTTTCCAGTGTGCCAGACGCGCTCTTAACGCCGGTCCGGCCCGCCGCATTCCGGTCTCAGCGAGCCCCGATCGCCACGAGCACGGCGAGCGCGGCGAGCGCGGATGCCGCGTCGTCAAAGGTCTGCCAGGGCGCGGCACCGCCGGCGTCGTCCGCAAGATCGGCGTATTCGCCGGAGCGCACGCGGATCGCGCGCATGCCGATCGCCTCCGGCCCGGCGACGTCCTTCGCGGGCCGGTCGCCGACGTGCACGGCCTGGCTCGGATCGACACCCAACAGCTCGAGCGCGCGCAGGAACGGCGCCGGATGCGGCTTGCGGAACTGCCGCCCGAGCTCGTCGGAGAACACGACGGCGTCGAATGCATCGGCGAGCCCTAGCGCCCGCAGTTTCGACCGCTGGATGTGCGGGTCGCCGTCGGTGATGCAGGCCACCGGTACGGCCGCGCGCAGTGACGCCAGCGCCGCGACGACTCCCGGGTAGCACTCGAGCCGCTTCGGCGCGTGCGCCCGGAAGGCCGCCAGCAGACCCGGCGTGAGCGCAGGAAGATCGACCTCGGAACAGCCGATCGCCACGAGCGCGCGGTCGATGATGCGGCCGCCGTCGGAGCCGGCTGCAGAGATCGCCACCAGCCGCTCATGCAACGCCGCAGCGTCGAGGCCGAGCGTGCCGCCGGCCGCTGCGACCGCCTCCCACGCACCCTCGAGCCACGCCGATTGCGGGAAGATGGTGTCGTCGAGATCGACGGTGACCGCGGCGATGACAGGCGCCGCGATCGGTTCCGCGGTCACGCACCGACCCCGTCGAGAAGGCGGACGGCGACGCGGGCCGGCAGCCCGTCGCTGACCGAGGGCTCCCTCGGCGAAAGCAGCGCTAGCAGGGCCGGGTCGGCGAGGCATTCGACGACCCGGCTCGCCGTCCGCCCATCGCCGTACGGGCAGGGCAACGCGGCCGTGCGTTCCTGCTCGATCGGATCGCTGAATCGCTCGACGTGCGTGAGAACAAGATCGGCATCGAGCCCGCACAGCACCGCGGCACCATCGACCACGCCCTCCCAGCGGGGGGTAGTCGAGCGCAGCACCACGGCCGGAATCCCAAGCCAGGAAGCTTCTTCTTGCAGTCCGCCGCTATCAGTCACCACAACTTGAGAACGCGCGAGCGTCGTCAGCAGTTCGCCGTACGGCAGCGGATCGACGAGTCGGACGCCTGGAAGTGCGCTGACCTCGGCGAGGCGGCCGGCCGCGATCAACTTGGCCCTGGTGCGCGGATGCAGCGGGAAGGTCACCGGCCCGAACCGCTCACCGAGCAGCCGCACCAGCGTGACGAGTTCGGCGAGGCGGGTGGGGTCGTCGACGTTGGTCGCGCGATGCGCGGTCAGTAACACGCCCGCGCGCTGATCGACGTCCGCGCGCTTTACACCGCTCGCGACCAGCGCGTCGATCACCGGATTACCGACCACTCTGATGCGGGCGTCGTCGACACCCTCGTCGCGCAGGAATGCCGCCGCAAGTTCCGTCGGCGCGAGGTGCACGGTGGCGAGCCCGACCATCATCGAGCGGTTCACCTCTTCTACCGACCGCTCATTGAACGAGCGCAACCCCGCTTCGAGGTGGAGCACACCGATGCCGAACCGGCGGGCCGCGATCGCCACGAGCGGAGCCGTGTACGTGTCGCCGAGCACCAGCACCGCATCGGGGCGGTGGTTGCTGAACTCGTCGAACGCCTGCGCAAGCAGCGAGCCGACACGCTCACCCTCGGACGACGGCAACCGCCACACCACATCAGGCTGGCACCCGAGCTCGGCAAAGATGTCGCCCGCGAGCTTCGCATCGGTGTGCTGGCCGGTCGCAACACAGCGGACGTCGTGGCCCGCGGCGCGCAACGCTGCGATCGTGCCGGTGAGCTTGACGATCTCCGGCCGCGTTCCGATCGGCACGGTGACTCTCAAGATTCGACTCCGTAAACTTCCTCGAAGTGCCTGTACATCGTGACCCCTGCGCGTGCTCGCAACCGTTCGGGCCTTGGGTCGCGGCCCAGGATGGCCCGCAGGTATTCGCCGACGAGATCAGCGCCTGCGTGCAGCGAAAGCGGTAATCCACCGGAAAATCGCGGGTTCACCTCGACGATGGCGACTGAACCGTCGGCGGTCACGAAGCCTTGCACGTTCGCGGGCCCGACATGACCGATCGCCTTCAGCACCCGGCCCACGACATCGGTGACGACGTGGTCGTCGAACGTCGTGCCAAGAGTGGAAATGCCGCCCTTCGTGGCGAGCCGCCAGCGAGGCACGATGCCGCACACTTCGCCGGCGGGAAAAACCAGTGCGTCTGCAGTGAATTCCCGGCCATCGACTCTGCTCTGCACGATGGGCTCGGGCGTCAACGTCAGCGCTGCCGACAACTGCTTCTTTGTCGTCACGGCATGAACGTCGCGCGAGCCGCGACCGCCGCGCGGCTTGACGATCCACGGGCCCGGCACACCGTCGGCACTGCCGAGGCCGGTGGCCGGCACCGGCAACCCCGCGCCCTCCATCGCCTCGGCGAACAGCCACTTGTCTACGCACATGCGCACCGTCTCGATGTTCGGCATCAGCGTGCGAAGGCCCGCCTCTTCGAGGTACTCGGTCGCAGTGGCGAGGACGAGATATTCCTCGGCCACCGTGCAGATCAGCGCTTGGGCCTCGTAGATCGTCGCAATGCGGATGAGCGCCGTCAGGTAGGTCGGATCCTGGAAGCGCGGCACCGCCTGGCCTTCGTCAGCAAGGTGCAGCCCGACCGCCTGCGGGTCGGCGTCGACCGCAATCACGAAATGACCCGCCGCTCGCAATGCCCGGATTACCGCGACTCCCGCAGCTCCGCCAGCACCGGTGACCAGCACCCGCACGGGCGCCAAGGGGTCGGGATCCGGCTGCACGGTGAACGCCGGCTCGTCGTCGTCCGCCTCTGTAGTTTCGACGTCGGTGGCGTTGCGCCGACGAAATTCCTTTTCCCGCAAGGGATGTAAGGACGGCGGCAGGACAGCGCCGGCGACACCGGGCAGCAGCGGGTCGGTGCCGGTGGCCGGGCGTTGCAACTCAGTGGCTGTGTCGCTGTACGCCTTGGCCCACAGGCGCAACTCGACGATCGCCGCGGTCGACGCCGGCTCCCACTGCCGGCTGGCGACCGCTTCGATGACACAGGCGCGAACGCGAGGGTCGGTCTCGATGCGCGCGGCGCGCAGCAGCGCCGGCGCGGTGGTGGCGAGCCCCAGCTCGACGGCCTGCTTCACGGCGGCGATGCGCAGGTCAGGGTTTTCCTCGGCCAGACCGGCCGAAATTGCCTTGCGTACACGGGCATAGCGAACGGCGCGCCACGCGATGCCGGCGAGGATCAACGCAACGCCGAGGATTAGAGCGACGGTCTTGATCACAGGACGTCACTGACCCTCGCGGCCCGCGGAATGCTCACCGTGGCTTTGGGCAACATCAAGAACAGCATCAGGAAGAAGCCGAGCATCGTGTAGCCGATGCCGAACAGGGTGCCGATCCAGTCGTGGAACAGCACCAGCCCGCCGGCGCCGACCTCGAGCCCGATCCACACCGAGCCCGCCACCCGCAACACGTTGCAGAAGAAGATGACAGCCGCTGCGCAACTGAACGCGATCGCACGGCGAAACACGGGTCCGTGCAGCACGAACGCCGCGATCGCCGCGAGTGCGAGCACCGGCACCAAGGACGAGCAGAACGGCGTCAGCTGGGCCCGGAACGCGCCGCTGCTGTGCGGCAGGACCTGGAAGTAGTGGTCGCCGTACATCTGCACGCGAACGCCGGCGTGCAAGAGGGTGAGCACGAGTTGTTGCTCGACGTCACGCAGCGGGTCGCTCAAACCGAAGAATCCGCCGAATGCGATGCCGATGGCGCCGGCCAGGCCGGCACCGATGATGGCCCTACGACGCTTCATGCGGGGTCACCCGCCTCGCGGCCCTCGAGCGCGTTCCATTGCGAGCGCTTGGTCTTGACCCACGTGTACTGGTGGCCGAGCACGCCGTCGATCCAGGCTTTCGTGCACACGAGCATGAAGACGATGAACAGCGGGGTCATCCACGCGACCGACCACGCCGCGCGCCGCGGCGCGCGGCCGACGAGCAACCCGACCGCCAATTCGCAGAACGGCCCGGCGAAGAGGAGCGAGGCCAACGGAAGCATCTCGAAAACCGAGACGTGCGGGCCGATACCGACCAGCCGCAGCGCCGTCAAGAAGAGGGTTATCGCGCAGAACACCGGAACGTGATAGACGAGCAGGAAGAGCGTGGTCTCGATTTTTTCCGCAAACGAAAGGAATTTCGAGTCCCACACCGAGTTGCGGTAGTCGCGCCACACCTGCTGATGCCCGCGTGCCCAGCGATACCGCTGCTTGATGAAGCGGCGCAGTGTGGTCGCGCCCTCTTCGGTGTCGACGGCCGTGATGTCGTAGCGCACCCGTTCGCCGGCGAGCACGAGGCGCATCGTGATGTCGGTGTCTTCCGTGACGCTATGCGGATTCCAGCCACCGAGGCGGCGCAGCGTGCTCGCCCGGATGGCGCAGTTCGCGCCACCGTAGGCGGGCATGCCGAACAGCGCCTGCCGCCCGTACTCGTTGACCAGGTAGCCGGAGAAGTAGTCGATCGCGATGGAGCGCGCGAGCGTCGACTGCACGGAGTTGCGGATGATGCAGCGGCCCTGCACGGCCGCCACCCGCGGATCGTGGAAATGTCTTACGAGCCGCCCGATGACATTGCGCCGCGGGATGTGGTCGGCGTCGAAGATGACGATGATCTCGCCGCGAGCCTCCTCGAGCGCCGTGTTCAGCGCGCCCGACTTCCCGCCACCCGCGCCGGCGTGCCGGTGAATGACCCTGATGTGCCGCAGTCCTGCGGTGTATCGATCGAGCAACGCGCCGGTGCTGTCGGCAGAACCGTCGTCGACCAGGATCACCTCGAGCCGCGACCGCGGGTAGTGCAGGGCGTTGAGCCCGTGCACGAGCGAGGCGACCACCGACTCCTCGTTGTGGCAGGCGACCAGCACGGTCACGTTCGGCTGATACGCGACCGCGATCTCAGGCGTCTCGTAAAGGTCGACCGGAGCCCACCGTGCCGCGGCTGCAGCGAAAGCGACGTGCCGCAAGAAGAAGACCAGGAAGACGGAGTCGATCACGACCACGCCGGCGTAGACAGCGGCCCGCGTTCCGAACACTCCGATGACGAGGGCGGCGATCCCGCCGATGAACAGGAACGTCCACGGCACACCGGCGGAGTTGTGAGTCGGGGGCGGCACCGCCGGATCGGCCGCCGAAGCGTCGCCGCCGGTCGGGAGACTGGCCGGCGCGGTGCTCGTGGCGGCCGCGTCAGCGGCCGCGGCCACGTTCACCGCGTGGCGCCGCCCACCAAGAACACCGGAGCGTCGTCGTCCGAAGCCGCGGAAACGGCGCCCGCGGCCAACGCCGGCTTTTCGGCGGTCGCCGCGCTCTCGACCCGCCGCACCGCAGCGGCGCCGCGGGTGATGTCCCAGACGAAGCGGGGGACCTCGAACGCCTCGGCGAAGCGCATGCGGGCCTGGTGACCCCAAAAACGCGCACCCGCCTCAACGGCTTCGAGGTCGACGAGTTCGCACCGCTCCACCTGCGAGCGATGGCAGGAAAGGGCCGCGATCTTGCCGTCGATCGCATCTTCCACGTCGACGTAGACCACGGGGTTGAAAGCAGTAGCGGACGGCGACTGGTAGCACAGGACCCGGTTGAGCCGGCGTGCCGCAGAAAGCGAGCACAAGGCGGTCGAGACATGGTCTTGGTGACTGTCGTGCTGGCCGTGGGTGTACAGCACCTCGGCGCCCGTCGCGGCGATCACCGAGTCGATGAAGGTCACGGTCTCCCGGCTGTGCGGGATCGCGCCGTCCGGAAACCCGCCCCAGATGAGGTCGGCACCGATACGGGCCGCAGCGGCCTCCTGCTCGAGCACGCGCGACACGGAGTCCTGGGGGCCACGCTCGCCCGTCGTCATGACGAGGAAGGTCACCTTGTCTCCCGCTGCCACGTGACGCAGCAGCGCCCCGGCGCAGCCGAGCTCGATGTCGTCTGGATGAGCACCGACCGCCAGCACGTTCATGAGGCATCTCCCAGGCACCGGACGTCCGAACGGTCAGCGGTCGAGTCGAGGAGACGGCGTCCCGCGGGGATGCGGCGGGCCACGCCTGACACGAAGCGCGTCGACACCGGACCTCCTGGCTTAAGCAGAAGAGTCCCCGAGCGCCTCGTGGGGACTCTCTTCCTACGCCGCTGAAATTCGGCAACCAGGGGCCGTTCTTGAGGAACTCTGGGCTCCCCCGCGGCCCGGGCGACCCTGGTCAAGAGCGCTCTACGACATATTCGGCACGTCGCGAGCGGCGCCAATAGCCTGACCGGGCTCCGGTTGGATGTTCGAACGGCCGACCCGGGCGACCGCCGTCCGCACCTGCCCGCTGACCGAAAAGCCCCGGCGAGTTACTCCCCGATCGGATCGGTGGGGTGCCCGCCAGGGCTTCGGTGACCGGCTGCTGCCGGCGAGTTGCTGCTAGTCGTTCGGCAGCGGGGTGGTCTTTTGGATCTGCAGCAGGAACTCGGCGTTGCTCTTGGTCTGCTTCATCTTGTCGAGCAGCAGCTCCAGCGCCTGCTGGCCGTCGAGCGCGTGCAGCACCCGGCGCAGCTTCCAGACGATCTGCAGCTCCTCCGACGACATGAGGAGCTCTTCCTTACGGGTACCCGACGGGTCGATGTCGATCGCCGGGAAGATCCGCTTGTCGGCGTACTTGCGGTCGAGCTTCAGCTCCATGTTGCCGGTGCCCTTGAACTCCTCGAAGATCACTTCGTCGCCGCGGGAGCCGGTTTCGACCAGCGCGGTGGCCAGGATCGTCAGCGAGCCGCCGTCCTCGATGTTGCGCGCCGCGCCGAAGAACTTCTTCGGCGGGTAGAGCGCTGCGGAGTCGACACCACCGGACAGGATGCGCCCGGACGCCGGGGCCGCCGTGTTGTACGCACGGCCGAGGCGGGTGATCGAGTCGAGCAGGACGACGACGTCGTGCCCAAGCTCGACGAGCCGCTTGGCCCGCTCGATCGACAGCTCGGCGACCATCGTGTGGTCCTCGGCCGGCCGGTCGAAGGTCGAGGAGATGACCTCGCCCTTCACCGACCGCTGCATGTCGGTGACCTCTTCTGGCCGCTCGTCGACGAGCACGACGATCAGGTGGCACTCGGGGTTGTTGCGGGTGATCGCGTTGGCGATCGCCTGCAGCACCATCGTCTTTCCGGCCTTCGGCGGCGAGACGATCAGGCCGCGCTGGCCCTTGCCGATCGGCGCGACGAGGTCGATGATCCGCGTGGTCAGCTGGCTCGGGTCGCCCTCGAGGCGCAGCCGTTCCTGGGGGTAGAGCGGGGTCAGCTTGTTGAACTCGACCCGCCCGCGGGCGCTCTCGGGATCGGTGCCATTGACCGTGTCGAGGCGCACGAGCGCGTTGAACTTCTCGCGGCGCTCGCCTTCGCGCGGTTGCCGGACGACGCCGGTGACGGCGTCACCCTTGCGCAGGCCGTACCGGCGCACCTGGGCGAGCGAGACGTAGATGTCGTTCGGGCCGGGCAGGTAGCCCGACGTCCGGACGAATGCGTAGTTGTCGAGGATGTCGAGGATGCCGGCGATCGGCACCAACACATCGTCCTCGCCGATGACCGGCTCGGCTTCGCCGCCGAAACGGTCGCGACCCGGGCCGCGGCCACCGCGGTTGCGCTCGCGGAACCGCCCGCGGCGACGGCGCCCGCTGCCGTCGTAGTCGTCATCGTCAGAGCGGTCACGCCGCTGTTGGCCCTGCTGGCCGCCCTGGCTCTGCTGGCCCTGGCCGCCCTGGCTCTGCTGGCCCTGGCCGCCCTGGCCCTGGCCCTGGCCGCCCTGGCCCTGGCCCTGGCCGCCCTGGCCCTGGCCGGCCTGGTCCCCGCGGTTGCGGTCCCGGTCACGGTTGCGGCTGCGGTCGCGGCCGTCGCGGCCCTCCCGCCCCTCGCGGAAGTCGCGCTGGCCCTCACGCTGCCCTTCACGGCCGTCACGCGGTTCGCCGCCCGCGTCGGGCGTGGCAGTCGGGGTGTCGCCGGGTGCCTGGCTCGGCACGGTGGCGGTGTCGGTCTGTGCGGCAGCGGGCGCGTCGGCCGACGTGCCGCGGCGTGAAGTCTGTCGGGCGCGAGCGGGCCGCTCGGTACCGGCGGTAGCAGCTGCGGCGTCCGGCGCCGGTACAGCTGCGCTCGGGGTGCCGTTCGCCGCTCCTTGGCGGCTTTGGATGGCGGCGATGAGTTCGCCCTTGCGCATGCGGCCAGTGCCGCTGATGCCCATGCTCGTGGCGAGCGCCTGGAGCTCGGGCAGCACCATCGCGGTCAGGCCCGAGCCGGTAGCCCGGCGGCGGGTGCGTGCGTCAGCGCTGGTGCGGGTGCCCCCGTTTTCTCCTGCGTCTGTCGCAGTGATGAGGGGGGCGTCGGTGATCTCGGTCACTCAGGATCCTTCCGGGAAGGCCCGCCGCTTGCGGCGTCCGGGTAACGCCAGGACGTCGGCGGTCGAGCCATGTTCTTGCCTGCCGGATCTGACGTTTTGATCCTTTGGTCAGCCGGCACGGGCATCACAACGCTTGCAACCATGAGGCTCAACTCCACCTCGAGACTCGACTCAGGTCGGCTATTGACCGGCCGGATGATTCATCGAGCAATCGGGGGGCTCCACGCGCGAAAGCGGACCGGGGAGAAGACCTGGTCACTCGATGATCGCCGGTGGATGAGACCGGTGATCGCACAACGTCGGGGTTCGAGCAAACGACGTCGGGGTTCGAGCAAACAGAGCCGGTCGAACCGGCGCGGCGTGGGGAGCAAAGCACCCTGGCATGTAGACCCTGCATGTAGGTGGAACCGCATGGAATGGGCCGACATGGCGAGTGGATGCGAGATCAGCCTAGCACTCCTGATCGGGCGCCATGCCAATTCGCCTCGCGCCGCCGGCCAGCGGATTTTTCGCCGTCACGCGTCGAGGCCCACAACCCGTGCGCCCAGGGTGTCGACCGGGAGTTGCGACGCGGTGAACCAGCGCGATCCGAGGTCGGCACTCGCGGCGACGTCGGCCGCCGTAACCGCGGTCGTCAAAGCCAGCACGGTCGGCCCTGCGCCGGAGATCACAGCGGGAATTCCCGCGGCGCGCAACCGCTCGACCAGCGCGGCGCTGCGCGTCATCGCCGACGCGCGATACGGCTGGTGCAACAGGTCGGCGGTCGAGACCAGCAGCAGGTCGGGCCTGCGGGTAATCGCCTCGACCAACAACGCGGCACGGGCTGCATTCGTGGCGGCGTCGTGGTGCGGCACCTGCTCGGGCACCAGCTTGCGCACTTTGGCGGTCGATGCCTTGGTCTCCGGCACGAAAGCCACCGGCGAAAGATCAGGGTGGACGTCGAGCCGCAATGCGCGGCTCACCGACCCGAATTCGTCGTCCTCGTTCCAGGCGATCGTGAAGCCCCCGAACAGGCAGGCGGCCACGTTGTCGGGGTGCCCTTCGAGCTGCGCCGCCAGGCGCAGCATCGCGTCGTCCGGCAGCTTTTCCGGCCCGCCGAGAACGAGCTCCCGCGCGGCGAGCACGCCGGCGACGATCGCGGCGGCTGATGAGCCAAGCCCGCGGCCGTGGGGGATGCGGTTGGCGCAGACGACCTCGAGCCCCCGCGGCTGGCCGCCGAGCAGGTCGAACGTTGCGTGCACCGAACGCACGACGAGGTTGCGCTTGTCGCGGCGCACATCGTCGGCACCCTCCCCCGCGACGTCGACCGAAAGGCCAGACTCCGCGACGCGCACCACGACGTCGTCGTAGAGCTGCAACGCCAACCCGAAGCTGTCGAAGCCTGGGCCGAGGTTGGCGCTGGTCGCCGGCACCCGCACGCGCACCGGCGCGGCCCGAAAGGATGGTCCGGGCACTCAGGCGTCCATACCGAGTGCCTTGGCGGCCACTTCGACCTCCGCGGGGATCGTGATCGGCGCAGGCGCGCCGGAGATCGCCCACTCCGGATCTTTCAAGCCGTTACCGGTGACGGTGCAGACGACACGCAGGCCGGCGCCGAGCGTGCCTTGCTCGCGCGCCTGCAGCAGCCCGGCCACGCTCGATGCGGACGCAGGCTCGACGAACACCGCTTCTTTGCTTGCCAGCAGCCGGTACGCCGAGAGAATCTGCCGGTCGGTGACCGACTCGATCGCGCCGCCGGACTGGTCGCGGGCGTCGAGGGCCTTCGTCCAGCTCGCTGGGTTGCCGATGCGGATCGCGGTGGCGATGGTCGAGGGCTGGCTCACAACGTGGCCCAGCACAATCGGGGCGGCACCTGCGGCTTGGAAGCCGCGCATGACCGGGCGTTTAGTCGCCGGGCCGTTGGCCGCGTACTCGACGTAACCCTTCCAGTAGGCCGTTATGTTCCCGGCATTGCCGACCGGAAGGCAGTGGACGTCGGGGGCGTCGCCGAGCGCGTCGACGATCTCGAAAGAGGCGGTCTTCTGGCCCTCGATGCGGTCGGGGTTGACCGAGTTGACGAGGGTGACGGGATAGTCCTGCGCGAGCTTGCTCGCGAGTGCGAGGCAGTCGTCGAAGTTCCCGTCGACCTGAAGCAGTTTGGCGCCGTGCACCAGCGCCTGTGCGAGCTTGCCGAGCGCGATCTTGCCTCTCGGCACCAGCACGGCACAAAGCAACTGCGCCCTCGCCGCGTAGGCCGCAGCGCTCGCGCTGGTGTTACCGGTCGAGGCGCAGATGACCGCCTTGCTGCCCGCTTCGACCGCCTTGCTGATCGCCATCGTCATGCCGCGGTCTTTGAACGAGCCGGTCGGGTTCGCGCCTTCTACTTTGAGGTAGACGTCGCAACCGGTCTTGGCCGACAGCACGGGGGCGGGCAGCAGCGGCGTGCCGCCCTCCTGCAGCGTGACAACCGGCGTGTTCTCGGTGACCGGGAGCCAGTCGCGGTACTCCTCGATCAGTCCGCGCCAACGGGGAGTCACGTGCGTCATCCCGACGTCTCCTCTGCTCCGCTCCTCGCTTCGCTGCGATGCTCGCCTCGGAAGCCGTCTCGCGCGCTCACGCACTCTCCTCGCCTTCGACTCGCATCACGCTCGCGACGTCGCGCACGATGTCGAGCGCGCGCAGGTCTTCGACGGTCGCCGACAAAGCAGCATCGGACGCCGTGTGGGTGACGATCACCAGGTTCGCGTCGTCGCCGCGGCCCGACTGACGAACGGTCTGGATCGACACGTCGTGGTTGGAGAACACGTTCGCTACGGCGGCGAGCACGCCCGCCTTGTCAGCGACATCGAGGCTGACGTGATAGCGGGTTCGGGTCTCACCCATCGGCCGCACCTCGAGGTCGGCGTAAGCGGATTCTCCCGTGCCCAAAGCACTTTTCACCTTGTTACGCGCTACTGCGACGAGATCGCCCAGCACCGCGCTCGCCGTTGGCGCGCCCCCGGCACCGCGCCCGTAGAACATCAACTGGCCGGCGGCCTCGGCCTCGATGAACACCGCGTTGTAGGCCTCGCGGACACCGGCCAGCGGATGTGACCGCGGGATCATCGCCGGGTGCACGCGGACGTTGACACCGCGGCCATCGGCCGCACGCTCACAAATCGCGAGCAGCTTCACGACCGAGTTCATCTCGCGGGCGCTCGCCACAGCGGACGCCGAGACGTCGGCGATGCCTTCACGGTGGACGTCGGCAATCGTCACCCGCGTATGGAAAGCGAGCCCGGCCAGGATCGCCGCTTTCGCCGCGGCGTCGAACGCGTCTATGTCAGCGGTGGGATCGGCTTCGGCGTAACCGAGCTCGGTGGCTTCGTCGAGGGCTTCGGCGAAGCCGGCGCCGGTTTCGTCCATGCGGGTGAGGATGTAGTTGGTGGTGCCGTTCACGATGCCGAGCACGCGATGCACCTTGTCGCCGGCGAGCGACTCGCGAAGGGGCCGCAGCAACGGGATCGCGCCCGCAACGCTGGCCTCGAAATAGAGATCGACGCCGTACTTCTCGGCGGCATCGTGCAAGGTGGCGCCGTCCTCGGCGAGAAGTGCCTTGTTCGCCGTGACGATCGACGCACCGTGGCTCATCGCGCTGAGGATCAGGCTGCGCGCGGGCTCGATGCCCCCGATCACCTCGATGACGATGTCGACGTCGTCACGGGCGACTAGGCCGGCGGCGTCGGTCGTGAAAAGGCCCTGGTCGATGTCGAGGCCGCGCTTTCGCTGGAGGCGGCGCACCGCGATGCCCGCGATCTCGAGGGGCGCGCCGATGCGGGCAGCGAGGTCGGCGTGCTGTTCGCGCAGCAGCCGGACCACCTCGGTGCCGACGACACCGCAGCCGAGCATGGCAACGCGCAGGGGCTTGTTCGGCCGCGTGCTCGTCACCAGCTGCTCGTCGCTTGTTGCCATCGCCGCCTTATTCTGCCGGTTCTTCATCGACGTCGAGGCGCAGCAGGTCGTCGACGGTCTCGCGGCGCACGATCAGCCGCGCTCTGCCGCTGCGGACGGCGACGACGGGCGGGCGCCCGAGGTGGTTGTAATTGCTGGCCAGCGATCGGCAGTAGGCCCCGGTAACCGGCACTGCGAGCAGGTCGCCGGGAGCCAGATCGCTCGGCAAGAACGTGTCACGGACGACGATGTCACCCGATTCGCAGTGCTTGCCGACCACCCGGCTCAGCATCGGCTGCGCCGACGAGGCGCGGTTGGCCACCGTGCAGGAGTAGCTCGCGTCGTAAAGGGCAGTGCGGATGTTGTCGCTCATGCCGCCGTCGACGCTCACGTAGCTGCGGACGACGCCCGAGCTGACCTCGACCGGCTTGATGGTGCCTACCTCGTAAAGCGTGAACGTGGTGGGGCCGCAGATAGCGCGCCCCGGTTCGACGCTCAGCCGCGGGATCGCGAGA
>Ga0157370_10003521_pt1 | contig 18354 bp, 17 predicted proteins | sample C35metaG_FD_113463 | JGI IMG/M metagenome (GOLD analysis project Ga0157370, IMG submission 113463) | Corn rhizosphere microbial communities from Kellogg Biological Station, Michigan, USA - C3-5 metaG | ecosystem: Host-associated > Plants > Roots > Rhizosphere > Soil | place: USA: Michigan...
CTGATGCCCGCTTTTGATCACGTAACAGTCCACCTTCCGCTTTGCTGGCACTCCCTTCAGGTGAAAACTCAGGTCCAGGGCTCTGGTGACTTTCTGTTTCATCACGGGCTCTTTATCTTCAGGGATCTGGATCTGGAAGCAGTAAAACCTCTTTTCCGCGGGGATCCTCTGATCGGTGAATTGTTCGGCATTTTTCATGGCGGGAACGATTCTGTTAAAATCAATGTCCAGTGCCCGGCTGTACATGGAAAGTACGGGCTGGTTGTAAAAGTATACGGTATGAACAGAATCTTCTGTGCTGTTTCCGCTGTCTGATCCCAGGCCTTCGATGTAAGGACTGACCGTTAGCCGGGTGTTCAGCTTAACACCTTTCTGCCGGGCATAATCGCTAAGCGGGGTGGTAAAGCTGTAACCGATAATGTCTTCCTTTGCTTTGATCTTTATCGTTTCACCCGCGATTGCTGCCCGGATATTTGCTTCATTGGTATCATAGTGCGCAGTTATCGCTTTAACCCTGCCCTCCTTTATCCACACCTGGTGCGGGACAAAACGGTGGGGAAAGTAGCCTTTCAGGAAGCCGTTGCTTTTTCCGTTTGCTGAGAACAGGCGGACTCCCTTTTTTGAAAGTGATGCGCTTGCTGTATCCGCTCCTTCATAGGTGGACGGCAGGACAAGTAACTGTTCCTTAAATTCGTTTTGTAATCCGTCCAGTTTCTTTAAAGATTCCAGGCAGGGGCCGCACCATGAGGCCCAGAAATCAAGGATAATAAGTTTATCTTTTGCGTCCGCAAGTTTTATTTCACTCTTTTTTCCTGTTTGGTCTACAAGCTCCAGTGTTTTGTTTAACAGTTCGGCGGGTAACGGATCGCCCGCCTTAAGGGATCTCGGTGAAGTATTTTTATCCTGGCCGTAAGTGCCGAAATTCAGGCAAAGCACGGCCAGTACGATAGTTTGTATCGTTTTTTTCATTTGATTATGGTTTTAAGTTAGTTGATTGCTGGTCTTAGGGAATGTTTCGGGAAGAACAAAGCAAGGCGACAAAAGCACACTATCCCTAAGTGCCAGAGCCGCCCGCTTTGAAAGTGCTATCTAGTCGGGTGGACAGATAATTAGAGTGAAGAGGAATACTTTGATTTTAATCATAACTCAAACGCTTCGGCGCTAAGAGTCTTGATCTATTTGAGTGAAAACATCTGAAGGCAAAAATGATGGGACTCACTCAATGTACGCTTTGAGGCCTGTAGGAAGGCTTAGGTGCATACAAGAGCGAGCCCACCATTATCGCCAAAGATAATGAATGGGCATCTATCTCCTGCATCTTGCACCTTTAAAAATTTCCTACATTTTCAAAGCAAGATTCAAAATTCAAATGCCTGAATTCAATTTTTATTTATTTAACACATAACGTTTTAATCCATAATACTAAGATACAAAATAAATTCAAAAATGGTCTAATTAGACCACAATATTTTTTATTAAACAATCCACCTTACTCGACATTATAATTAATTAAGTTGTATGACTAAGATGGATGAGAAAGAGAGAATTAAGCTGTTATTCGGTTCAAAACTAAAATCAATCCGAGAGGAGCAAAATCTATCTTTAAAAAAGACAGATGCCCAATCGGATCTAGATAGTAGTAATATTTTTAAATATGAAACTGGACAAAGAGATCCACAACTCACCACAATTATTAAACTGGCCATCGCACTTAAAGTACATCCCAAGGAATTATTTGATATTGATTTCGGAATCGATTTTACTGCGGGTATCTAATTAGTAGCTTCATGCGTAGAAAATAAGTTTTGGAAGCAAAGGAAGGGAACAAATCAACGTTGACAAAATTAGGTAAGTACCTGGCAAAAAGGTCTGTCAATAAGTCTATGGTTTGCGACCGGACGGGAATCAGTAAAACGAGAATGAGCAGATTGACTACTAAATCAAATTCCCACTTAAGATCTGATGAGCTTTATTTGATTGCTTTGGCTATTGAGGTTAACCCTTCAGATATGTTCCTTGATTTAAGTAAAGACTTACAATTAATAAAATAATATTACACCATCCTTATTTCGACATTAACGTGCTAATCAAGACAATAGATGAGTAAAAAGTTGTAGCTCACTTTCAATTGTTTCTATTTTCCGGAAAACTTGGGAATAAGCCATTAACATTGGGTTGGTCCTGTTTTCTGTACAAGCCATAGCTGGCTTTTCCTGTCAATCACGTTTAGAAACTTACTGTATTTCTGATTAACTTGGGTCAAATATTATTAGCCTGAAGAAGATTTGGTTTCAAGGTCATCTCCTTCGAGAAAAGTAAGAATGCCTCTTTTTTCCAGTTCTTCTTTTGTTCGGTTTAGATCATGGTTTTCAAATATGTTTTTACTGAGATCGGTGACATGAATATTCTTATCTGCTGGAATAAGCTTTTCCCATACCATGAGATCAGAAAGATAATTGATCACACCTTGGTAAGAATCATATGCCACATACGCTTCATTTCCATAGAATATCATTCTGCCTGTATGTATGATCTCATTTCTTAATTTATACAGACAACGATTCCATTTTACAATATGAGGATTTATTCTGAAATCCAGATTTTCCTTTAGCGCTTTTGCCAGATGCTGTTCAATAGTATTTTTCAATGGAAAAAGCAGGTGTTTTTCTATTTCGGCTTCAGGAAAATTTTGCTTTTGAAGGATAAGGTGCTGGCACATTCTGATGTAAGCTTCGAATGACGTCTGCAGCTCTATAATGGCAAACATAAATTCTTCCGTATAAAGATGATATATGGCCCTACTTCTAAATTTATCAATCACACCAAAGCGACTGTATGCATCCCAAACGATTATTTTTTCAGTCGCCAGTTTTGCCATGTCTCTGTTTGGAGTACCAATTCCTGCTACTTTTGTCAAATGAGGTAATGTATATCCAATTGTATCATCACCAATTGTCATTAGTATATACGGAGGCAGGTCGGGAATACTAAAATTACTTGTAAATTCGATATTATTGGCAAGTCTGTAAGCATCCAGATATTGGTTGATAAACAGCAAACACGCTGTAAAAGCTTCCTTTGCATGTCTCTCAATGTCCCATCCACTTACATCTATTTCCGGTATGAACTCTATATAGATCGTTGTTGTAGAAAATTCAGGAATTACCGGATCAGTGGATGTTTGAGCAATTTTAACAAACCGGTATTTAAAAGTTGCAAAATCAGGATAGCTATGAATGAACGTAATGTCATCAACTATCGGGATATAGTATTTAAGTTCAAAGGAAAGCTTAACAGCCATTTCTTTTCAGATGTTTAATTTTAATGTGTACAGTGATTTTCTGGTCTTTACTCATTTCAAATATATTCTGCATCCATATTAGATCACCTTCACCGATTTCAGCTTTTCTCTGACATGATTGATGTCATCCCGCATGGCAATGTAATAATCCACTGCTTCCAGTTCAGATTTAAAATGCTTTGTCTTTAGGTCATTAAAATAAGCTTCCAGGATACCATTTAATGACGCGGAGTCCCACTGCTCATCTGAATAGGCAATATCACTCGGATGTGAATAGCCAGAATTTAAAATATTAGTCTTCAGATCAGTTAATATTTTCCCAAAAAGCCCATCGGATTTGGTGGTATTCTGATGGAGTAAGGGGAATGCCCCGCGTTTTCGGATATTGCTGAATTCGTTCAGCAGGTATTCCAGTGTCCTGAAAAGATTACTTTGAAGTTTCTCTGCCGTTTCAGTGTCTGTTCCTGGTTCCTTACGCAAAGCCTCCAGCTCTCCGCTGATCTTTTCCTGGTATTCCAGGTCTTGTTTTTCAGGTTCTGTTCCTGATGAATAATGGTAGTTGATCCTGTGGTTAACCCGCTCAAGTTCGTTTAACAAAACATAATAAGAATTGGCTTTGCTCATATCATTTGGTTTGTGGTTCCCTATAAAGATATGCAATTGGATTGTAAACATTCCTTTTGTTCTGACCTTGGTTGCGATAGTTTCAATTAACGTCTGGAGGCCTGAGCTTTGCTTAAAATAGAAAAAATACATCCCTGGAAGAAGGGTAACAAAGCCAGCCAAAAGAGACAGAACGTAGTAACATTTGGCAGGAAATAACCGTTACCCTATGTATAGTTGTAAAAACTACTAATTTTATGTTTCTGAATATCCCTCTTGATTTCAGAAAGCCTGACCATTAAACAAAATATATTATGTCTGAGTTTTTTACCGTAGTTAAGGAATTTGAGAACCTGATAGAGAAGTTCGAATTTAAACAGCCAAAAAAACTATGGTACTCCCATTTAGTGGCATTGACTAAGCATATTGAAGATATCTATTATTGTCATGTAATAGCCAGGGTATATAAACACGATGGATCCTTGCAAACCACAATGTGGGTTGGCCCGGTGGATAGGCCTGATGATGGCCTTGGAAATCTTTCCGCCAATATTAAAATAGATATCGGTTATACACAAACGCTCGATGAAGATTTTTTCCGGAATTGCGAGAAGAAGATCATCCATTTGATAGCGGGAGGGACTTTGGCATCTTTAGTAGCGGCATCAAAAAAAGAGCTTGCTGATCCGTCCGTTCGTAACAGAAGGTACGATGTTTATACCGCCCACTTCCTGCCTTTCTTCAGAAGAATCCTGGATACGACCGATAATGATACAAAAGTGTTGAAGAATAAGGCGAAATGTGAGGCCATTATCGAGCAGGAGCTTTCAAACCTGCAAGGTGAAACGAAAGTATTTTTTGACAAATTAGGTTTAAAAGCAGCCAAAGAGATGATCTGGGAACTATGTTACATTCATTCCCTTTAGCGTTCACCATGTTCAGAACAACAAAACAGTGCTTCTTATAATAACTACCGGCGATTTATCGTTGTAAATATAGGTTAGGTCAGAAGCATTTTTTAATTTTTAAACATTTTAACCGATGAAAAATACCTCAGCCATCCCCAACAACGGACTGAGCACTTCTGATGAACAGTTCAGTCCCGCCTTCCTTAAACACTTCGAAGGATATACCAACAAAGAGATTGCCCGGCAGCTCCAGCTGCCTATAACAGTGGTCAGGGCCAGCATCCGGAAACGCAGGCGGCTGATCCGCATCAGCTTCCGGCATTTCCTCAGAAAATTCAAACACTCCCTCTCTTCAGCAGGTAATCATCTAAAAAATAGGAAATAGAATGTTCTTTTTGCTTTGAGCAGAATTTAATGCGAACCATTTCTTGATATTATAACATCAAGATGATAATATTCAGTTTCTCTTTCTACTTTTCCTTCTATTTGAACGGTTGCTTTTTCTGCAACAGTTGGTAAATAGCAATTTGATCAGTTCGTATGTCCATGTTACTAAGCCAAATAGATTTTTAGAAAGAGCAGTAATTGACGGCAATAACGAAATAGAATTAAAACTCGCAGATGGCACTATATACCTTTGAACAACTCTGATTTTTTTTCTTTTGAACGTATCTTGCAACAGTAAACCGGCAATTTTACCGGTCATTGTTTTTAACTTAGTTATAAAATTTAGAGTTTCATGAAGAGAATGAATTTTACGCGTATAGTTACCGCGCTGCTTTACGGCTTTTGCGCTTACGGCCAGCCGGGATCTGTAACATCTCGCACAAATGACCTTAAGTTGCTAAGCAAAGAACTAACCAGCTATAGGGATATTTTGCAAATACCGGGCATGGCTGTAGCCGTGGTTAAAGATGGCAGAATAGTTTACCGTAAGGTTGAGGGTTACGCCAACCTGGAGAAAAAAATGCCGCTGACAGATGGTTATATGTTTCAGATCGCCTCTGTCACTAAAACCTTTACGGCAAATTTAATGATGCAGTATGAGCAGGAGCATAAAGCATCGGTAGAGGATTATGCGCTGAACTACCGGTTCATCAATACTTACTTTGGATGGCCTTACAATGTGGATGCGAACACCCGCATACGGCATTTCCTGAGCCACACATCCGAGGATGGACCCGGTAACTCTTTTATCTACAACGGGCAGCGGTTCAACTATATTTATGGTGTCTTCGAAGCAGCGGGCGGACATGCCCCTTTTACTGATGGCTATTCCCTTGAGCTCCAAAAGAGGATCTTTGAACCCCTGCACATGGAACATACGATAGCGGGATTTCCAGATACCCGCAAGGATACCCTGTTTAAACATATTGCCACCCCTTATGTGTATGATAAGCTGCAACATGCATTTAAAGAAGATACCGTTAATTATCGATGGACACAGGCCTTCCCGGCCACAGGTATTTTGTCAACCCTGGGAGACCTGGCCAAATACACAACGAGCTATGATAACAACAAACTGATCACGGCTGCCAATTATACAAAAGTAACCACACCGCAAACCCTGACCGACGGCTCAAAAAGCCCTTATGGCATAGGCTGGTTCACTGAAGAATTCGAGGGAAAAAAGATCCACTGGCATTACGGACATGCGGATTCCTATGCTGCTTTGCTGGTTCGTGTACCGGAAACAGGCTACACCTTTATTCTCCTGTCCAATTCCGGTGCTCCTTCTGATGCACTTCGGCTGGGGGCGGGACACATCTGGCAATCGCCTTTTGTGACCTCATTTTTAAAGCAGTTTATTTTTACGCAAAAAGATCAAAAATATATCAACTGGAATAAAGGCTTCGACGGTATCCCGCGGCTGTATGAGCAATCCCGTGCCGCAGAACGCAGCTTATTGATCGAAGAGATTGTCGGGCAGGCACTTTTCCGCCGCTATTCCGAAAAATTATATGGCACCCATACGGGCGAGTCAAAACAATTGATGTCATTACTATACGAGCTTAAGCCGGAGCGGTTTGATCAGTATGATCCCGCGCTGATCTATTTGCTTACCGACTTACAGGATAAACTGCTGGAGACACCATTGAAAAAACTGATCGCTGCCTATGAATCCTACGGACATATTCAACCCTATGTGATAATGGATATTGCGAGGTATTATGAAAGATCGGGTAAACCCGGGGAGGCCCTGCGGTTCTACAAATTGCTCGCTGACAGCAAAGGGTTTGAAACCTGGAATGAAATGATAGAAGCCTGCAGGAAAGCCGGCGGGCTGCTGCTGGACAGCGGTAAGACAAAAGATGGCCGCACCTATTACTGGAAAGCCGTAAATAGTATGAAAATGAACGGTTATGGTGATAAAGCCATCATGGAGGTAATTAATATGATGAAATAATAAAAATAACTGCATATTTTCCGCCTGCTCCTGTTACCAGTTGAACAAGATGGGGATTGCTCAAAGTATTCTCTTTCATCATGTGCCGTACTACCAGCGTCTGTTTAATATTTTTACTACTTCTTTTTACCTGATCTCTTTCATCAGGTAGTCAATCAGCTTATCCCTTTCATGAATTTTGTCACTTAAGGTCGTTGTTACATTTATATCCGGTATTACCGGGGAATTACTTTTTTTATTACAATCTGCACCTAGGTTAAAAGATGAAGTAGATTGTATTCGTATCTTACTATTTGGCAGCTCAAACGTAAACGCCTCGCCAAAATCTTGCGTATTTTCTCCGGTGGGCTCGCCGATAACAGAAGCAATTTTATACGTTTTTACCACATCCGCAAAAGCCATCGCACTTGAAAACGTAAATGGTCCGGTCAACAGGTAAACCTTTCCATTAAACAGATCGCCATTTTTAAACGTATTTTTTTGAGGGTCGCAATGCTCAGGGTCTGTCAATATCGTTCCATTAGCTTTTCCCAGATAAGAGGACGTTGTATCTCCATTTGCTTTCAGGTTATCTTTGTAAGGCTGGCTCACTTTCCATTTCTTAATGCCCCAGGAATAAGGTTTATCTGTTAAATAGCTAAGCAACAGATCACCAAAAATGGTGTTGCCTCCGCTATTTTTTCGAATGTCTATGGCTAAGGAGCTGATGTTCTTTTTTTTAAAATCTGCAAAACAGGAATCCAGAAATATTTTGAAATCATCAATATTGCCGCCCATACTCCTAAAATCAATATAGGCTAACTTATGCCCTAAAACCTTATATTCATAACGTTTTGAAATGTGTGGCATCGTTACTGCCAGTGCTGTTCTGAAATCTACGCCTTTTTCAATCACAGAGCTCTCAATTTTCCCATTTGCCTTTTTATATTGTATCCTGAAGGGCGGTTTTACCTCTTCAAGGAATAAAAAATAGCTTAACAGCTTAACAGACATGACCTCACTAAATGGTTTATTTCCTGCAATCCCCCTTTGTATCTGCGTTAACAGTGCTGGAATGTCTTTATTATTGATTGCAGTAATTTCAGCACCCAATGGGATTTTACATTGGGTTGCAGTTTTTACAGTGGAATAAAGTTTAGCATTTTCAGTAACAAACTCCACAGGTAGAAATTGTTCCTTTTTGTAATCCTCTTTAAATAAAGGCTGACTTAAGCTAGGCGTACTATGGCCGTCGTTTAACAACGATGTGATCTGATAAAAGATCCTGACTAAATTCTTGGTATCGATAGAATCCTGAATACCTTTCTTTATTTTCGATAGGTTAGAAAAGTACTTATCCCTTTCAATGAACATAAAAGGCTGATAATGGGATTCAATCATCGTTTTCACATAGAAATCGATATCGGCCAAGGCATTTTTCCTGGAAATATAGGATTGAGAAAAACAGTTGGTACTGAAAAACAAAATAAGGAATAACAATATTCGTCTCATCGTAGGTCTAGGAATTTACACTAAAAAGCATTAATCCTTCAAATATACATAAGCAGTTGTATATAAGAAACTACATCAAAAATTCAATACGCTGCACCAAATAGGCCTTACCAAAGTTATTGGGATCATGGGTTACTGTCGCTTTGATGGATTTCCATTTCGGAAGGCTGGCCTTGTGGTTTAGCTCCCAGTCCTTACGTATCTCCAGCGAATTTTGCCATATTTCCTCCAATTGGTCTTTCACTGCCTGGCTTGCGTAACTGAGTTCCAATTTATCCTGTATATATTCATACTTATCATTTGTTTTACGCAGGGTAATTACAGGCCCTCCGGGTACATAGGATTGGATCAGCAGAATATCGAAAGGCTCATTTCCCTGGTATTTTTCTTCACTGATTACGCTGGTTAAATTAAACCACCTGTCCGGGCCATCCTGTGGCGGATTAGGATTTACATTCAACCGGGCTTTTACGCGGTAGGTGTAACCAGGTTTTCTGCTGTCGAATCCCCGTAAAGACATTCCAGCAGGTTCGTTTTGCGGCAGGATCAGCAAGGATTCATTGACCGAGGCGTAGCGGTGGTCCACCAGTAATTCAACTTCCTGTCCATTTTTAAGTTTAAACGGACCGTATAACTCGTCCTTAGAACATGCAGTCAGGAAAAGAACAAAAAAGAGTAAGGAAAGATATTTCATAATTTAGAGGTTAATGGTTTACCTTTAAACGAAGGATTTGATCACAACGCTACAATATAAGTTGTTTTTTTGTTAACGGATTAAACATTAAAATCATTCTAAAATCACAAATTCCGTCCGGAATTTTTATGAATTACGATCAGCACCAGAACTATCATAAGCAATATAATGGCGAAAATATCCCTTAGGACAGCGGTGCTGATCAGTTTATCCATTGGTTTCCTGTAAGGTTTTGCGTACTGCTTCGTTTTGATAAAGGAGCAAACCGAATGGTATTTTTGGTTCAACATAGGTGCTCTTCGGTGGAAGGTCCTGCTGTTTTTCCGCCTGCTGGACGAGTGCTTCTGATGTCATCGGAAATAGGCTGAACACCACTGAATGGGCATGTTTTTCAGATTCGGACAGTAGCTCTTCCCATCTGTTTGCTGAGAAATTGTAAAGCTGTTCATCGTTGCCGGGGTTTTCAATTCCGAACAGCGGACCCAGGATCACAAGCTGTAAGATCTGTACATCCAGCTCCTTTTTTAGGTAAGGCAGGTCCGCTCTCAAATCCAGCTGGTACCATATGCCCTGATAGCACATTCCGAATCTATGGAGCTGGGTCGGCCTGTAAGGTACATTATTTGGAACCGGGGAGAGGTAAAAACTCTTTCTGATTTCGTTCAGAAACAATTCGGTATTGATGTTGAACCTCGGTATTACCATCTTGTTGAACTCCAGGCACTGGACCTGGCCGGAAGAGATATACAGGCTGCTGATCCATTGCGGGGTGCTGTTGTGGGCTGCTGCCGCTACGGCAAGCCGGTGATGTCCGTCAGCGACATAGACACGGTCGATGCTTTCAAATATTTCCCTGAATTGGGCTATGGTTTCTGCTGCACTGATCTTCCATACTTTGTGACGGCAGTTGCTTTGGGATAAGGTGATGACAGGTTCAAATGGCGCAACTTTTTCGATAAGCTGACTGATCTGGTGATTCCTTCGGTAGAGGAGAACAACCGGACTGCTCTCCAGGCCAAAGTCATCTCGGTAAGATTTCAGGCGACTTTCCTGTTCCTGTAGCGTCTGTTCATGGGTAACGATCCTGCCATCAGCCAGGTCATCAAGACTGGTTAGTGCCCATACCCCAAACTGTGACCCGAAAGCGGACTCCTTTTCATAAACATATATTCCCGGCGTTTCTTGCTGCTGGTATTGGCCGTTGCGGATAAGAGCTGCCAGATTGAACTTACATAGTTCCAGGGTATTGTTCCCGCCTGTTGCTGGCTCAAGCATCCGCTGGAGTAATTTGCTGTCCGGGTCTTTACCCATCAGCCCGTTGTACCAGGTAGGATCCGGATGCATGGCATTAAATGCTTTTATTTTCATGGTATGTTTGTTTTGATTGGGATCTCAGTTCTGGAAATGTTCGGTAAGTCTTGCCGAAGCATGATATTTTAGCTTTTCTATAGAAATGTATTTTAGCTGCCTTACCCTTTCCCTGCTCAGGTCGTTTCTTGCGGCAACGTCATCCATGGAAAGCTCCGGGGTCCCGCAGAGTCCAAACAATTCCACAATAATCTTTTTCTCCCTTTTTTTTAAAACACCCAGCAGCAGTCGGACATCTTCTTTCATCGATTCATAGATCATTTGTTCATCCGTAGGTACCATGTTCGGATCGGTGAGGATTCCTGCAAGGTCAAGCTCAGTCTCTTCAGATATTTTTTCATCGAGTGATTTCGTGGTTTTATGACGACTCATGTGTTCTGCGACTGTGGTTTCCGCCATCTCTGCTGCTTCGGCAAGTTCTGTGAGTGTGGGTTCGCGTTCCAACCGCTGCTCCAGTTCTGCCTGCCGTATTCGTATTTTCTGAACCGCAAGTACTTGGTTCATGGGTACACGGACCGTTCGCGTATTTTCAGACAATGCATATAATATTCCCTGCCTGATCCACCATACTGCGTAGGAAATAAATTTAAAACCTTTCGTCTCATCAAATTTCCTGGCCGCGGTCACCAGTCCGATATTTCCTTCATTCACAAGGTCGCTCAGGGGCAGTCCTTGTCCCTGGTATTTCTTGGCAACAGAGATCACAAACCTCAGGTTTGCGCGGACCAGTCGCTGGATCGCAAGCTGGTCTCCTTGTCTGATCCTTCGTGCCAGCTGTACTTCTTCCTCGGCGCTGATCAGCGGTATTTTACTGATGTCGTTCAGGTACCTGTTCAGGGAGTCCTCATCTCGTTTGGTATACGATTGTTCTATTTTGATCTCTCTCATGATTCGGGTTTCAGTTTATTTGTTAGCTCAGTTCTTCCTGTTCGGTTAATTGCATTTGTTTGCTTTTTTCCAATGTGAAATCCTTCATCGCCTTCACGAGAACTTCCACACTGGCTAAGGGAAGCGCATTATACAATGATGCCCGGAAACCGCCGACGGTCCGGTATCCTTTTATTCCTGTAATGTTTCGCGCTTTGGTATATTCAAGAAACGCTGCCTCTAAAGACGGGTCATGCAGCTTGAATGTCACATTCATTCTGGAGCGATGGGCAGGCTGAGCTAATCCGTAAAAGAGCGGATTCCGATCAATTTCCCTGTAAAGCAGCATCGCTTTTCTAATGTTCTGCTGTTCAATACCCACAACTCCGCCCTGGTCTTTTAGCCAGAGCAGGTTAAGCATGGCGGTATATATGGAGAACACGGGAGGCGTATTATACAGGCTGTTGTTGGCATCAAATATTCTGTAATCTGACATGGACGGCAGCTCATGTGATATGCTATGCATCAATTCTTTTTTAATGATCACCAGGGTCATTCCTGCCGGTCCCATGTTTTTTTGCGCACCTGCATAGATCAGGTCGAATTTGCGCACATCGATCATCCTGGAGAAAATATCGGAAGACATGTCACAGATGAGCGGAATATTAGTTTCAGGAAATTCAAACTGCTCTGTACCTTCGATGGTATTGTTGGAGGTGATGTGCAGATAAGCCGCATCCGATGGTACGTCGAAATGATCTGGAATGTAGTTGTATTCCTTGTCAGATGATGATGCCACGGTTATGGCCGCACCAAAATGCCTGGCTTCCCTGAACGCTTTTTGCGCAAAGTATCCGGTGTCAAGGTAGGCTGCCTTCGACTTTCCTCTCAGGAAGTTCATGGGGATCATACTGAATTGTGTGCTGGCCCCTCCCTGTAGGAAAAGTACCGCATAACTGTCGGGTACATGTAGCAATTCTCTTACCAGCAGTTGTGTTTTAAGCACGACACTTTCAAACTCCGGGGAGCGATGCGAGACTTCCAGGATCGACAAGCCCATGTCATTCCAGTCAATTACAGCATCAGCGGCTTTTCTCAATACGGATTCGGGAAGGATACATGGCCCTGCACCGAAATTGTGTTTTTTATTTCCGTTCATCTATGAAAAATATTGGTTAGTTATTATGGCGTAAAGTTCTGATGTTTAACTTTTTGTTGGGTTAGCCACATTGACTTTGGGAAATTTTACCAGCGAAGGCCACTTATACCTTATTTTATTTTGCAGGGAAGTAACCTATGGAATTTGATGGAATAATGTTCTGTCATTTCCCGTTATTGATCATTTGTATTCCCTACACTAAGTGACAGGATGTTAGTGTTTTTTTACTTATTTCTTCCCGCCATACCATATTCTGTAAGGTTTGTATACATTTGGCTTTAAGGACTGGTGCTTTATGGAAACTCCGGATCTTAACCGACTAATTATTCAATATGGAACCTTTTAAACCGGATCAGACAGATATTGGTATTATGAAACTCTTGCAGGAGGACGGCAGAATGCCTTACAAGGAACTTGCAGATAAACTTGGCAAAACAATCAACCCGATCACAGAGCGCATAAAGAAATTAAAAGCTGAGGAGTATATCGGGCCAACCGTCACATTACTCAACCTGCAAAAGATTGGGGCAACATTTATTGCTTTTCCACACATTAACCTTACAAACCATCTGGAACAGACCATGACCATGTTTAAGGAGAAAATGTTGGAGTATCCTGAGGTCATGGAGTGTTATCACCTGACCGGACATTATGATTTTATGCTCAAAGTGATCCTGCCTAGCATGGCGCACTATAATACATTTTTAAAGGAAAAAATCAGCGTTCTGCCATACGTGGGAAGTATCCAGAGTTTTCTGGCGCTTTCGGAGGTAAAGAAAACAACAGCATATCCATTTCTGTAGTTTTATATCCATCAATTACCACTCTTTCTAAAAATGTACATAGCTTAGTAACATGGACATGCGAACTGATCAAATTTTATTTATCAAACACCCAGCGGTGAAACTGCAATCGATGTAAAAATTGAGGATGAGACAATTTGGCTTACCCAAAACCAGATTGTCGACTTATTTCAATCCAGCAAAGCTAACATCAGCGAGCATATCAAAAATATTTTTGAGTCTAAGGAATTAGATAAAGATTCAACTGTTCGGAAATTTCGAACAGTTCGGCAGGAAGGCAAAAGAAAAGTATCCAGAGATCTGGAACATTATAATTTGGACCTGATCATTTCAGTAGGATATCGGGTCAATTCATTGAGAGGTACACAATTTCGGATATGGGCGAATAAGATCCTCAAAGACTATTTGGTAAAAGGATATTCCATTAATGAGAAGAGGATGCGTGAGCAGAAGGAACAGCTCGATGGCTTAAAAAACACGGTGAATTTGTTAAGGAATGTGGGTGCAAGCAAAGAGCTTACTACTGATGAAGCTGATGGATTGCTTAAAGTGATAAGTGATTATGCTTATGCATTGGATATTCTCGACAAGTATCATCATCAGGAGTTAACCATTACCGGGACTACCCCGCAGGAGCTGTTCGTTATTGATTATGATGAGGCAATGCATTGGTGGCATTGACTTTAATGATTGCCGAAAGTAAATCTGATGAGAAGGATATGATGGTTAAGGTCATGATCAACCTGATCAATTCGAATAACTAAGCTTAATTTTCCTGTTTGATGTGCTATCCGGTATCAACCTTTACATTAATATAAAATCATGAGTATAGTTGTCGCAATATTAGAGTTGCCAAATGACATTGTACTATTTGCGGACAGAAAAAGAACTTACCGCGATAAGAGTGATATGATCGTTCGTTCCGATGAAATGAAAAAAGTTTTCAAAATTAACGATCATCTCGCTTTCGGGATAACAGGTGACGCAGCCTGGGGCTCTGCTTTGGCAGGTCACCTGGAGAAAATCAGTGTCCTGTTGCCATCGGAAATAATCAGCTTTATTAAGGCATATCCTGTTGCTGACACAAGTACCATTACACTCATTGGTCTTTATGATGACCATAAACCTTTTATTTTTGGATACACGACGGACGGGGATGAAACATTAGTTTTCCGGAATTGCCAGTCGGTTGCCACCTCACCGATTGAATATGTAAACCAATGCAATAAATATTTAAGCGGCCGTTTGGATTCTGCGGATGGTTTTAAACTGATCATCCGGGACACAATCAGATTTGCGTCCGAATTAAATCCCTCAGAAATCTCAGATTCCTTTGATTCCATTCATTTTCATTTAGAAAATGATACATGGACAATAATTGAATCATGATGTTCAGCCTTGTTCTATATTGACATCTTCAAATGATACGGCAGGAATAGACCACTTCTGTACCAGGGAAAATCGAGAATATACTCTTTATGACACCTCATATGCCCATATACATTTGAAAATAACTATATGAAAAGCTCTTTGAAGAATAACATATATTAACAGGAAAGTCCCTCAAGTGCTGGTAATCAGAGCTATCATCTTTATCTCCGAAACTTCTTTCTTATGTCATAATTGTTTTTTATTATCATAAAATTTGGATTATGTGCCGGATTTAATGTATCTTTGACTAAAGTATATATACTTTAGTCTTATCAATATTATGCTTCAATTGTTTGATCATCACCTGGAATAAAAGATGAAATGTCAAATAAATCCACTAACTTTGACCGATACCGTAATAAGAAAAAAAAGGTACATGTACCTTTTTTTTCTTATTAGTAACACCTCTCTTATCTCCCGTTTTTTATACTTTTCCTTCTGAATCACTTTTTCGTCATTTAAAGTCCTCAGACTGGCAAATATTTGGATATTTGATTTTTATATTATACCTTTACTCTAAAGTATATATACTTTATAGAATGATACTTTAATCCCACTCGCTTGTAGCATTATTCCCCTAATAGTACATTCAGCTTAGTTTGAAATTTGCATTTGTCCTTCAAAAGTATTAACTTCGTGATACAGAAAGTATATATACTTTCTGTTTCGAGGTATATATGTCAAATAAGCCAAGGTTCATTTCCGTACTCCCAGAGATCATAAAAGCCTTTACAAAGGCAAATAAGCAAGTATTTGATAAATGGGACATCTCTGAAATCTTTGAAGAAAATAAAGATAAATGGCGGTTACCGTTATACATGGATCTTAATATTTTCATGGATCAGCTGGCAGGGCAGACTTTTCTAAAAGAAGCCAAAATCGAATTCCCTGATGTCCCTACCAGCAGACTGTTTTATTACGATACCGCATCGGCCTATGAAATCTCCTCCGGCATTTTCCCAAAGGGGTACTTGTCCCATTACTCCGCTGTTGCATTATGGGGACTGACAGAGCAGATCCCTAAAACAATCTACATTACAGTTGAACAGTCGAACAGCCCTGCAAAAGCGATACGAAGTGAACTCGAGCAGAAAAACATTGATGCAGCCTTCAGAAAGCCACAGCGCCAGTCAGGAACAAGCTCTGAAATCGGCGAATACAAAATCATACTGCTCAGGGGTAAGAACACCAAGAATCTGGGTGTGAGTCAATTTGATGATGAAGATCTTAAAGATGTCCGCCTGACAGACCTGGAAAGGACTTTAATTGATATTGTTGTACGTCCTTCCTATTCAGGTGGTGTATCTGAAGTAATTAAAGCATTTCGTAATGCCAACGAATCTCACAAGGTTTCGGTGAACAGGATGTCAGGCTATCTCAGCAGAATGAATTTTATCTATCCCTACCATCAGGCCATAGGTTTTTATTTGGAAGCCGCCGGATACAAAAAATCACAGGTGGACATTTTCGCCAGCCGGGACAAAGAGTTTGATTTTTACCTGACCTACGATATGCGGGATATGGACTACTCACAAAAATGGCGTATTTATTACCCAAAAGGACTGATCTGATCAGTCCAGTAAATGTTCAAAGCGTTCCATAAAATACTGGAAATAAAAGTCAAATCCTTTATCCTTTTCACGGTTGCTGATCGTATCACTCACCGCCCCGTATCCCTGACGATGGATCTCTTCCATGCTCCGTATTCTTCGCAGATATTCCGGTGGTACCCGCTTCGCTTCAAATACATGTCTAAGTGTTTCTTTTGAATCCTCAGTTTCCAGGTTTACCGGATAATTTTCCATAATTTCATAAATATCGTAAAAATCACGCGCTCTCGCCCTGTCATCTTCTGCCCTCAGCTTGGTCTGCTGCAAAACATCAGTATAATATTCAGGAAGTTTCTGTGCCAATGCACGCACTTTCTCAAAGACGATCAGTTCCGGTGCATAGATGTAAAAATAGATACCATCAATATCTATCATTTTTTTATGGTCACCAACATATTCAAATTTACTTATGTCGACCTGGAATCTGGTGGAATTATCGGGGTTTAGTGCCAGTGCATTTCTGCGGATCAGCTCAAGATCGCCATCAAACCCTTCATACTTCTCCAGGCTGATCACCTTAAACACCAAAAGGTATCCACCCCAGAACTGCTGAAGTTCAGCATTCTGTGTTTTTGGTTTTTCAGTGATCTGCAAATCAAACACCACATACCCATGACTTGCAAACCCCTCCACCATTGCCTTGTTCAGCCTTTCCTGAACTTCCTTGATATCCTCAAAATCTTGTTCAAGTGAGAAGTCCAGATCATATGATGCCCGGTCTGACAACCCGTATCCAAGGCTGATGGCATTACCACCCTTCAGTACCAGCGATTCCATCAGTTCATCATCCTGCACAAGTGAGGTGATTGTTAACTTCTTAATTCTGTTTATTGTTTCTAAATCGACCATAGTTCTATATTGCTAATCTACAAAAAACTCACCATAGATAAATCTTTCTGCAAGTAACAGAAAGATCTGCAGTACATTTATTCCTGGTACCCGCATTGGAAATTCTGCTCCTTACTGTTTAAATACCGGGTTATCACAAATTCCATTAAAAGAAATTCAATTGGATTAATGATATTAGCTGAACGCAACCCAAACAAATAATGCCTCACAACGAAAGAAACCTCTTCGCAAAAGTTTATGTGTTTCGAACAGATCTTTTATCGCTATAATTAAGAACTATGAGAAATGCACTAATAGGATATACATACCAGCATCAGGTAGCAACCATGCTGCTCGCCTATATGGACGTGGAAAGGAATTTTGACAGCATTGAACTGGAAGCTGTTGTAGGACATAAGTTTGATGATATAAAACTAACTTCAGGTGATATTACCTATTTTTTCCAGATAAAAGACATTGACAATCTTTCATTTGATTCTTTAATCGTTAAAGATGGAAAAATTACCATTTCCGGAAAAGAACACCTACTGTCATCCTCCATAAACGTGTTGTTTTTTAAAGACATTAATTTAGTCCCGGATTGCCATATACTTGGCTTCCCTTCTAAAAAAATAGCGGACGTTTACATAGTTTCTCTCAGCCGTACCGAAATTGAGACTAAAGTAGATGAACTTTATAAAACTGATTACCTGCGTAAATCCTTAATCGATCAATTCCTGAGCAACTGCCTGGACAAGCGCATTTTTAAGATGTCCAAAATAGACTTGCCACCTATTAATGTTTTTCAAACACATCTTGCCGAACCCACAGTTGAAATTGCAGTTAAAATTTTGGAGGGTGAAAACATTTTGGTTCTGGAAGGA
>Ga0157370_10003522_pt1 | contig 18349 bp, 11 predicted proteins | sample C35metaG_FD_113463 | JGI IMG/M metagenome (GOLD analysis project Ga0157370, IMG submission 113463) | Corn rhizosphere microbial communities from Kellogg Biological Station, Michigan, USA - C3-5 metaG | ecosystem: Host-associated > Plants > Roots > Rhizosphere > Soil | place: USA: Michigan...
ACGCCGCAGCGCCGGCAGCTCGACTACGTGCGGTACGTCGGCGCGAGCGACGACACCGCGAAAGAAGTTCAACTCTTCGGTCTCGCGCCCTGGCTCATCTCGCGCTACCGCGCGTTGTCCGACCGCTTCTATGGTGAGAGCCGCGCGCTGGCCGTCCGCAAGGCATTCGTGAGCTCGGGCCTGTCGATCGTCGGCACGCTCGGCTACTACGGCGCGTACGTCGTCGTGCTCGTCCGTGCGGTCGCCGGCACGATCACCATCGGCATGCTGACCTTTCTCGCGGCGTCTTTCCGTCAGAGCCGCGATCTGATCCAGAGCCTCCTCCTGTCGGCGAGCAGCATCTATGAACAAAGTCTCTATCTCAAGGACTTGTTCGCGTTCTTCGACATGCAGCCGACGATCCACAGCGCCGCCAACGCGCGGCCGGTGCCGAAGCCGATCCGGCAGGGATTCGTCTTCGAGGACGTCGGCTTCAAGTATCCGGGCAGCGACCGCTGGGCCGTGCGCCATCTGAGCTTCGAGCTGCTGCCGGGCGAACGGGTCGCGCTCGTAGGCGAAAACGGCGCCGGCAAGACGACGCTCACCAAGCTCCTCGCCCGGCTCTACGACCCGAGCGAGGGGCGTGTGCTGCTCGACGGCATCGACCTGCGCGAGTACGACGTCGCCGACGTGCGGCGCGCGATCGGCGTGATCTTCCAGGATTTCGTCCGCTACGACATGCGCTTCGACGAGAACGTCGGCGTGGGCGAGGTTGAGCACGTTCGTGAGTATCTCGACGCCGAACCGGCGAATGGAGACGCGCCGCTGCCCACGCCGCCGAGCATCTCGGCGGCGGCCGAGAAGTCGCTCGCGTCGAGTCTGTTGCCGCGCCTGCCGGGCGCCTATCGCCAGATGCTCGGCCGCCGGTTCGACGAGGGCGTCGACCTGTCGGGCGGCGAGTGGCAGAAGGTCGCGCTCGCGCGCGCGTACATGCGCGATTCGCAGGTGCTCATTCTCGACGAGCCCACCGCCGCGCTCGACGCGCGCGCCGAATACGACGTGTTCCTGCGGTTCAACGAGTTGATGGCGGGGCGCATGGCGATCGTCATCTCGCACCGGTTCTCGACGGTGCGGATGGCGGATCGGATCATCGTGCTCAAGAATGGCGAGATCGTCGAGCAGGGACGACACGCCGAGCTCGCGGTTGGGGACGGCCTGTACGCCGAGTTGTTCGGGATGCAGGCGGCCGGTTATCGCTGAACGCGCCGCCGGCCGACGTCATTCACCGACGTCATTCATCGACGTCATTCACCAGCGTCATTCAGCAGCGTCACTGCTGACGCTCGCCCCCGCGCCGATCACCGCCGAGTCGCTCCTGAAGGAATTTCTCGGCGTCTTTCTTCTGCTTGTCGAGCAACTCGGCGCCTTTGGACTGCTGGTCGGCATCGAGCCCGGCCAGCGCCTCTTTTGCCGACGCGTCGTAGTTGGTGCGGATGTCGCTCAGGGCCGCCATCAGCGCCAAGCGCGCGCTGCGCGCCCGGGAGCGGCCGTCGTCGGACGACGCGCCCGCTGTGGACTTCACCTCACGAACGAGCGAATCGACCGCTTTCAGCAGCGGCGCGTTCGTGTTTTTGAGCTTGTTCTCGGCGTCTTTGAGCTGCGATAGTTGCGGCTCGGTGAGCTTCAGATCCTTGCGCTTGTCGATGAGCAGCTTGATTGGGCTCTGGTCTTCGACGTCGCGCACGCGCAGGGCAGGTCCTTGCGGGGCCGAATCTTTGGAGAACAAGTCCGTGCGGCGGTCGGCTTGCGAGCGGGTACGCTGCGCCCCGGCGATCGATGAAAGAGCGACCAGCGTGGCGAGTGCGAGGAACCGGCGGTTCACGGGGATCTCCCGGCAAGGGTTGGCGGCGTCAAGCGGGCGGTGGAGCGGCGAATGGATTTCTCGTCGAGGTCAGATGTCCAAGCTCAACCGGACTTTCGTCGGCACTGCACGTCGATTGGACGCGAATATGTGCCATTGGCGGCCCGCCGCCAGGGATTGCCGTCTCATGGCGTATCGCTTGCCTTAGTCCCTGCTATGGCGGATATGCGGAAGCCCAGCGAGCGACGAACCCATCCATACGGCCGAGTACAATTCGAAGCCTTGCGGGCCGATCTCGAGCGGCGCCTGCGGCGGATCTACGGGCGGGACTGGCCGCAGGGCTTCGACGACATGATCGCGAGATTGGCGCGGGCGCGGGTGCGCGAGACCTTCGGGTTGTCGCACCGAATCCGATAGGCTGCAGCCGGTTGCCATGCCGCGGCGATACCCGATTGCGACGGAGGGCGAGGGATTCGAACCCCCAAGTCCTTGCGGACGCCGGTTTTCAAGACCGGTGCATTAGCCATTCTGCCAGCCCTCCCAACGCTCGAAAGATCGTCGCGGCCGAAAGAGCGCGCAACGCGTGCGGTGGTGGCTATTTCTTCTCGAGATCTCCGAGCCGCGCCAGCCGCTTCCTGACCTCCGCGACCTGTGGCTGCAACTCCGGATCGGCGGTCCTCCAAAGGTCGACGAACATCTGGTAGTAATGCGCGGCGCGGACGTGGTCGTTCTTCGCCTCGTACAGCTCGCCGAGGCGGCGCGCCGCAGGCGCGCGGTACGCCATGTCGACGGCCATGAGGCGGCCGTAGTACCCGCTCGCGAAGTACTTCTCGAAGTATGCGATCGACGAGTCGGCGACGTTCGCCTTGTCGTAGGCGCGCGCGACGTTGAGGAATGTGCACGCATCGCAATCGTCGTACGGGCCATCGGCAAGACTGTCGCCCTTCCAGAATTCTCGAATGGCTTCTGTCGGATGACCTTCGGCGATCGCGATGTCGCCAAGGACGCGATGCACCAGCGGCTGCTCGTCGCGGAGCCGCGCGGTGTCGCGAACGTCCGCGGCCCGCTGGGCCAGAATGGCTCTTGCCTTGTCCGGCCGCCCGGCCTGCGCATAGATCGACGCGATGCCGGCGTAGTTCCGGTCGGACTCGGCGAGCGTGTTCAGGGGTTGGGCGGCAAGCGTCGCATCGAGCCGCGCGACGGCGCGCGACGGCTGGTCGCGGCCGATGTCGACGAGGGACGCCGACACCGAATCGTTGATCGCGATGCTCCGAATGCCGATCGTTTGGCCAAACGCGTGGACGGCGGCGAGTCGTGCGCGCGACTCCTCAGCGCGCCCCCTCAGCGCCGATAGCATCGCGCGGCCATTGAGCGCTTCCCACCGCGCAAACGGAACGTCGCTCGCCGCGAGCGAGTCGCCCAAGCGTTCAGCTCCCACGACGTCGCCCGAGGCTTCTCTGGTCCACACGCCGATCGAGAGTACAGAGGCGCGTGCTCCCGGCGTACCGAGGGCCTTCTGCGATGCCGTCAGGCTCTGCGCGACTTTCTCGAAGTCGCGCGCATCGGCCTGCACCACCGCGAGGTTCGTCCATGGCTGCGTCTGCCCGGCGCGAATGTGCGTCGCGGCGATCAGGAGCGACTCGGCGCTCGCGTACCGGCGGCGCGACGTCTGGAGGATGCCGTAATTATTCAGCGCGATGTCGCTGTCGCCCTGCGCGAGGAGCTGCTCGTACGCCGCGGCCGAGCGCGCGCGGTCGTGACCTGGCCCACCAAAGTAGGACGCGATGGTGAGGAGCCGCTCGCGTGGCGTAAGGCGCTCGCGGAAGCGATATGCCTGGAGATATGCCGAATCCACGAGGCTCTGCGGGTATTGTCCGCCGGCGCCATAGGCGGTGCCCAGCTTGCGCCACGCCATGGCAAATCCTGTGTCGATCGCCAACGCCTGCCGCAAGCGCGCCGTCGCGGTCGCGACATCACCGCCGACGTCGTACGCCCGGGCGCCCTCCGAGTACAGGCGAAGGGCCTCGATCGACGGCGTGGTGACTTGCTCGAGCGGCGCGGCATTCTGAACCGACCGAAGCGATTCGCCCATCTTGCCGCGAAGCTCGCGTCCAATCGCATCGGCGGCGGCGATGAGCTCCTTCGGTCCGTCGACGACTTTTTGCGCTGTGGCGAGCACCGTTCCTGAGTCGGCGGTGAGGAGACGAACGGTCACCGCGTAGCCGCCCCCGAGCGATGCGACGTCGCCGTCGACGATGGCCTTGATTCCCTCGCGTTGGGCAAGCTCGCGCGCGAGCTTCACGTCGAGGCGCGCGCCGGATGCGCGCTGCATTCGCTGCAAGGCGTTCGCGATGGTCGTCGGCGACACGACGGTCACCGTGCTGGACTGCGCGAGACTGGCGCGCACTGCCTCCGAGACGACGCCCGCGAGCGTCGAGTCGCCCTGCCGCACCGTGAAATCCGTGATCAGAAGCGGTTCCCTGGCACTGATCCGCCCAGAGGCAAGCAGAGAACCCGCGGGCCCGATACCGAGCGCGCGCAGCAGCATGAATCCCGCGACCACCAGCACGAATGCGCTGAACGCAAACACGCCGCCGCGAACCGTTCGTCGCCAGCTCACGTGCGGGCTCGCCTTCACGGCGATGGTCGCGAGTGTGCCTTGCGGAGCGTTGCCCCCGCCAGGTGTGAGCGTGGGCGTGCGCATCAACTCACGGTGCGCGGTGCGCTGCACCAACGCGGTGAACAGGATGGCGGGAAGTCCCAGCGCGGCCACGATCAGTGCGCCTGGCAGCACCCAGGACGGCAAACCGATTCCCACGATCGCAGCCTTGGCGAGAATCCAGGCGGCCACGAACACGGCGGCCCAGGCCGCGAGGGCGACCGGCAGACGTACACGCCCACCGAGGAGCACGGCGGAGGCCGCGCCGGCACTCCCGCTGCTCGTCGTGGTTACCAGCTCGAGCACGCGGACCATCTCGGCGGCGTTCGCCGGACGACGGTCCGGCTCTTTCTCGAGGCAGCGCATGACGAGATCGGTCAGCAGCGGCGGCGTATCGCGACGCAGCTCTGCGATGGGCTGTGGACGTTCGCCCATGTGTGCGGCGAGCAGCTTGTGCGGCGAGAGCCCGGCGAATGGCGGTCGTCCGGCGAGGAGCTCATACGCCATGCAGCCGAATGAGTACAGATCGGCGCGGGCGTCCGTGTTGGGATCGGCAGCCGCCTGCTCGGGCGCCATGTACGCCGGCGTTCCGATCGACGTGCCCACTTGCGTGAGCGACCCGCGCGTTGCGCCGGCGTCGCCAGCGGTGCGCGAGGCGGAGAGCGCCTTGGCGATGCCGAAATCAGTGACGACCGCGGTACCGCCGGTGATCAGTACGTTGTCCGGCTTGATGTCGCGATGGACGACCCCACGTTCGTGTGCGTAGGCGAGTGCTTTGGCGACCTCGCGCAGGATACCCACGGCTTCGTTGATCGGCAGCGGCCCACGCGTGAGCCGCTGCCGCAGCGATTCGCCCTCGACGAACGGCATGGTGAACCAAGGCAGGCCGTCCATCTCGCCCGCGGCGAGCACCGGCACGATGTGCGGATGTTGCAGTCCGGCGGCGACGAGAATCTCCCGGCGAAAGCGCTCGACGTTGACGCCGGCCACGAGCTCGGGCGGCAGCACCTTGATGACGACGTCGCGACGGAGGGCCGTATCGCGCGCCACCAACACGCGCGACATGCCACCCCCGCCAAGCTCGCGTGAGATCGTGTAGCTGCTGCCAAGTGTCGTCTGCAGTTCGTCGCGGAGATCGGCCACGGTGGGGCGTCTGGGGTTTGCGGACGCGGGCGGGAGAGGTGCACCAACTTATGACATGGGGCTCGCCGTTGCCACTGTCGCGGTCGGGCCGGGTCCTCGCCTGGATCCGTGCTGCGCCGGTCCGATCGCAATGTCTTGCGACGGCGTTGGCGGACGCACGCGCTCGGCGGGCATCAACGGAGATCTCTAATGACGCGGCGACACAAATTCGGCAAGCCGGCACAGCGTCGCCCGCCGTTCGATTCCGGTGAATGGGTCGCGCAGCGCGGCCTGCATCAAGTCCATCAAGTCCAACGGAGGGCGAGGGATTCGCACCCCCAAGTCCTTGCAGACACGGGGTTTCAAGACCGGCGCGTTAGCCACTCTGCCAGCCCTCCGCGCGCGAAAGATCATGTCACCGGCCCCAACCATGCAATGATGAAAGCAGCGCCGACGACGTCGATTCAGACGGCGCCCACGACTGCGCCCGCCGGCTTCGCCCCACGCGGTAGGTCGATGCTGATCCGTCCTTGCTGAACGAGACGCGCGATCTCCTCGTGGCTGGACTCGGCGCCCGTGAGCGGCGCATCAGCGCCGTCGACGCGCGACAGGCCCGCGCAGCCGTTCCCGCCTTCGCGCTTCGCCGCGTATGCCGCGTGATCCGCCAGCGCGATGGCGGCGGTCCATGGCAGCGACTCGGGACTCCGCAAGTCGAAGGGAAATGCCGCAAATCCGATCGACGCGGTCACGCGAATCGCCCGTCCGTCGGACAGCATCATGACGTGGCGCTCGATGGCCTGCCGCAACCGCTCTGTCGTTGCCGCCCCTTGATGGCGGTTGGTGAATCGCGCGACGATCAGGAACTCGTCGCCGCCCCACCGCACGACGACGTCCGAGTCCCGACACGTCGTTCGCAGCACCGTGCCGAGCTGCACCAGGAGCTGATCGCCCGCTGTGTGGCCGAACTGGTCATTCACGCGCTTGAAGCGATCGATATCGATCATGACGAAAATCAAATCGGCGTCGTCGATCGACAGTCCGCCCGCCTGGGCCACGCGGTGTCGCCGCAGGCTCGCCGCGACCTCCATCTGGAGCGTCTGCTGCACGTATCGCCGGTTCCACAGGCCGGTGAGTGCGTCGGTGACGCTCAGCGCCTCGGCGAGCCGCGTCCGCTCGACGCGCCGCCGATACATGAAGAACGCGACCACCGCGATCAGGATGGCGATCCCGATCGCAACGTCTCTTTGGAGGGCCCGCTCGCTCGCCTCGAGCTGGAGCTCCGCCTGGTGTCGGCGAAGCGAATCGAGCTCGCGACCGCGCCGCTCGTTCGAGAACATCTGCTCGAGCAGGGCGATCCGTCGCGCCGTGCCCGCGCTGAAGATCGAGTCGCTCACGACCTTCGCTCGCTTGAACTCCCGCAACGCGTCGGCGAGTTGGCCGTTCGACTCCTGATCGGCCGCGAGCTCCTCCGACGCTCGTCGCACGAGCTCGCGCGACTGCATGCGCTCGGCGAGCGCGAGCGCGTCGCGGGCGTACCCCTCGGCCTTGGCCGGCGCCCCGCTCGCGCGCTCGCACGCCGCGAGCGTCAGGCGAATCTGCGCCGCGAGCCCCTTGTCCCCCAGCGACTCGCTGAGCGCCATCGCCTCGAGCAACTCGCGTCTCGCGTCACCAAGGCGGTGCATGGCGAGGTACACCGCGCCGACGTTGCGGTGCGAGAGCGCGATCGCCGAACGGTCGGTGAGCTCGGCACGGATGCCGAGGGCCTGGCGCTGATACGACAGCGCCTGCTCGAGGTTGCCTGCGTCGAGGTAGGTGTCGCCGATGTTGTTGAGCGTCGCCGCGACGCGCGTCTTGTTGCCGAGCTCCCGGCGCAGCTCCAGCGCGCGATCGAAGTAAGCCTGGGCCCGCGCGTATTCGCGAAGTCGTCCGTACACGATCCCGATGTTGTTCAACGAGAGGGCGATGGAGGCTTTGTCTGCCAGCCGCTCGCGGATCGACAGCGCCTCCAGATGATACGTCAGCGACTTGCCGTAATCGGCGAGATCGGTCGAGTACACGAAGCCGAGGTTGTTCAGCGAGTTCGCGATGTCGCGCTCGCTCGCGGCGGCGCGCTGGAGCGCGAGTGCCTGGATGAACAGATCCACCGCGCGCTTGGGATCGCCCATGCGCTGCGCCAAGGCGCCAAGGTTGTTCAGCGCCCGGGCCTGGCCCGCTTTGTCGCCAGATCGCTCGGCAAGCCGTCGCCCGCTGTCGGCGTAAAACGTCGTGGAGTCGTAGTGGCCGAGCGTCATGTGCGACCACGCCATCTCGTTCAGGGTCGAGACGTTGGCAACCGGGTCGGGCGTGACGGCGAACAGGGCCAGCGCCTCGGCGCCGTAACGCAGGGCGCGCTCCGGGTCGTCGATCTTATGGGTGTCGACGAGCTTCGCCAGGACACGCGCTCGCTCGAGCCCGCGAAGCGCGCCGAGTCCGTTCGCGGTGTCGGCCGGTGGCGTCTGAGCGGTTACCATCACGCCAGAGAAGAGCAGCAGACACACGGCGTGCGCCATTTTCCGGCGCACGTATCGGCCTATTTTGTTCTGCACTGAGTGGAAACGTTGAGGCGCCGGACGAGATCGGCCGAGATGGTCGCGGCAGAAGACCGCGCTCGAAGGACATGCTCAGGCCCTCATCCGTAACATCGGAATGTCACGTCCGGAGCTTCGTGAGCGCGGATCCCTTGTGCATCGCGACGTGGTCCGTCTTGTCGCTCTTGATTTCGTACTGCGGCTCGTCCTTGCTCGCGTGGACGGTGTAGCCCTTGAACTTGATCGGGGATGTCACGACGCGCGTGATGGTGCCCCGGACTCGACCGGCTTCCGAGTTCCATGAGACGTGGTCGCCGCGCTTGAACCGTTTCGTCATCAGATCTCCTTGGGCTCCCGGTGATTGTATGACCTCTCGCGCTCGTCGACCACCACGATCGCGATGTCACTCACTGAGAATGTCGACCGATCCGAGCTCATCGCGATCCGCGACGGCGCTCTCATGCCGCAGCACGCGCCGCACGAAATCCGGCCACCAATTCCGCTGCTCGGCGCGCGACCGGTATTGGTCGAGCGCGGCCCAGGTTCGCTCGTGGATCGCCTGCGCGCGTTGGCGCGCCTCGTCGCTCGTGATGCCGTCGCGCCGCAGCATGCGGCGGCCGATCTGCGCGTGCAGCACCTCGTCCGCCCAGTCGTAGTCGTGGAAGTGCGCGGAGAGCGCGTCGCCGGCCGCCACGGCGGTCTCCCGCTCGAAGCGCTTGCCCGTCTCGCCGGACATGAGTGACTGTTCGATCGCGTAGAGCATGATCTGTCGCTCGAGCGGTTCGGCGTGGACGTTGAGCCGCAGCGCGAAGCTCACGTTGAGCGGGATCTCCGTCTTCCAGTCGATGCCGCGCGCCTCGAAGGCGACCGTCCCCATCATGGCGTGCCGGGCCTCGTCCCAGAGCTGGCGGGAATAGTCGCGATAGAACTCCCACGGCTCGTTCTCGCGCTCGGTGATGAACGACGCCATCATCTCGGGCACGTCCATCTCGAGCGCGCGCTTGCAGAGCAGCGCGAGGTTGCGCTCGTCGGCCGGGACGCCGGGCATCGCGTACACGACGTGCGGCGGGAACTCGAAGTTATATGATCCTTGAAACCGGTCGTCGCGTCGCGGGCGGAAGTCGCGCGCGAGCGGCGCGGCCGATCCGGCAGCTGGAAGTGTGCTCGAGTCGCGCCGGGGTTGGTCGCCCGCAATACCACCCGCGGCGTCGAGATACGCCGTGAGATGCGCGCCCCACGCGTCGGCAGCGCGGCGCGCGCCGGAATCGCTCGCTACGACCGCCTCGAACGCGCGGGCGCCCCAGGCCACGGCGTCATCGATGTCGGCGATTGCCGTGCGGAGGATGCGGCAGGTCGGCTGATCGACGAGCGGGTTCGTGTGGGCCAGGTGGTCCCGGTACGCGCGGGCGAGCGCGGTGTACGCAATCTGATACGCGCCGGTCAGCAGCTCCGCCGTGTTCGCCGAGCGATCGAGCTCGCGGAGAAAGGCGTCGAGCTCGGCGTCGGGAGAGAGGTCGAGACGCGGCACCGGGTTTCGCATCTCGGCGATGCGCGCGCGGAGCGCGTCGACGTGCTCCGCGCACTGCCACTGATGCAGCGACAGCGCGCACTTGACCTCCCATACCGGCTCGGCCGGGATGCGCGCGATGAGCGTAGACATGAGGCGTCGCTCCGCCCAGTGGAAGCGGAGCAGACGCTGAACGTTCTCGTCGATCGAGTAGCCGATCCGCGCGGCCTCGGCGTACGTCGCGAGCCCGGCGAGCTCGGGAATGCGATCGAGCGGATGTGGACGCATGAGATGCTCCTGCTCCGCGGAAGAAAACGATCAGGGCTTTTTCGTCTTCGTCGGAGGCCTCGCGCCAGGGGTGTTCGTCGTATCCGTCCGCGCCGGGACCGGTGGCGCCACGGCGGCTGGAAGGGGTGCGCTGCGTGCGGTGTCGCCCACGGGCTGCTGGAATTCCGCCTCGGCGCCGCGCACGAGCTCGTCGAGTCGCACCGTGGTGGCCACCTGTTTCGCCGTGTTGAACACCGCTTGGGCCTCGGCGACCTTGCCCTGCTGTTTGAGCGCTTCGGCGAGCTCCATTCCCGTGGCGACGTAGAGATATGGAATGCCGACCGACGGGCGATCGATCCAATCGCCCGTGTGCAACACCGACTGCGGTCCCAGGAAGACGTGATTCCAGAGCGAGTCGCTTCGCGGAAGATCGAACCACCCATCGCCCTGCACGTACAGCGTGTCCTTCATCCCGGTCTTGGCCGGAATGAACACCTTGGCCGCCAGCCCCTGAGTGAGCACGTTGTCGCCGAGGCCGAGCGAGCGCGCGTAGCTCCCGGAGGTGCGCGCGAAGTAGATCGGGCGCTGTGGCCACGAATCCTGAATCATCCGCAGCACGAAGAGATCGGCCCGCTGCAGCACGCCATGGTCCAGGTTCTTCGGATCGATCGTGGCGTGCAGATCGCCGGCGACGAAGCTCATCGGGGCGCTGAGCGGATAATACGCGGGGACCGAATCGGCGTCGGACATCGACATGTGAATCGGCGACGTCGTCGGCTTCGGCCACGACTTGCCGCGGTAGATGGGCGGGCCTTTGGCGGCGTCGTACTCGTAGATCGGCCGGCGGATGATCTGCCGCACGTACCAGTCTGTGTTCAGGAGCGAGGTGTTCGCCACGATCACGTCGCGGCGAATGCCTTCGACTTCCTGCGCGTACCAGAGGGGGAAGGTGTCGTTGTCGCCGACAGTGACCAGCACGCCGTACGGCTCGACGGAATTGAGGATGTCCGCGGCGAAATCGCGCGTGTCGCGGTGTCCGGCGCGCGACGCCCAATGCCAGTTCGCGAACAGCGGGATGGCCGCCAGCAGCAGCACCGGCGATGCGTACCCCCAGCTCTGGCGCTTGGGCATCGCGACCGTTTCGCGCCCGGACTTGACCGTCTCGGTACCGAACATCGACGCGATCGATTCCCAGACGAACAGCAGCCCGAGCGACGCCCACACGCCCCACGCCGAAAAACTCCAGATGAAGAAGTAGTCGCGGTCGCGAACCTCGTGCGGCGCCTGCGAGTTGGGATCCTGCGACGCGCCGAGCTTGAAGTTCAGGTAGTAGATCAGCAACAGCGACATGGTGAACATGAGCGAGCCGAAATACCAGAAGCTCCGCCGGTCGCGCTGGTAGTGAACCCAGCCCCCGAACAATCCCAGCACGAGGAACGCAGCGGCGAGGATCGCCTGTGCGAATGGATGATCGCCGTGCGCGTCGCGAACCCACTGCCACTTGAAGTACAGCCACCACAACCCGACCTGGTCGACGAACGACGCCTGGCGATCGCTCAGCTCGGGCTTCCCGTACTGGCCGCGGTTGAAGTTGTACTCGAATGCGTCGAGCGTGCCTTTGGAGAAAGTGCACGACAGCTCGAGCTTGACGTGGCAGGCCGTCGGCTCACCCTCGTTGATGGCCGGGAAGTACGCGGCGCGGATCGGTTGCGTGGCGAACGGCGTGAGACCCAGCACGAGCACGGCGGCGCAGGCGAGCAGCAGTTTCCAGCGGAAGATGGTCCGTGGGCGGCGGATGATGACGGCGAGCCCGACGGCCGGCGCGGCGAGCATGCCCGCCATGTGGTTCGAGTATCCAAGCGACAGCAGGTACGCCACGAGCACGAGGATGCGGTCGGCCTTGCGCCCGTCCGGCTCGTCGGACCACCGGATCATCAGCCACGAGATGATCGCCAGGCCGGCCAGCGACACCGTGTACACCTTCTCGTTCACGACAGACTGGTTCCACACGGTGAACGCCGTCGCGCCGATTGCCGCGCCGATCACGCCACCCAGGATGCGCTGCCATCGGAGCGGGAACCAACCGACGAGGATCCGTTCGGTGACGAGGAACCACATTCCCGCCGCGGCCGCGCTGCAGATCGCGGCGAGAATGTTGATCCGCACCGCGACCGACGACGCGATCGGCAGGATCGAGAACACGCGGCCGAGGATGACAAACAGCGGGTTGCCCGGCGGATGCGGCAGCCCCAGGGTGTACGCGGCGGCGATGTATTCGCTCGTGTCCCACATCGCCGTCGACGGCGCGAGCGTGACGAGGTAGAGCACCAGCGTGACCAGCGACACCGCCAACGCCGCACGATATGACGGCCGGTAATCCAGGTCAGTGGTCGTTGAGGTCGTCATTACGATCCGATAAAGGTCCGACTCGGTGTACCACAGCATTCGCCCCGCTCGAGCCGGGCGGGGCGGGGAAACACATAAAGGTACCTAGCGGCCTGGCGATCAGCCATTCTGGGTGCTTGATGCTGGGCGCTCGCCGTTACTAATGGCGGAATTGGCGTTTGCCCGTGAACACCATCGCCATGCCGCATTCGTCTGCCGCGGCAATGACCTCGCCGTCGCGGACCGATCCGCCGGGCTGCACCACCGCGCGTACCCCGGCGGTGGCGGCTTGCTCCACGCCGTCGCGAAAGGGGAAATACGCGTCGGAGCCGAGCACCGCGCCGGCGGTCTCGTGTCCGGTCGTGGTGGCCTTGTGCACCGCCAGGAACGCGGCGTCGACACGCGACATTTGCCCGGCCCCGATGCCGATCGTCGCGCCGTCGCGCACGAGGACGATCGCATTCGATTTGACCGCGGCCACGGCGCGCCAGGCGAACAGCATGTCCGTGAGCTCTTGCGGCGTCGGCTGGCGTTTCGTCACCACGGTCCATCCGCTGTCGTCGATGATCGCCGGTGCGCGCTCTTGCACGAGGACGCCGCCGCGCACCCGCTTGAAGTCGAGGTTGTTCGACCCGCCGGGGCCGCCAGTGCCCCAGGCCGCCCGACCCTCGAGGACGCGCAGATTCCTCTTGCGCCCGAGAATCTCGACTGCCCCCGCGCTGAACTGCGGCGCCACGACGCACTCGACGAACAGGCTCGACACCACGTCCGCCGTCGCGTCGTCGACCGGAACGGTGAATGCGATCACCGAGCCGAACGCCGACACCGGATCACAGGCGAGGGCCTTCTTGTATGCGTCGAGCGCCGTGTCGCCGGTCGCCAGCCCACACGGTGTCGTGTGCTTGACGATCGCGCAGGCCGGGAGGCCGTCGAACGGATCGAGGGCGAGGAGTGCACCCTCCAGGTCGAGCAAATTATTGAATGAGAGCTCTTTGCCGCCACGCTGCACCAGCGCGGCTAGCCCGGCACCCGCGCGCTCTGTGTAGAACGCCGCGGCCTGTCCCGGATTCTCGCCGTAGCGGAGCGACTGCGCCCGATCGAGCGCGACGACGATCGTCGGCGGGAATTTGTCGTGGCGCTGCTGCGCAAACCACGACGCGATCGCGGCGTCGTACGACGCGGTGTGCGCGTACACCTTGCCGGCCAAGAGGCGCCGCAGGTCATCGTCGTCGTCCCCGGCATGGAGCGCGGCCAGCACACGCCCGTAGTCGTGCGGATCGACCACCACCCACACCGACGCGAAGTTCTTTGCGGCCGATCGCAGCATGCTTGGCCCGCCGATGTCGATGTGCTCGATCGCCTGCTCGGGCGTGACGTTCGGGCGCGCGACTGTCTCGCGGAACGGATAGAGGTTGACCGCCACCAGATCGATCGGCTCGATGTGATGCTCGGCGAGTGCGGCCATGTGCTCGGGGACGTCGCGCCGCGCGAGCAGCGCGCCGTGCACCGCCGGGTGGAGCGTCTTGACGCGTCCGTCCATCATTTCCGGAAACCCGGTGACGTCGGCCACGTCGAGCGACGCGAGGCCAGCCTCGCGCAGTGCGCGTGCCGTGCCGCCGGTGGAGACGAGATCCCATCCCAGCTCGGTCAGCCCGCGGGCGAATTCGATCAGGCCGGTCTTGTCGGAGACGGAAAGAAGTGCGCGAGGCATGAGAAGTATCGTAAGTTTGAACGAGTGAATTACGGGCGGGCGGGTTTGGCCGCCGTTGGCGCCTTGACCGCCGCCGCGACGATTCGGCTGAGGGAGCGCAGATCGCGCAGGTCGATCACCTCGGCCGGCGAATGGCTGTACCGGAGCGGCCAGGCGAGCGCCGCGTCGATGGCACCATAGCGCGCGAGCTGCGACCCGTCGTTGCCGCCGTTCGTCGTGCCGACCTGGAGCGGAATGCCCGAGGCGCGTGCCAGGCGCACGATCCGGTCGATCTCGTCGGGAGGCGCGACGCTGGAGTTGTCGAGCGCCCGAACTACGGCGCCCTGCCCAATCGGTGCGTACGCGAAGCGGCGGCTTTCCACCGGCGAGTCGGATGACACGAACGTGTCGACGGCATGGACGCGATGCACCGACGGTCCCAGATCGGCCGCCAGGGCCTTTGCTCCCTCGAGACCGCCCTCTTCGCGCACCGACCAGACGAAGATCACCTTGTGGTCGAGCTTCGTCCGGTCGATCTCCTCGAGCGCCAGGAGCAACGCCGTGTCTCCGGCACGGTCATCGACCGAGCGCGCGGTCAAGCGCACCTCGCCGAGCCGCGCCGAGCACTTGAAGCTTGTCACCGGCGATCCGGTGTGGACGCCGGCCGCGACCAGCGCCGCCGAGTCGAGGCCGAACCACGCGGTCATTGTCGCCGGCTCGCGTTGGGTTGCGCTGTCGCGAACCGCGAACACGCCGCGCAGCGGCCCGCCGCGCGCTGCCCCGCAGCCGCGCCGACCGTCCCGCGACGGGATGACGTCATCATCTCCGTGCAGCAGTGCCGTCTGACCTTCCCACAGAAATGGGAAGAAGCTGCCGCGCGCGCGCAGCGACACGGTCCCGTCGTGTGCGATGCCCGTGACGAAAAACCCGATCTCGTCGAGGTGCGCCATCACCACGGTGGTGTCGCGATCGGGGCCCATGGCCAGCACGAGATTCCCGGCCGAATCTACGACGGCCAATTCGCGCGCCCACGCCGGCATCGCCTGTTGCACGGCCGCGCGCATCGGCCGCTCGTGGCCGCTCACCGCGTACACGTCCGCCAGTTTGCCGAGCAGATCGGCGTATCGCGAGAGGGAATCGCGGATCACGACCGGCGGCGCCGCGGTCCATCCGTGCGCGAGGAGAATCGGGCTCGGCGCGCCATCGACGCCGGAGGCGCGCGCGACCACGCGATGCAGCGTCTCGATGTCGCGCTCCTGAATCGATTCGGCGAGCGTTCCCGTGAAGCGAGATGGAGCGCCGATCGCCAACACCGCGCCGACGTCGAGACCGGCCATGGCCGGCCAGGGCGCGCGAACCGCGTGCGGCGCCGGCTGGCTCCCGCCGATGCCCTCGTCGACGATGAACAAGGAATCGACGCGCCCGATGCGCGCCAGCGCCGACGTCAGCCCCGCCCAACTGAACGACTTCTGCGTCGAGATGATATAGACCGTCTCGCCGGCGGCGCTGCGCGTGCCGAGCGGACTCCCCGCCGCCGCGGCAATCGCGGCGCAACCGGCGCGGTTCACCGCGGCAGGGCCGGCGACGTAGTCGCCATAGGTCCACTCCGGCCAATCGCGCACGACCGGATCGAGCACGTCGATGCCCAGTCGCTCGACCTCGGCGCGCGACCGGGCGCCGACGTCGATCCACAAATTCTCAATGGACGCCGGCGTCTCGTCGTTCACGCGCCGGCGCCAGAGGTGATTGCTGCGCACCGCGAACACGCCCGGGACGTCGCGCACGCGCGAGGGGTTCGCGCGGTCGGTGCCCGCGACGACTACGCGCTGTCCCTCGTGGTATTGATCCCAGAGGGGAACGTGCCGCTCGTTGCCGATGCCGTGGACGCGCAGATATCCGTCGTCCGTGATCTCGCTCACGACGTAGCCGGTCTCGTCGAGGCCGCAGGCGACGGCGCGTCGAGGCATCCCGTCACCGACACGCCTGATGAGATTCCCCATGGCGTCACGTGTCCACGCCGACCCGGTGGCCATGATCCGATCGGTGGCCGCGCGCTCGTTGCCCGGCGCGGCGATCAGCGCGATCCACGTCGCGACCGCTGTCGCATAGGGGCCCGTTGCGCTCGCGTCGCGCTGTGCGCCCAGGAGCGCGGGAAGGCTCAGCAGAACCAGCGCGCGACGCGACTCAGCAGCCAAGCGCGAGCTCGATGTTTTCGGCAAGTCGGGATTCCTCGTGCGGAAGCAGCGTGAACGATGGACGCGCGTCGACGAGCGAGCCGCGCCCGGCCATGGCGCAATCCTCGAGCGTCGTCCGTCCCGCGGCGACGGCGTCGACGACGCGCGGATACACGAGATGCTCGACCCGCAGCACCCGCGATGCCAGCGTACCGGCATCGTCGCTGGCGAACACGGGAACGGGCCACTGGGCGATGATGCGGCCGCGGTCGTACACCTCATCGACGAAATGCGCGGTCACACCGCTCACCCTCACGCCGGCGGCAAGCACGGCGCGATGCACGCGCGCGCCATACATGCCGGGGCCGCCGAACGCCGGCAGCAGCGCCGGATGGATGTTGACCGTACGTCCCGCGAACTTGCCGACGACCGCCGCGGGCACCAGGCGTAGATAGCCGGCGAGGACGACGAGATCGATCGCATGGTCGCCGAGGATCTGCTCGAGTGGACGCGCCTGTGGCTGTTTCTCCGTCTGAATCACCTCGGTTTCGATGCCTCGGCGTCGAGCGCGCTCGAGCGCGCCCGCGCCGGGTCGATCGCTGGCGACGAGCACGACGCTTCCGCCGCGGCGATCGCCGAGCCAATCGAAGTGATCGAGAATGGCCTGGAGGTTCGACCCGCCGCCCGATGCGAGCACTGCGATCCGCGATGTCATCGCGCGGATACTATGGCCGCGAAGGTGAGGCGGGAAGCGCGCCGAGAAACCGATCGACCGCTTCGCCGAGCGACCGCGCGGTCTCGACGCCGTCGCGCGCCGCGCGTTCGCTATCCGTCGCCGGCGTCGACTCCGCGTGGATCAGAATCCCGCGGCCGCCGAGCGCGCCCGCCGGGTCGACGTCGCGCAACCGATCTCCGACGAACAGCGAGCGCGCCGGATCGATGTCGTGTCCGGCGATCGCCTGACGATACATCCCGAGACCGGGCTTCCGGCAATCGCACGGTCCGCTCACATCGGGGTGATGCGGGCACATGTAGCTGGCATCGATGCGCGCGCCCTCGGCCGCGAGCAGCTCGTCGAGCCGGCGCCGCACCGCCTCATAGTCGTCGGCGCTGAGCAAGCCGCGCGCGATCCCCGATTGATTCGTGATCACGATGACGGCGATTCCCCGGTCGTTCAAGCGGCGGAGCGCCGCGGCCGCTTCCGGCAGAAGCTCGACGTCCCGCGGGTCGCTGACGTACCTGGCGTCGCGAATGATCGTCCCGTCGCGATCGACGAATGCCGCGGCTCGCCCCGTCATCCAAGCGCCGCCCGCAGCGCCGCGACGAGATCGTCATCCTCGCGCGGGAAGATCGTCCGCAAGTCCACGAGCACGCGGCGGTCCGCGACGCGCGCAACCACCGGCGGCTCGCCGACGCGAAGCCGCTGCTCGATCGCGTCGGCCCGGCCCGCGATCGCGAGGGCGATCGATGGAATGCGCGCCGTCGGAAACGCGCCGCCGCCAACGCTGGCCTCGCTCTCTACGATCTGAACCATCTCGATTGCCGCGGCGGGCAGTCGAGCTCGTATTCGCTCGGCACGCTCGCGCAACGCGGCCGGATCACACGTGAGCTGGGCGAGCGCGGGAATCTCACGCAGGACGCTCGCCGGATCGCGATAGAGCGAGAGCGTCGCCTCGAGCGCGGCCAGCGTCAGCTTGTCCACTCGATACGAGCGCGTGAGTGGATTGGTCCGAATGCGCTCGATCGCATCTCGTTTGCCGAGAATGAGGCCGGCCTGCGGTCCGCCGAGCAGCTTGTCGCCGCTCATCGTCACGACCGTCGCGCCGGCGCGGATGGCGTCGCGCGCCGTCGGCTCGCCGGTCAGCCCGTATTCGTCGAGCGAGATCATCAAGCCGCTGCCGAGGTCGTGCAGCAGCGGCAGGCTCCGCGCCGACGCCAGCTCCGCGAGCTCGCTCGCGCTCGCCTCGGCCACGAATCCGGCGAGCGCGAAGTTGCTGCGGTGCACCTTGACGATGATGCCGGTGTCGGCGCCGATGGCCAGCCGATAGTCGTCCACGCTCGTGCGATTCGTCGTACCCACTTCCACGAGGCGTGCGCCGCTCTTCGCCATGATCTCCGGAATGCGGAAGCTGCCGCCG
>Ga0157370_10003523_pt1 | contig 18349 bp, 14 predicted proteins | sample C35metaG_FD_113463 | JGI IMG/M metagenome (GOLD analysis project Ga0157370, IMG submission 113463) | Corn rhizosphere microbial communities from Kellogg Biological Station, Michigan, USA - C3-5 metaG | ecosystem: Host-associated > Plants > Roots > Rhizosphere > Soil | place: USA: Michigan...
GTTAGACGAGGCCGGGGCGCCCTGCTTTTTCTTGCCGTCTTTGCCGTAGTCGGTGATGTAGAATCCGGAGCCTTTGAAGACGAGGCCGGCGCCGCCGGAGATTTTGCGCGTGGCGACTTTGCCGCAGACTGGGCAAGCGAGCTCACCCAGGGCTGAGGACATGGTGCGGAAGAACTTGTCGAACGTGTGTCCGTCTGGGCAGACGAATTCGTAAGTGGGCATCCGGGGGGAACTTAGGGTTCAGGGGATAAAGGTAGACGAACGGGAACCGTGGTTCAAGCGCGGAGGGTGCGGTCGCGCTCCATATGCGCGCGCCTGCGCACGCGATCCTCGGAGCAGCCGACAGTCCCTTGGGGATGCTCGGCGACAGTGGCGGATTAGGTCGCGGGAAGGGTCAGGTTAACCATGCGGGCACACAGATTCCGACACGCCAAAGGATCTCGAACCCATAATTTCCCTTTCCCGACGCCGCGCAACTTGTACCGCTTTAGACTGGCGAAGCAGTGGCCAACTTGGCTACTTTGCAGCTTATCACCGCGGCCTAACTGGCGCTATTCAGCCAACACTGCCCGTACATGAACGACATTCCGATCACCGAACTCCATCGTCTGCCCTTCGTCTCTCATGTTCCGACAGATGGACGACGAGTCGTCTTGCAGTCCTATTTTTCGCCGCGTGACCACGACTGGTATCTGTACCTCGAAGTGCAGCCCGGATTGGTCGGCAGGCTTGCTGGCGGCGAACCCGTATACGGCGGTTACCTCTCGACCCAACCCGCCAATTCACAAACCGATCTTGAGTTGCCGTTCTCTACCCTTGTTGTCCAACATCTCTCTTTCCCGAAGGTCCAGGGTAGGCTCCAGGCATTGGAGAATGACGTACATCAGTGCGCGGCCATACTCGCTAAGTACCGTCTCATTTCGGATCACGCGGGAGAGAATCTTCGATCGAGCTTCTTGATTGCATCGGAGCTTGAGTACCTGCTGATGGTCATCAGGTCCATGTATGATCTGCTGCAATGCGTCGTCGCACATATCGCCAATCTGCTTGTCGTCTTAGACGGCTCCAATCGGCGACTCGCGCGCCAACTACCCCAAAGCTTCCGCGAAGTCGTGCTGACGGGCGACGGTCCTCGATCGGGCGATGACATCGTTGCTAAGTACGATTTGCCACCGGCCCTGGCGAACTGGTATGTCGGAGAAGCAACTGCCTTTCTCGAGTTACGGAAACTGCGGGATGGCATCGCGCATCACGGCCGGAGTGCGCCGACGCTTTTCGCGTTGCCTGAGGGCATAGCGCTGGACGCAACCGATGCGATGTGGTCGAAGTTTCTCGTCTGGCCCAACGAGCACAGACTTCATGAGAAATTTGGCTCCGTGCGAGCGCTATTCGCCGCGATCATTTTGAATTTCCTGAATGCAACTAGGCGATTTGCGGACACCCTCCGTGCCACCGTTCAGCTGCCACCGGCCATCGGAGCCGATATACGCTCCTATATCCGCAGCCCGTTCGGCGCGCGGTTGGTGGAACTCCCCACCATTCTCGTCTCGCCGTGGGAGAGAATGCCGCTCGCTGAGTCTGCGGCGCAGGCTTTATAACGCTGCAACTGACAGCCGATCTGCGGATGTTGCATTGCGATTCGCGCAATGCTGCTCTTTGGCTCCGCTGCAGCTGCGCTAAGGCGTTAGGCAGCACGGAGGCTGTGTATTGACGGATAGTGAGGAATTGAGGAACGGATCGCGGCGGCGGCGAAGTGGCTAAATCGCCACCGGCCGCGCGCGGGTTTCTTCGCGTGGCCCAACCGCCAACTCGCTGAAGCAAACATCGCGCGGACTTTTGCGACGGTCGCGGCTACCGAACCTGGCTTCCCACTCACGCATATTGAGTCCGCCGCGAAGGACCCGCCCGACTGTGTTGGCATTGACGCAGGTGGGCGACGGATCGCTCTCGAGGTTACTGAACTGGTTGATAGCCGGGCAAATGTCCTGGCAAGACAGGATCCATCAAGAGTTGTCCTCGCGCCGTGGGATCGAGCCAACTTTGTCCGAGGGGTGTCCGATCGATTGATCGCGAAAGACAAGGTGACCTTATTGGGCCGTCAGTTCGATGAATACATTGTCGTGGTGCATACGGACGAAGAGCTGCTGCGGACCGACAATGTTGCAAGGTACCTCGCCGGAGCTTCCTTCGGGCCGTTCACGCAGATCGATCGGGCATTTATGCTCCTGTCGTACGATCCGAGCCGACGAGGATATCCGTATTTCCGCCTTTAGCCACGCAATGCTGCCTAGCTCGGCGCGCGAAACCAGTTAGTCGCTCTCACTTGAGGGTGACAGAATTTAGAGAACGGAAATTCGTTCCCCGCTCATGGAACAGACCACCTCAACGGCTTCAGCCGTTGACCTCGACAGACTTCTAAAGCTGAGAATTATCGTCGCCCGCTTTGGCGAAATGGACCTCGCTAAATGGTGGAACACCACGGGCCAACTCGGTCGCTACGGTGCCATGGCGCTGAAGCGCGGCTTCCCACGCACCTACCGCTTTGCCGCCGCCCGATCGGTTTTCGCAGTCGCGGCTCACCGCTGCGAAGAGATTTTCAATCCGCCGAAGAGCGCTACCTTATGGCACCTGCCGGAATCCACTGAAGAAGAATTCGACGCTCGTTGGGAATATTGGCTCGACAACGCAGAAGAGTGGACACCGTTTTTCGAACGCGTCGAGACTATTGCCGCGAACACTGACCTGACGGCGATTCTGAAAAGCTTTGATCTCGTCAGCGACCGGGATCTCGAGGCCTCTTCCAAACTCCGCCGATCAGCCGAGGGTCGCGCTGTTCCGCTCCCCGGCCTTTACTCACGCGGCGACGCCGACATCGCGCTCCTCGCCCTCGGCTTCAGCCGTGGAGAGCCGGTTGCGTTAGCAGTGCCTTACGCAAGACTCGCCGACGGATGACCTCCGAGCCGCGCGCCCAAGTGGCATCGTCCTTTACGATCATCAAAGGTGCGATGATCGAGGAAACCTACGCCGTCTTTGGCGCGTGGGACTTCAGTCTTTCCAAGCGCGAGAACCTTGATCGACTGCGGACCAAGAATTACATCGGCGCTAGCAGCGCGACCTGGCTGCGGGACGTTGCCAAAGTCATGAATCGCCGATTCCAGCCTGAAGAGCGCGACCGACCCCTCGTGATGCTCGCGAAGCGCGGCCTCGACATCGAGGAGTGGAAGCCGTTGCTCTTGTGGCACATTACGCGTGATGAATTTCTCGTTAGAGATTTCGTCGAGACATGGCTCTTCAAGGCGTACGAAGACGGCATGTATCGCATCACTTCACTCGATGCGGAGCGATACTTGACCTGTATTCATAGCCGCGGGGCAGTTACTGAGCATGCATGGTCGGACCAGACAACGAAGCGTGTTGCCGCAGGATTATTGAAGATTTGCACGGATTTCGGGCTCCTGCGCGGGTCGAGCGACCGCCAGTTCGCTTCCTATCACCTGCCCGATCAGAGTTTCCTCTATGTACTTCACGCAATACGCGCCGAAACCGGCAGTCCGGCAAAGGCGATCACGTCACGCGATTGGCGCCTATATCTGATGCGACAGTCCGACGTCGAGCGTGAATTGCTTCGTTTACATCAGTTTCGGAAACTTAATTACGAAGTCGCGGGCAGCCTCGTGGAACTGTCGTTGCCGTCTAAGAGCGCCGCAGAATATGCAGAGGTCATGGTCGCGTGAGTCTTACCGACCCTGCTCCAATCCGCATCTCGCGTGATCTTGAACCGATTCTTTCGCTTCCGGACCCACGGGTCAAGCTGAGCGCATACCACGACATGCCGTACGCGATCTTCCGCTACGACCCTGAGGCTGAATTCGAGGTTCGTAAGGAAGTAACACTACTCGAAACGCGGCTTTCACAGAAAGCGAAACGCGTCAAGCGCATTTCACTCGCAGAATGCCTTGACGAAGCGATGCGCTCGCAGCGTCCTCTCGACGAGTGGTTCGAGGCAGAGCGAGAACAAGGCATCGCGACCGTCATCGAAACGATCCACGCAGTGCTGGCTGAGTACACGCCCCTGGTCGATCTGGTCGCGAAGCGGATGCCGACCGATCCTGATCCACTTCACGACATCGTTTTCATCCTTCGGGCCGGGTCGTTGTTCCCGGTCTATCGCACCTTCTCGCTCCTCGAACAACTGAAAGGGCGCGTTCACGTCCCGACCGTTTTGTTCTACCCGGGCGACATCGATGGCGCCGCGGGATTGCGCTTCATGGGCGTCCTCGACGCCGAACATAATTACCGTCCAAAGATCTTCTGAGCGGGGCTCACACGATGTCCGGCGCGTCCATCAAATCGTTATTCGCTAACGATATCACCCGTCGAATCGAAGAAGTTATCAAGGTCGATCAGACGGATGAAGAACTCATTCGCGAGGAGATCAACGAATACGTGGTTACGGATGCGATTCGCAAGCACTATGTCGATATCTTTGAACGGTACCAGGAAACGCCTAACAAGCCGCACGAAGGCATCGCGATCTGGGTATCCGGCTTCTTCGGATCTGGTAAGTCGAGTTTCGCGAAGATGCTTGGTCTCTCAGTTCAGAATCGGCCCATCGTCGGCGAGCCGGCGGGTGAACGGTTCGCGCAGCGTGCAGGGAATGCAACGCTGACGGTCCTGCTCAAGGCGATCAACGAGAAGATTCGGACGCACGTGGTCATCTTCGACGTCTCGACCGATCGTGGTATTCGAACTGGGAATCAGTCGCTCACCGAGATCATGTATGGGCTCTTCCTTCAGAGCCTGGGCTATGCCAAGGATCTCGATCTCTCGGAGTTAGAGATCGGACTCGAAGAGAAGAAGGAGCTTGCTCGTTTCGAAGAGGAATATCGAAAGACCTATAACAAAGAGTGGTCTGCCGAGAAGGGCAAAGTTGCATTCGCACTTTCTGAAGCCAGTCGTGTGCTTAGCAAGCTCGATCCGGGCACCTACCCGGCTGCAGATTCCTGGGTTAAGGCTGTGAAGAACAGGGGCGACGTTAGCCCGAGGAAACTCGCTGAGCGTGTGGGCGAGTTGATGAAGCGGCGGAAGCCGGGCCATGCGCTGATGTTTGTCGTTGACGAAGTTGGACAGTTCGTCGCGCGCGATGTTCAGAAGATGCTTGACCTACAGGCCATAGTGCAACAACTCGGCGTTAAGCAGCGCGGTAAGGCTTGGCTCGTTGTGACGTCACAGGAGAAACTCAATGAGCTCGTGAATGGCCTCGATAGCACGAGGATCGAACTCGCACGACTGATGGACCGATTTCCTCTACAGGTTCACCTGGAGCCGTCGGATATCTCGGAAGTCACGAGTCGGCGTGTTCTCTCGAAGAACGCCGCCGCACAAGCGACTCTAGGAAAGCTCTTCGACGACAATCGCGGCAGACTCACGGAACACACGCGGATCACCGCCGATGTCAAGTTGCCGCAGCTCTCACGCGAAAGTTTTGTCGATCTGTATCCGCTGCTCCCCTACCAGATCGATCTTATCATCAACGTTGTTTCGGGTCTTCGCACTCAGGGCGGCGCGAGTAAGCACGTGGGCGGCGCTAACCGCACAATCATCAAGCTCGCACAGCAGCTCCTGATCAATCCGTCGGTCAACCTCGCCGAGTCACCGGTAGGCGCCTTGGTTCGCCTCGATCAGGTCTACGATCTCGTCGAGGGGAACATTGGCTCAGAGGTTCGATCGAAAATCAGCCGGATCGCCAAGGAGCTGAATCAACCATTCGCACAACCGGTCGCGAAGGTGATCTGCCTACTCCAGTACGTGAAGAGTGTTCATCGCAGCGCCGAGAACATTGCCGCGGCGCTACACCAGAGTGTTGGAGGCGATTCGCAGCTTGCTTTAGTGAAGGAAGCGCTCCTCGAGCTCGAGGGAGCGCAAAAAGTTCGCAAAGGCGACGACGGCTATCGCATTCCGACGCCTGCCGAGGATGATTGGGAACGGACTCGCAACAGCACGAACCCGAAGCCTGGAGAGACACATCGCCTTCAGGCAGAAGTTCTTGAGAGTCTGTGGCAGCCGCAACCCGCGTACACACTTTCTGATACAAAGACGTTCAAAGCAGGTCTCGCCATTAATGGTCGTGACGTCACACCGGGTGATACAAGATTTCAAATTCGCCTTGCTGATGACCAAGAGAGATTCGATGACCTCGCAAAGGAACTCCGCGCTCGCAGCCAGCAGGAGCGCACAGAAGTATTCTGGGCGATCGCGTTAACGGATGCAATCGACCGCGAGACCGTCGAGCTATTTCGTTCGAAGGAAATACTTGGGCGAAAGGAGCGCGAGACAAAGGGCGAAGATGCCCCCGCGTTGATAGCGGAGGAACGAATTCGTCTGCGCCGCCATGAAGGTGACTTGCGGCGATTGCTGCGCGACGCTTGCCTCTCGAGTCGGGTCTACTTCCGCGGCAACGATCGTACTCCGAGCGACAAGGCGACGGATGTGGGCAAGGCGGCGACAGAGATACTCGGGCAAGTACTCCCCGACGTTTACGACCGTTTCAAAGAGGCAGCCGCGAAATCCACCGAAGTGAAGAAGGGAAGCGAAGCGCTCTTCACAGCCGATAATCTTCAAGGCTTGCCGGGCGTCTTCAGCAATCTCCAGCTGCTGCGCGACGAGAAGGGTAAGACGGTCTTTCGTACTGAGGCAGGGCCGCTCAAGGAGGTGCTCAATCGCATCGAAGAGCGGGCAAACTACGGCGAGACCCCGAGCGGCCGCTATCTGACCGACGAATTCGATAGGGAGCCATTTGGCTGGGAATTCGAGGTCGTGCGCCTGCTAGTTCTGTCGCTGCTGCGCGCTGGCAAGATCGTGGGGACATCGAAGGGGCAGACAATCGAAACCGCCAACAGTGTCGAGGCGCGGGAGGCGTTCTCGAACAACAATGTCTTTCGCCAGATGACGTTCCGGCCAAAGAAGGGCATCGAGTTTCAGGAAGTTGTAAGAGCGTCAGAAGCGTTTCGGGAGACGTTTGGCAGCGAAGTGCGCGAGCTAAGCGAGAATGCGATCGTCGCGGAGATTCGCAACGAGATTGCGAAGAACGAAGACACTGTCTCGTCGGCGCTCGCGACTCTCAATACGCATCGCCTTCCAGGCGCTGGACTCCTCGAGAATGCCATTGGACAGATGAAGAGCATTCGCCGCGGCACTGAGGAAAATGCGATTGCTGCGTTCAATGGCAGTCACCGAACAATCAAGGATGCTATCAAGCGCGCGAGAGAGCTTGAGGCAGCTCTGACGGAGCCACGATTTCGGAGCCTTGAGCGTGCTCGCGAGGCTGCGGAGCGTCTATCACCTTTCCTTCGCCAAGAATCCGACGTGACGTATGACCTGCGAGCGAAGGCCGACTCCCTGGACGATTTGCTGAAGCGCGAAACGTTCTTCAAGGAACTGCCATCAATCGACCAGAATACCAAAGCGCTCGAGGTTGAGTACAAGAAGCGTTTTGATCAAGCCGTCGCTGCTCGCGCCGCAGCATATGGCAGCGCTCTAGACGATCTCGCAAAGACTCCGGGATGGGACGAACTGGCGGCAGTCCAGCGTTCTCGCATTGCTGAACCGTTTGAGCGCAGGAGGAAAAACGAAGAGGCGGGTGCCATTCCGATTCCGCAGATTCGCGCGGATCGGGACGCGTGCGAAGGTCGTTTTCGCGAAGCCGTCAAAGAAGTTCGGCGAAACATTGACGGCGATCGGGTCGCGATCGTGACCATCGGCAGCTACTTCGCCGGCGGCATTGAGACAGAAGAGCAACTTGAGTCAGCGCTTGACGGGATTCGCGAAGAGTGTGGACGCCTCATCCGCACTGGGAAAAAAATTCTCGTTCAATGAAGCTCAAGGAACTCGGCTTGCATGGCGGACAGCGCAAGACGCTTGTAATCCTAGGCGCTGGAGCACCCAGAGGTGCGAGCTTCGTAAAGAGCCGAACGGGTGTCTTGCCGCCGCTCGACCTCGATTTCTTCCAGCAAGCAGCAAGGATTAATGGCAACGACTCTGCGGAATGGTTGCTCGGCTTTGTGCGAGAGGAGTATCCTAACGAGTTCCGACTCTCGATGGAGCAGTTCTTCTCAGAGGCCGATTACGCGAATCGTTATCACTCCGAGCTCAGGGGCCACGCGTTAAGCGCTATGAGCGTGCCCTAAATGATTTCTACACCGTGATCGCTAAGGTCCTCTCCGAAGCCGCGCGTGCCGAATGCCAGTACCATGAGCGAATTGCTGAAGTGTCTTGGAGTACGACTCGCTTGAAGTCCTCTACGAAAGGTTGACTCAATCTGGATAAGAATACTCGCAATGCTATTGAGCGCGCGACGCAGCGGGCGCGAAAACTTCTCGAAGAAGACTTTGCCGCGCGGGTCGATGGCGAGTTCGATGTGCATTTGAGCGGGAGCGTCCCCGCGAAGGCCGGCAAACACCTCTCGCCTCGGCAGGTGCTTCAGCGAGAGCGCATTCTCGCCGCGATAGAGCATAAGCGCGGGGTAGGAATGAACGCATCGGAGGCCGTCGCCGATTATCTCCGCGATGCCGCGTTCACAACGCTCAATCGCTTTGTGGCGCTCAAGATGCTTGAGGCGCGCGATCTAGTGCAGGTATGCATCACCAAGGGCGAGCAGTCGACGGGCTACGCCGAATTCTGCGGCATGGCGCCGGGCCTGCCACTCTTGCCCGACAGCGCAGGCTACCGCCTCTACATCGAGTCGCTCTTCGATGAGCTTTCGACGGAGGTGAAGGTTCTGTTCGATCGGCGCGATCCGTCGAGTGTTTTGTGGCCAAGCCGCACGACCTTCGAGCAACTTCTTGAGATCCTGAACGCCTCCGAGCTTTCGCACGTGTGGAGTGAGGATGAGACTATCGGGTGGGTATACCAGTTCTTTAACGGCCAGCACGAGCGCAGGAAGATGCGTGAGGAGAGTTCGGCGCCTCGCAACAGTCGTGAGATGGCCGTTCGGAACCAGTTTTTCACTCCGCGCTATGTGGTCCAGTTCCTCACTGACAACACGCTCGGTCGTATCTGGTACGAGATGCGCGACACGAAAACTGTGCTCGCCGAGAAGTGCGAATACATGGTCCGGAAGGTCGGCGAAGAGTTCGCGCCGCGCGCGAAGAAAGACCCGCGCGATCTGCGAGTGCTCGACCCAGCGTGCGGCAGCGGGCATTTCCTACTTTACGCGTTCGACCTGTTGCTCTCGATTTACGAAGAAGCGCACGCCGACTCGGAGAGCCCGAAGAGTGATGAAACCGGCAAGACTATCGCGGAGGACTACCGGAGCCTCGATGCTCTTCGGAGGGCCGTTCCCGCTCTCGTTCTAGCTCACAACCTGCATGGCGTCGATATTGACGCCCGCTGCGCGCAAATCGCCCAGCTCGCCCTATGGATGCGCGCGCAAAACGCTTACCGCGACTTCGGCATCGGTCGCGACGAGCGCGCACAAATCCGTCGGTCGAACATCGTCGTGGCCGAGCCGCTCGTCGCCGATGACCAGATCACAAAAGAATTCGTGGCAAGGCTCGGCAACGCGGAGCTCGGACGCGTGTTCACGTCGCTGGTCGAATCGCTGAGGCTTGCCGGCGACTTGGGGCTCTTGCTTCGTGTTGAAAAGCTGGTAAAGCCGTCGCATAAGCAGGAGGACCTGTTCAGGCCAGATGAGGAGCGTATCCGCGCGGCGCTTGACCGCTTTGTGCGCGAGGAAGGAAGTGCGAGCAACCCACGACGACAGATCTTCGCTGACGATGCTTCACACGGAGTGGCGCTGCTCGGCGTCGCCGAGAAGAAGTTCGATACCGTGCTGATGAATCCACCATTCGGGGCAGGAAGCCGGCGCGCGAAGCAGGACTTCGAGAAGGCGTACCCAAGGACGAAGAACGACCTCTACTCCGCGTTTGTGGAGCGAGGGATCGAGCTGCTCTCGTCGCGTGGGCGCGTTGGAGCAATTACTTCGCGGACAGGTTTCTTCCTATCGAGCTTCCGGAAGTGGCGGCAGGAGGTTCTGCTAAGGCAGGCACCGCCCGCCGTCTTCGCTGACCTCGGCGCGGGCGTTCTCGATAGCGCGATGGTCGAGACCGCTGCGTATTGCTTGGAGGCCCTGTCGTGACGATTTTTTTTCGCGCGCTTAGTCAGTCCGTTGACGAGAAGGCCCGTGCGCTTCGCCAAGCGATTCTTGCGTTTCGTGAGGACCCGAAATTCGCTATCGAGATTGATCCAAGCAAATTCGCAGAAGTGCCTGGGAGTCCCTTCTCATACTGGGTGAGCAACCGCGTTCGTAGCCTTTTCCAGTCTCTAGGCAGCTTCGAAACGGCAGAATCCTCGCGTCGCGCAACAAAGGGGCTCGCCACAACCGACGATTTTCAGTTTCTGCGTGTATGGTGGGAGTTAGCGGAGGACCAAGGTCGCGGCTGGATGACGTTCGCGAAAGGCGGAACGGCCCTCCCCTACTATGCCGACCTCAAGACCTGCATTCTGTGGCGAGACAATGGCGCACAGTTGAAAGCCTATCTTGACGAGAAGATCGGTGCGCCGAACCAATGGTCGCGCTGGATCAATTCGACTGACTTTTACGGCCGACAAGGCCTTACATGGCCACTTCGTGCGGCACGCTTCTCTCCCGCTGTGCTCCCGAAAGGCAGCATCTTCTCGGTCAGAGGGTACGCCGCCTTCGGTAAATCGGATGAATTGCTTCCGATGCTTGCTCTGCTCAACAGTCGTATTCTTGACTACATGTTCAAGGTGACGCTTGGTCGATTCGGTCACCCGGAATTTGTGGTCGGGGTCCTACAATTGGTTCCATGGCCAGAACTGCGCTTGCGAAAGGTTGCCGCTTCGATGGGCGAACTAGCGCGGCGGGCTTGGTCGCTGAAGCGCTCACTCGAGACTGGCAATGAGACGTCACACGCGTTTCTGTTGCCAACGGCTCTCAACGAGAGGGTCGTGGTTCTCCACGAAGCTAGCGCCAAGCGCGAACTGGATGAAATCCAAGCGGAGGTCGACGACGTGGGATTTGCCCTCTATGGCATCAGCGCCGAGGATCGCGCCAGCATCGAGGCGTCGGCCGATCCGCAGTCGGCTTCGGAGTCTGACGAAGGCACGCCGACCGATGATAACGATGAAGGCGAGGACGAAGTCGTTCTTGGAAGCGGCTCAGAGCTCCTGATCTCATGGCTCGTAGGCGTCGCCTTCGGCCGCTTCGATCTGCGGCTTGCCACTGGGCAACGCACCGTCCCTTCGGAGCCCGACCCGTTCGACGCCCTCCCTTCGCGCTCGCCCGGCATGTACCCCGTTGGTGAAAGACCAGCCAATCGCGCCGACATCCTCGTCGACGACGAAGGCCACACCGACGATATCCCCGCGCGAGCCGAGGCAATCGCCGAACGCGTAAGGGTCGATGTGCCCGAGAACCTCCGTGCGTGGTTAGCTAAGGAGTTCTTTCCTCTGCACATCAAGATGTACTCGAAGAGCCGCCGCAAGGCGCCCATCTATTGGCAGCTTGCGACGCCTTCAGCGAGCTACTCTGTCTGGCTCTATATCCATGCCTTCAGCAGGGACACGATCTTCCGCGTCCAGAACGACTACGTCGCGCCCAAACTCGCGCACGAAGAGCGACGCCTTGAGGCGCTTACCGACGACCTCCGTCACGGAGCGACCGCCGCCCAGCGTAAGCAGCTCGCCGCGCAGCATGCGCTGGTCGAAGAGCTGCGCACCTTCCTCGACGAGGTGAGGCGCGTCGCTCCGCTCTGGAACCCGAACCTCGACGACGGCGTTGTTATCAACTTCGCGCCGCTCTGGCGGCTCGTTCCGCAGAACAAGTCTTGGCAGAAAGAGCTACAGACGACTTGGGATTCACTCTCCGAAGGCGAGTACGACTGGGGCCACCTCGCGATGCACCTTTGGCCCGAGCGCGTCATCCCGAAGTGTGCGAAGGACCGAAGTCTCGCAATCGCGCACGGTCTTGAAGACGTGTTCTGGGTTGAGGGAAAGGATGGAAGGTGGACTGCACGCAAGACACCGACGCGGGCAATCGATGGTCTTGTGCGCGAGCACACGTCTGCTGCCGTGAAGGCTGCACTTAGGAACCTGCTCGAAGCACCTACGCCCGGCAATGCAACGCGATCACGACGTGGCCGTCGTGGTTCCGCTGCCGTAGATGCGAGAGGTGACTGATGCACCCCCTTCACGATTACCTCGCGAAGCAGCTCGCTGACAAACTGAGTTCGCGTCGAGTCGTCGTCTGGTACGACAAGCGCCGAGACTTCCAGGCATTTGTCGATGAAGTGCGCGGCGGTCCTCGCGCATCGAGCGACCCAGTTCCTGTTTCGGTTGGCGGCGAGACCGCGAGCCTTACTCAGTTTGCAGGCTCGATGTTGGAGATGCGGGCAGTTGTCGAACCATTCGTGAACGGAGATACCCCAGCTCCAGTCATCCTTTACCTGTCAGGATCTGCACGCGATCCGCACGCGTCTGTCTTAATGGAGCTCGAAAGATCGGGCGCGGCATGGGATCCTGATCTCATTCAGCTGGCGAGGAATGTTCTCCTTGAGAAATACACGCTCGGTGTTGTGGACGAGATGCTGCCCGCCGGGCGCAACGTTTCCTACGAAGATTTCGCGCTGGCGGCCGAGGGTGCTAACGGACCGGAACCTCCGTCGATTCTCAAGAGCATCTTTCACGACACGACCGGCAATGATTCGCTCATCGCCGCGTGGATCGCAAACGACTCGCAGGATGAAGAGATCATCAAGAAGGACGCGAATCGTGAGCTCGCGAAACTCGTGAAGGCGGTCCTCGGTTTGGACCTTCCGACTGACGCATCGCTTACGAAGTTACGCGCGATCACCGTGCGCTACATTCTGACGAGCGAATTCCGTCTCGATCTGTCGTGTGACCCGCCACATTCGCTCGACGGCATTCCCAAACCGGAATCCAGCGAACATGAGAAGGCCGTGCGTGCGTTAGCGCGCAGTCTTCGAATGAACTTTGCAGATTCGTATATAACGCTCGCTGATCAGCTCGAACAGCAATACGGACTCTCAACAGCTAACCTTCCGGCCAAGGCGCTCGGTTCAATCGATACGTTCCGGTTCGAAGAACGCGCGTTACTTAAGGTCGCTTCCGACTCGATTGCGGGCCGAGAATTCAAAAAAGCACTCGCGCTCGTTAGTCAACGAGAAGACAGTTTCTGGCTCAATCGCGACGTGAGGCGGAAGGCGCAATGGGAAGCAGTTCGTCGGATGGCCGAGCTTGGCGATGTCGCGAGTAAGACGCGTTCAGCGGTCGCCCGAGCAACTGGAGATAGCGCCGCGTGGGTTGGCGCATACGTCGCCAAGGATGGCTGGTACCTACTCGATCGCGCAGCGCGCCGACTCGAGGCACTGGCCTCGGATCTAGATGGGGAACCTGATGAACACGCCATTGGTGTCGTGCGCCGCGACTACGAAGACACCTGTTATGCCATGGCCGAGGATTTCACGAAGGCTCTCGTGAGGGCAGGATGGAGTGTACGAGGCACGCTTCATCAGACGCAAAGCTTCAACACGCTCGTTTCGCCGACTCCAAAGCCGGTCGCCTACTTTCTTGTAGACGCAATGCGTTACGAGATGGGAGTCGAACTCTCCGGGCGACTCCCGAAGACCTCAGAGGTCTCGATTCGACCGGCAGTTGGTGCGATACCGACGATAACGCCGATCGGAATGGCAGCGCTCATGCCAGGCGCGTCAGCTAGCTTCTCCGTGGTTGAACAAGGCGACAAGTTAGGCGTACGGATTGATGGCAGCTTCCTGGCTGACCTGACTGGCCGAAAGAAGTATGCGGCATCGCGTTTGCCGAAGCTCGTTGACGTTGCGTTGGATGATCTACTCGGGTTGGCGCCGTCGAAGCTGAAAAAGAAACTTGCCGACGCCGAGGTTATCATCGTCCGCTCACAGGAGATCGATTTCGTCGGAGAATCCGGCTTTATGTTTGCGCACCGAATAATGGACAGCGTGATTGACAACATCGCGCGCGCAATCGGCAAGCTCGCCTCGGCCGGCATTTCGCACGCTGTCGTGACAGCCGATCACGGGCATTTGCTCTTCCCGGCAGAGCGTGACGACTCAATGAAGATTGACGCACCGGGCGGAGACACCATCGACCTGCATCGCCGTTGCTGGATCGGCCGCGGTGGAAAGACTCCGGTGGGCTGCGAGCGCGTCTCGGCGTCGGCCTTGGGTTATGATTCAGATCTCGATTTCGTCTTCCCAACCGCGACTGGCGTATTCAAGGCCGGGGGCGATCTGGCCTATCATCACGGTGGCGTTTCGCTTCAAGAACTCATAGTGCCCGTTCTCTCGGTCCGAACGACGACTTCACTTCCCATGCGATCTTCGACGGGACCGATCGCCGTCTCGCAGATTCCCGATGCGGTCACGAACCGCGTCTTCAGTGTCACACTCGCGTATCGCGACAATGAATTGACCTTCGGTGCGGAACCCCTGAAGGTTCGTCCGTTGCTAATCACCGAGGGCAAACGTGTGGGCGCCGCAGGTTTGGCAGTGGGTGCGAGCTTCGACCGCTCATCTGAGAGCGTGACTCTTGAGCCGAACAAGCCGGCTTCGGTGGGCTTCATCCTGAATGATGACACGGCCGCATCCGTTCATATTGTGATTCAGGATCCCGCGACGGATGCCGAGTTGTATCGATCACCGCATCCAATTCCGGTCAGGTTGAGTATTTAGGCAATGACCAGTGTAGCCACGCCCGTTCGCGACGCTCTCGACGACAAGGTGAACCGCGTCTTCGCCGGCAAAGTCGTGCGCAAGGACCTCGTTCGCAAAGTGAAGGTCGGCGCGAACGTTCCCGTGTTCGTTCTCGAGTTCCTTTTAGGCAAGTACTGCGCATCGTCAGACGAGCTCGCAATCCAGATGGGGCTTCAGGTCGTCAACGACACGCTGGCGAATAACTACATCCGTGCTGACGAGTCGATGAAGGCGCAGGCTAGGGTGAAGGACCAAGGGCGCCACAGCTTCATCGACAAAGTGAAGGTCCGCATAGTCGACTCTGACTATTGGGCCGAGGTGACCAATTTTGGCCACAAGAACGTGCATATACCGGAGCACTACGTTCGGGAATACGAGCGGCTTGTGATGGGCGGCATCTGGGCGCAGGTCGACATGCGCTTTGAATACGATGAGGAGTCAAAGGGCAAGAATCCATTCTGGATCGATCGCCTAACGCCGATCCAAATCGCTACGTTCGATCTGGACGAGTACCGTCGCGTGCGAAAGGAGTTCACGACGGACGAGTGGCTCGATTTGCTCATGAGGAGCATGGGATACGAGCCGAGTGAGATGTCGCGACGGCTCAAGATGCTCTTCCTGATCAGGTTGATTCCTCTCGCCGAGCGGAACTACAACCTCGTCGAGTTGGGTCCGCGCGGTACGGGCAAGAGCTATGTCGTACAGGAGGTATCGCCCTATTCGGCTCTGCTCACCGGCGGAACGACTGTCGCAGGACTCTTCGGCCACATGACCGGTCGCCAGAAAGGCATGGTGCAGATTTGGGACGTCGTCGGCTTCGACGAAGTCGCGGACCTTCAGAAGATGCCGAAAGAAGTCATCACGACAATGAAGACCTACTGCGAGTCTGGCACCTACCAGCGTGGCCAGGAGGCAGTGACCGGCGATGCGAGCATCGCGTTATTCGGAAATACGAATCAGCCTGTCGATGTGATGGTACAAACCGGCCATCTTTTCGCGCCGATGCCCGACATCATCCGCGACGACATGGCATTCATCGACCGAATCCACTTCTATCTCCCAGGCTGGGAGATCCCGAAGATGCAGAATGAGCTCTTTACCAATCACTTTGGTTTTGTCGTCGATTATTTGGCCGAAGCGCTCCGTGAAATGCGCAAGCAAAACTACACGGAGATCGTTGATCGACATTTCTCCCTCGGGCCGCATCTCAATGCGCGTGATCGAAAGGCCGTCCGGAAGACAGCCTCCGGCCTTGTGAAGATTTTCTTTCCGGACGGCGAGGTTTCGCGCGATGATCTCGCCGAGGTCCTGGAGCTCGCGATGGAAGGACGTCGACGGGTGAAGGAACAACTCAAGAAGATGGGGTCGTTCGAGTACTACCAAACTTCGTTCAGCTACACGTTTCAGGAGACGGGCGAGGAGCGCTTCGTTGGCGTGCCAGAACAGGGTGGGCGAGATCTTATCTCCTCGGATCCGTTAGCACCGGGAACGGCGTACAGTGCCGGCGTTACTGCCGATGGAACGGTCGGCCTATATCGCGTTGAAGTTTCCGTGTCGAGTGGCACCGGGAAGCTTAAGCTCGCCGGTGGCGTGAACGGGGCGATGAAGGACTCGGTTCAGCGGGTCTTTGGCTATCTGCAATCCAAGAAAAGTGATCTTGGAATCGGCCGCGATCTCGATACCTCGGACGTTCACGTCGAAGTCATCGACCTGCTCGCAAATCGTGTCCAGGCGGAGTTGGGAGTGGCGTTCTTCGTTGCCGTGTACTCTGCCCTTCGAAAGGCACCCGTGAACGCGGCGTTGCTCATTCTCGGCGACATGACCGTTCAAGGGAACATCAAGCCGCTTCGGTCGATCACCGAACCGTTACAGGTGGGTAAGGATAACGGCGCCAAGAGAGCGCTCATTCCGATCGAGAACAAGCGGAACTTTCTGGACGTAAGTGCCGACATCGTCGAGCAAGTTGACCCGATCTTTTTTGGAGACCCGAAGACGGCGGCGATGAAGGTCCTTGGCCTAACCTAAGACGTGTATTCCTATGACCGTGGCAACGTCATTCGCTTGTGCCTACCCGGCGGCCAATGGTTCGGCTGGGGTATCGCTGGCGTTACCTCGCCTAAGCTCAGGGCTGGGGACGGGGCCGAATGATCAAGCGTTCGCGGACTTCGTCGTAAACTCGCAGTGATGCCGCTGTCTTAAGAGTGACCGCGATAGCATACCTAACAGCCTCACCGCCATTGCCTGCGTCGTCCATGCACCAGACACGAAACGAAAGCCAGCCATCCTCGATATATGGTACCGCTCGCTCGCCCGAGAGGCGCTCGTGAAATATCGCACCCTTCTTCGCTGAGGCATCGCCTGGCTGTTCTCTGTAGCGTGTGACGCCCAGCGCCTCCTTCGCGTTGCCTGGTTCAGCCTCGAGCTTCACGCATCGATAGCTTTGGTGCCCAGCCTTTACAGGCGTAAACCAAGAAAGCGTAATCACGAGTTCACGAGAATCAGTTACGCCTGTTAGCGATGGTGGCACAGGCACTTTGTAATTGTGCGCCTGCTCTGGCTGTAGTGTGCCGTAGCCAACCAAGGTGGCTTGGTTTTCCGCGCAATCGAAAACTTTGCGAACGTCGGGAACACCGAAGCCAAGGAATCGTGTCGCGTTTTCGCTCCGCTCGGCGAATCGCCGACTATCGACTGGTCCGCAGATCTGTTTCAGCAGCTCACCACTCTCCCAGCCGGCGGTATGTACCAGCAATGCCTTCACCACAACTGCGTAAAAGTTAGGCGGAATATCAGCAAGTAGCGAACCACCTGCTCGGTCCATCAGCGAATCGAAGATCAAGTGCGCCGCTCGCGTGGCCAGCGCCGTTGCCGCACTGGTGCCACTGAAATAGGCAGTCTGATTGAGCCGGCCTTGCCCCCGATCAGGCGTCGCCGCGGCCAACCCGAACAAGCGCTGGGGATGCGGGAAAGCAAGACGCACCCCAGGGCCAGAGGCGGCCATCCGGACGTACTCCCTGCCGGCTGGAAAGTAGAGGTCCGGCTTAACGCTGCGTCGATATCCTAACCCAACAGCGCAGCTCGCATTGGGAAGTGCAGAATCGGCGAATGGATCGACGGCGATATGTCCGCCGACTCTCTCAACCACGTTATCCGCGTGTTGAGCGCCAACTGTATGGCATTGATTGACTCTGCCGGTGAGAGCAGTGAGCGTAGGTGTTTCGTTTGAAACATTGCCGAAAGCACAGCCCGCTGGCGGAGTTCGGGCGGCGCCTGCTCAAAGTCAGTCCTTGTGCCGAATTCCGTTAGTTCTAAATCACGCGGCACGTTGCCTGCGCTAACGATAAACAGGATGTCGTATTTCGCCGCTAGGAAATCGAGAAGCCGGCCTGACGGGCTAACGCGTATCAACACATAGTCGAGTGCTGCTTTCCGGCGGACAGGAATCTTTTCTCGTTGTACTGGAAGCTCCCAGTCACGATTGTCGCCGCGTACTATCCGCCCCGGGACGCTAGTGTTCGGGACGACGCAGGATCATTGAACTACACGATGTTGGCCGGTGGACACAAGAATCGCGCACAGATTCA